>Ga0315902_10004412_pt1 | contig 20388 bp, 15 predicted proteins | sample LakEriMetagenome_9_FD_203523 | JGI IMG/M metagenome (GOLD analysis project Ga0315902, IMG submission 203523) | Freshwater fungal communities from buoy surface, Lake Erie, Ohio, United States - Buoy 12 MA117 | ecosystem: Environmental > Aquatic > Freshwater > Lake > Lake biofilm | place: USA... | reverse complement strand
TGGCAGGCGATGAAGGCTGAAGAAGCCAAACGGCATGAGGCTGCCGCAGCAGAAAAAGCTGCTGAGAAGGCACGCTTACAAGCTGAGGCGAAAGCGAAAGCCGATGAGCGCAAGCGCCTGCAAGAGCAGCAAAAATCCGAGGCCAAGGCCGCAGCCGATGCAGAAGCAAAGCAGCGTGCGGCCGAGCAGGCGGCGCTGATGCCCAGCGAAAGTGAAGTCGCCGAAGCCAAGGCACAAGCAGAAGCGGATTACAAAGCATGGCAGGCGATGAAGGCTGAAGAAGCCAAACGGCATGAGGCTGCCGCAGCAGAGAAGGCCGCTGAGAAGGCACGCTTACAAGCCGAGGCGAAAGCGAAAGCCGATGAGCGCAAGCGCCAGCAAGAGCAGCAAAAATCCGAGGCGAAGGCCGCAGCCGATGCAGAGGCAAAGCAGCGTGCGGCCGAGCAGGCGGCGCTGATGCCCAGCGAAAGCGAAATAGCTGAGGCTAAAGCGCAAGCAGAAGCGGATTACAAAGCCTGGCAGGCGATGAAGGCTGAAGAAGCCAAACGGCATGAGGCTGCCGCAGCAGAGAAGGCTGCAGAAAAAGCTGCCGAGAAAGCGCGCATCGACGCCGAGCGCAACGAGCAAAAGCGTCAGCAAGCAGCAGAGAAAGCGCGTGCACAGGCAGAAGCCAAGGCCAAAGCGGATGAGCGCAAGCGCCAGATAGAGCAGCAAAAATCCGAGGCCAAGGCCGCAGCCGATGCGCAAGCAAAGCAGCGGGCAGAAGCGCAAGCGGCGCTGATGCCCAGCGAGAGTGAAGTCGCTGAGGCCAAAGCGCAAGCAGAAGCCGATTACAAAGCCTGGCAGGAGATGAAGACCAGAGAACGTCAGCGGCGTCAGCCTGTAATTATTCTGGATGGCGATGCGCCTGATTTCATGGCTGCGAGCGAAGACAGTATTCGAGCTCAAGAAGCCTACCTTGAGCGTGAGGGGCGGAGTCGCCGTGACACGGCCGGGGGCAAGCGCTCCAAGAAACGCAGAGCCGTGGAGCCTGCAGTTGACTCATCGCCGACACCTGCGCCAGAGGGTACTCAGGGCAGCGGTCAGTAGAGTCCGTATCAAGCCCGGTCGGTTCAGGGTTACGCAGGCGAACCTGCGGCCCTTGACTCGCCTATCTACCAGTGAATAAGCCTTTGGCCATGAGAGAGATCAGTGAAGACAGACTGATTGCAGAAGAACTCGAGATGCTCGTCTCGGCGGCTTCCTTGGAAGAATTGCATCTTATCGCGGTAAACGCGATGGCGTCGCTGATCGGTGCCGAGCAAGCCGTGTTGTGGATGGTTGGAGGATTGGGTAAGCCACGGGTGATGGCGATCTCTGGCTTGTCGTCTGTCGAACGTAATATCGATTTCACGCACTGGTTCGAATCTGCTGCTCAGGTAGTCGGAACGCAGCCAGATACTGATATGGTCATCGAGGCCGTTCCCGAGGAATTTGATAATCCTCGTCTGCAATCGGAGCGCTCCATTTACTTGTTGGAAGATGCGCTGCATGCCAAGCTCGTGACGAGCAACCGCGAGCTACTGGGCGGGCTGTTCGTATCGCGGTCCGGCCAATTCAGTCAGGAAGAGATAGCGCGGCTGGCAAGGTACGTGGGCTCGCTGACCCGGCTGTGTGAGCGCTGGCGCCGGCGAAGCACAGGTGCACTGCTCAAGACCATTTTGCGACTGCGTCAGATCGTTAAATGGGCCATCCTGATCGCAGCGTCGGCGGTGTTGTTCATTCCAGTTCGCATGTCCGCCACTGCCAGCGCGGAGATTACCGCGCGGGAGGCGACTCCTGTCAGTGCGACCCAGGATGGTGTGATCGAACGTATTCTGGTACGCCCCAATCAGGCAGTGACAGCTGGAGAATCATTGGTCCGTTATGACGGTGCGATCGTGCGCAACAGGCTCGCTGTCGCGCGACAGAATATTGGTGTGGCACAGGCTGATCTGGAGCGTGCCACAGGCAAGTCTTTCAGTGATGAGCTTGCCCGAGCCGAGTTACGAACATTGCGCGCCAAAGTCGCCGAGAAAGCAGCTGAATCACGATACCTGGAGGAGCTGGCCCACCGGTTGGAAATTCACGCAATCAGGACAGGCGTAGCTATTTTTACCGACGCAGAGGAATGGGTCGGCAGACCAGTGCAGAGTGGCGAGCGCATCATGATGCTGGCGAACCCGGACAAGGTTTGGATCACGCTGTATCTTCCACCCGATGAGGCAATACCACTGGATGCACACCCCGAAGTGAGATTACATCTCGATATCGACCCGTTGAGCAGCCACAGCGGCACCGTTGTCGAGAGCTCTTATGAAGCTGTGCTGACCCATGAGGGGAATTTGGCCTTTCAGATGCGTGCGAGTCTGAACGAAGGCGAACCCGTGCCGCGTATTGGTCTTAAGGGCGTGGCCCGTATCTACGGCGACTATCGTCCCTTGGGTTACGTCATATTGCGCAAGCCCATCCGGGCAATGCGCCGCCTGATCGGCTGGTGAGGCCAGAGCCATGAATACAGTCGCGAACACGGTCATCGCTTCCGACTTTGGCTCAGCAGGTCTTATCGCGCCGTCGACACCACAGCAACAGGTTCAGCTACCGCGCTTGCGACAGGATCTGGAGTTACTTCCCGGGCCAGTACTCGATAACATCGGCCGCACCTGGCGCATTCGAGACCCGGCCCGTAACCGTTTTTTTGATGTGGGTCCGTTTGAGTTTGCGGCGCTCTCGGCGTGGTCCGACGGGCTCACGTTAGACGCACTTGCAGCAATGCTGAGCGAGACCCTGGAGACCGAGGTCGAGCCAGAGCAACTGCTGCCATTGATTGCCTTCCTGCAGGATAACGAGTTACTGTTACCCGAGGGAGGTATCCGTGATTTTTTACGGAAAAAACGTCTCAAGAATACGCACGGGCTGTGGGGCAAGCTGCTGCATGGTTATTTGTTTTTCAGGGTGCCATTGCTCAATCCTGAACCACTGCTCGACTGGTTGGTAGCCCGCACGCAGTGGATATTTTCGGTCCGCATGCTCTGGTTGATGATCGCGCTGGCGGTCATCGATGTGCATTTGATTTTTCAGCACTGGAGCGAGCTGGCAGCGCATGTTGATTATTCTTTTTCCTGGGATGGTCTGCTGATGGTGGGTGCAGCAGGTATCTTCAGTAAAGTGTTTCATGAGTTTGGACATGCGATTACTGCGAGGCGTTATGGCGTACGTGTGCCAGCGATCGGGGTAGCTCTCGTCGTGATGTATCCCATGCTGTACACAGACACCAGCGACAGCTGGCGTTTGTATGACAAGCACCATCGTCTGGCGATAGCGGCGGCAGGCATGATCAGCGAATTCTCGCTGGCACTCATCGCTACTTTTTTGTGGGCGATCACGCCCGACGGCGTTGTCCGAAGCGCATTGTTTTCTCTGGCTTTTGTGGGATGGCTGATAGCACTGGGGCTGAATGCCAGCCCGTTTTTCCGTTTTGATGGTTACTACATTCTGTCGGATGCGGTGGATATTCAGAATTTGCATGAGCGAGGCGGCGCCTTGGCCCGGCAGCGGTTTCGCGCCTATTTTCTGGGTATCGACGATCCTGATCCGGAGCCTTATCTCAAGGATTCAGCCAAGCGCTGGCTGACTGCTTTTTCGACATTTACCTGGTGCTACCGGATGATCGTCTTTGTGGCGATCGCCGTGCTTGTCTATCACTATTTTTTTAAGGCACTCGGTCTGTTTTTGATGGTGGTCGAACTGGTCTGGTTCGTGGCACTCCCCCTGTATCGAGAAGGGGCTTCTTTGAAAAACAGGCTACCCGACATCCGTCCCCGGTGGCATGCGCTGGTTGCCCTGGTGGTCGTTGGATTTTTATTGTTTTGGCTTTGGACCTTGGCAACCACGATCAAGTCGCCTGCCGTACTGACGGCCAAAAACGAGTATCTGATTCAAACACCTGGTACCGGATTGCTGGTACAGGTCAGTGTACAAAATGGTGAGCACTGCAAGCAAGGCCAAGAGCTGGCTATCGTTGTTTCGCCCGAAGCTTTGCTGAGGCGCGATACTGCAGCCATTTCGAGGAATGCATTGGTGGAGGAACTTCAACGTACTGTTGCCAATGTTAATTCGCGCGAGCGCATCGGCGCGATACAGAGCCAGATTTCCCAGTTGTCGGCGACGGAAAAATTGTCGCTCAGTGAGTCCAAGCTGCTTCGACTGCGTGCCCAAGGCGATGGCGTGGTTCGCGATATGCTTCCCGAAGCGATGCCGGGTCGGTGGGTGAGATCGCGAGAGACACTCATGCGCGTGGTGTCTGAAAACGAGGGTTTGATCACAGCCTATGTGAGTGAAGCCACCATTCATCGTGTACGAATGGGCGCCTCGGCGGTCTTCTATCCGGAAAACCCCGAGCTCGGCCTGGTGCGCGCCAAGGTAGTCGAGCTTGATACCGCCACATCACGCTCGCTGACGATACCCATGCTGGCCTCTGCCTATGGCGGCCCTTTGCCAGCAACGAAAATGGAGTCTGGTGAATTGATTTTGCATGAATCGCGTTATCGAATCCGCTTGCAGCCTGAGCAACCCATGCGGATCACTCAAATTCAGCGGGGTACGGTCGCGATAGAGGGCGACAGTATCGACGCTTTGCTGCAGCTGCCTGCTCGGATGATGAGTACGCTGATCAGGGAGGTGGGATTCTGACGTCTGAAAAGGAAAAGGGCCAAGCGATAAGCTCGACCCTTTGATAGTTTGGTTGATTCGGAATCGAACCTAATGGTCGGGGCGGCGGGATTCGAACTCGCGACCCCTTGCACCCCATGCAAGTGCGCTACCAGGCTGCGCTACGCCCCGACTAGCCTGCAATTATAACAAAGTTGAGCACTCTTCTTCTCTTCACCTGTGCTGACTTGTCGCAATCCGGGCCCAGCACGCGGGTACAGCGAATGAATCGCTCGGGCAGATAGCGTCAGTGCAGATGTCCCGTGTTATGGCCAGAATCTTCTGGCATCTCGGCATGCACCATGTCGTCCGACGCGTCACAAAACAGTGGCGAGCCGCAATCGTCGCAAAACTCTGGTGAAAAAACGTTCTCGCTGTTTTGAATGCGAGTGACACCCGCTTCGCGAAGTGCAGTGACGATGTGCTGCAAAGGCGATAGTGGCGCTGGCTGACCGGGGCGACGGAGCAGATCTACCTGTAGATCATCATCAGCGCTCTCTTCATCATACAAGGGCCAGACCACACCATAGTAGACATCAGTGTGGCTGCCCGAGCTGAAGCTGATCCGATATTCGTCAATTCTCATGCCGTTGGCCGGATCGCCGACGGCTGCGATGATAGCCGATAGCGCATTGGCCTCGACCCCAAGGTTATTGGTCAGGTAATGCACTGCGGCGCGCAGGGAGACAGCGCGCACGGCCTTGTCGGCTTCGCGGCAGGCAACGTAGTACGCGTCTGGCAGGAGCAGCTCGATGCCGCACCCGGGAAGCATGGGCTGAACATTGGGGCCAGCCTGCGCCTGCCAGTGAGCTAGCGCGGCGCGTCTGCCGGTCTGCGCATTCACGCCAGACGCTTCTTCTTCCCAGCGCAGCAGAGGCTGGGACGATTCGGCAGCGACGGCCATCAGAAGGTAGCGGGTATCGGCAAGGAAGGGCACGGTGTCGGGTAGCTCGGACGGGAGTTGCAGCGATTTGCCGGTAAGGGCCGCGTCGACCATTCGCCGGGTGAGCAGGTAAGTGTCGCAGTAGCTGCGCGGCAGCTGGTCGATCGACAGCAGCGCAGGCGCCAGTACGGCACGCGCATCGTGCGCAAGCACATGTCCGTGAAGATGCGCGAAAAGGGCATTGAGCTGCTCGCCTGAGATGGGCCCGGAGGGGATGGAGAAGCGCGTCCAGGCGATCACGGGTACCGCAACCAGCAAACCGTCATAGGCCTTGCCTTCGTGCTCGATAGTGCAGCTCGAGCTGGCTGTTTCAACGCCATCGAGCAGCACATCGTAGCCCGTGAGATCCGTATGGAACAGATGATCGAGCGCGCTGTCTATCGCCTGCTGCTGATGCTGGCTAAGCATTTTTTGCAAGGAGAGGTCGAGCCGACGTTCCCAGTAGCGACGTTCCAGCCGACTGCCTGATTGCGCGAGCGATTGCGCCAACGAAGCCAGATTCTGGCTGTCGGCGGTGAATTTACGGGTCGGAGTTTTAAGGTTGCGGCGCATGAGAACGAGTTCAGGCCTTATTTTTTTTCTTCTGCCGTCGTAGGTGCTGCGACCGGCGCCGCCGCTGGTTGAGCCGCAGTGTCTGCAGCAGCGGGCGTTGCCGGCGTTGCAGGCGCGGATGAATGTTCTTCGGTATGGCCACCTGCCTCACCTGCCATATCAGCCTTGTCGCCCATTTTGAACACGACGGTCAGCGCGATTGCGGCGAAGACGATGAATGCAACGAGAATTTTCCACATAGTTGTCTCCGGATGAAAATGGGTCGTTCAGTGGCGATGCTTGCTGTCCGGCTGAAAAAAGCCGGACAGCGTCAGGTCAGCCGCTTTACGCCGCCAGCAACTGGCGCAGCACGAAGGGCAGGATGCCGCCGTGACGGTAGTAGTCAACCTCGATCGGCGTGTCAATGCGCAGCAAGAGCTTCACTTGCTGGCTCTGGCCATTCGCGCGCTTGATCACCAGCGTGACTTCCTGCTGTGGCTTGATGTCATGTTCCAGACCAAGCAGATCGAAGCTCTCGTCGCCTGTGATGTGCAGCGACTGCACGCTGTCGTTGCCGATGAACTGCAGCGGCAGCACGCCCATGCCCACCAGGTTGGAGCGATGAATGCGCTCGAAAGAACGCGCCACCACGGCTTTCACACCCAGTAGCTGCGTACCTTTGGCGGCCCAGTCACGCGATGAGCCGGTACCGTACTCTTCGCCGGCGAAGATCATGGTCGGCACATTGTTGTTGATGTATTTCATCGCGGCGTCATAGATGGACATCTCTTCGCCGCTAGGCTGATGAATGGTGATGCCGCCCTCGACACGCGAACCGTCTGGCTGAGCCGGGATCATCAGATTCTTGATACGCACATTGGCGAAGGTGCCGCGCATCATGATCTCGTGATTGCCGCGACGTGAGCCATATGAATTGAAGTCGGCCTTCAGCACGCCGTTCGACTGTAGCCATTTGCCGGCAGGGCTGGATTCTTTGATCGAGCCAGCGGGCGAGATGTGATCTGTCGTGATCGAATCGCCAAACACACCCAGCGCGCGCGCACCCGAGATGCCGGTGGCGGCTGCCTTGGGCTGCATCGCAAAGTCTTCAAAAAACGGTGGCTCGGCGATATAGGTGGATTTGGGCCAGTTGTAGACCTGTCCTTGTGCGACACCCTTGATGTCTTCCCACAGTTTGCCGGGCGCACCTTTGACATCGGCATAGTTGGCCTTGAAGGTTTTCGCGTTCATCGCATACTTCATCAGCTTGTTGATCTCGGCGCTGGTCGGCCAGATATCGCCGATGTAGACATCGCGACCTTTCTTGTCCTTGCCAAGCGGCTGGGTCATCAAATCGACGGTCACATTGCCGGCGATCGCATAGGCAACCACCAGCGGTGGAGACGCGAGGAAGTTCGCGCGGATGTTCGGATGAATGCGCGCCTCGAAGTTACGGTTACCCGATAACACGGCTGCCGCTACGACGTCATTCTTGACGATCGCGTCATTCATCGCCGGTGTCAGATCACCGGCATTGCCGATACAGGTGGTGCAGCCATACGCAGTGACGCCGAAACCCAACTCTTCAAGGTAGGGCAGCAGACCGGCGGCTTCGAGGTATTTGGTGACGACGCGCGATCCTGGAGCAAGCGAGGTCTTGATGTGCCTGGGCACAGACAGGCCGAGATGAACGGCCTTCTTGGCCAGCAGGCCGGCTGCCAGCAGCACGCTGGGGTTGGACGTGTTCGTGCATGAGGTGATCGCTGCGATCAGCACATCGCCGTTGTGCAGCTTCACGCCATCCGAGGTGGTGTACTCGGCGTCGAGGTCTTCGGCTTTTTTATTGAAGCCGTTTTCTGCCACCGGTTTGGCGAACAGCTCTTTGAAGGTGTTTTTCACGTGGCCGATTTCGATACGGTCCTGCGGACGCTTGGGGCCGGCGAGTGAGGGCGCGACGCTCGACAAATCGAGCTTCAGCACCTTGGTGTAGTCGATCTCGCCGGCTTTCGGAATGCCGAACAGGCCCTGTGCCTTGAAGTAGGATTCGAACGCATCGATCTCGGCCTTGGTGCGACCGGTGCCGTGAAAGTAGTCGATGGTGGCTTCGTCGACCGGGAAAAAACCCATCGTTGCGCCGTACTCGGGCGCCATGTTCGCGATCGTCGCGCGATCGGTAAGGGACAGGGTCTCGGTGCCTTCACCGAAAAATTCGACGAACTTGCCCACAACTTTTTCCTTGCGCAGCATTTCGGTGATGGTTAGCACGAGGTCGGTCGCGGTGACGCCTTCGCGCAGCACGCCGGTGAGGTTGACGCCCACCACATCGGGTGTCAGGAAGTACACCGGCTGACCGAGCATACCGGCTTCGGCTTCGATGCCGCCCACGCCCCAGCCGACGACACCGATACCGTTGATCATGGTGGTGTGCGAATCGGTGCCGACCAGCGTATCCGGGTAGTAGACGCCGCTGCGCTCATGCACGCCGCGCGCGAGGTATTCGAGGTTGACCTGGTGAACGATGCCAAAGCCCGGAGGGACAACGCCGAAAGTGTCGAAGGCCTGCATGCCCCATTTCATGAACTGATAGCGCTCGTTATTGCGCTGGAATTCCAGTTTCATGTTCAGATCCAGCGCATTCTTCTCGCGGAAGTGATCGATCTGCACCGAGTGATCGACCACGAGGTCGACAGGTACCAGCGGCTCGATGTTCTTCGGATTTTTGCCCATCTTGGAGGCGACGCCGCGCATCGCGGCGAGGTCGGCCAGCAGGGGCACGCCGGTGAAGTCTTGCAGCACGACGCGGGCCACCACAAAAGGAATTTCATCGGTGCGGGCCGCGTTAGGCTTCCAGTTGGCCAGCTGTTGCACGTGCGCTTCGGTGACTTTCTTGCCGTCGCAATTACGCAGTACGGACTCGAGCACGATGCGGATCGATACCGGCAGGCGGTCAATCTTGGCACCGGTGGCTTTTTGCAGCGCTGGCAGCGAATAGAACTTGCCTTTCTTGGCGCCCGACACCTTGAATTCCTTGAGCGTGTTTAGCGTGTTGTGCGACATTTGCTCTCCTTGTTTTTCAAATCCAAAAAAATTCTGTTCCGGCAGGCCGCTCGGCCTCCTGATGTGCGTCGAGCGTTATCAGCGTCTCGGCGCAGTGGCGATCGCCACTTTACATTCACTGACAACCGGTGCACCGCGACGGCTGTCGAGCAGCATGGCTTTGGCCGGGATACCGATCCAGACCAGTCCGCTCTGCAGATCTTCAAAGCGATGCGCGCCAGTCGAGGTGCGTACTCGTTCCATCGTGTATGCCCGGCCGCGCCAGACCACCTCGATCACGTTGTCCAACCGGTGGTCTCCTGTCACCGACAACGGCTGCCCTAGCTCGCAGACCATGTCGGTCCGCGCTGCCTGTGCATGACCCGAGAAGAGGATCATGACGATGAATACGGAAATCAGTGTTCGCATACGGCCTCCCTCACGTCATTAACGACTAGAGCAGACCGTCCGCCTCCTTCGGCAGCATCTGCCCGGTTTGCCTTGCACGCTGCAGCACGGTCCAGTAGTAGCGATAACTGGCGCGGTCGTGCAGCTTACTCTTGTGTCTGATGGGTCCCCAGTCCTTGTCTTTCGCGGCAGACAATATCGCTATCGCGTCCTCGATCTCGCCGGCTTCGGGCGCGAATGCTGCCAGTATGTGCCTGATCTGGTCGGGATGGATACTCCACATGCGCTGATATCCGAACTGGCGGCTTGCGAGCGTTGCATCACTGGCCACGACAGACAAATCTCGGATCTCGGTGCACACATTATGCGACGGGACTTTGCCGTTGGCATGACAGGCTGCAGAAATTTCCAGTTTTGCACGGGAAATCAGCGGGTGGCTGAACTGGGCTGGGCTGAGCATGGCCTCGCTGGGAATGCCGCCATAATGGGCAGAGACGAAATCCATGATGCCGAAGGACAGGCATTCGACCGCAGGATGTTCGGCGATCTCCCACACCCGGTGCAGTGCGTGGTGTGTCTCGATCAGCACGTGCAAGGGCAAATCCGGCCGGCCAGCAGCGGATGCGTGCCGAGACACCAACGCCACTGCGGCCTCCAACTGATCGCGCCCGTCGATCTTGGGGATCACCATGTACGCGAGACGACGGGCGGCGATTGCGCAGAGGGTCGCGACGTCTTGTTCGAAATACGGACTGCCGACGTCGTGCACCCGCACGCCTATGCGATCAAATCGGTTCTCTGCACCGGCAATGAGTTCGCCAATCAGGCGCGCATGCGCGGCCTCATTGCCCACGGCGGCGCCGTCCTCGCAATCAAACGTCAGGTCCAGCACAGGACCGAGTTCCTGCTGCAGCGTCAGCGATTTGCGCATCAGCTTCTCGGAACCGGCGTAGTGATCGCAGACCGGCAGGCTAACCGGCCGGTGTTTGCCTTGGAACAGAACCTCGGAAGGATGCATGCGTTGCGGGGCAGGGTGCAGCGTCTGTCGGGACATGAGCAGGCCACCGGCCCGCTCATGGATCTGGTGGGTCGTTACGGCAGCAGATGTTTGACGCCGTCGCGCTCTTCGTTGAGTTCCTTGAGCGTGAGGTTGATGCGTTCCTGCGAGAACGCATCGATGTCCAGCCCCTGAACAATCTTGTATTCGCCATGCTCGGTGGTGACAGGGAAGCCGAACATCACCTCCTTGGGTATGCCGTACGAGCCGTCCGAGGGAATGCCCATCGTGGTCCATTTGCCATGGGTACCCAGCACCCAGTCACGCATGTGATCGATCGCCGCATTCGCCGCTGAGGCGGCCGACGACAGACCGCGAGCTTCGATGATTGCCGCACCACGCTTGCCGACGGTCGGCAAGAAAGTGTCACGGTTCCAGGCATCGTCATTGATCATGTCTTTGACTGATTTGCCATCAATGGTCGCGAAGCGATAGTCGGCGTACATCGTGGGCGAGTGGTTGCCCCAGACGCAGAGCTTTTCGATCGATGCGACCGGTTTGCCCGTCTTGGCAGCAATCTGCGATAGCGCGCGGTTATGGTCCAGGCGCAGCATGGCGGTGAAATTCTTGGCCGGCAGGCTGGGTGCGGATTTCATGGCGATGTACGCGTTGGTATTGGCCGGGTTACCGACCACCAGCACCTTTACGTCGCGCGAGGCAACCGCGTCTAGCGCCTTGCCCTGCACGGTGAAGATCTGGGCGTTCGCCTCGAGCAGGTCTTTGCGCTCCATGCCCGGGCCGCGGGGGCGGGCACCGACCAGCAGCGCAACGTCGGCATCCTTGAATGCAGTCATTGGGTCGGCATGCGCCGTCATGCCGGCCAGCAGCGGAAATGCGCAGTCATCGATTTCCATCATCACGCCCTTGAGCGCCTTTTGTGCTTTTTCGTCGGGTATTTCCAGCAGTTGCAGGATCACGGGCTGGTCTTTGCCCAGCATGTCGCCGTTGGCGATGCGGAAGAGCAGGCAATAACCGATCTGGCCGGCGGCACCGGTCACAGCAACGCGCATAGGGGCTTTAGCCATGTTGAATCTCCAATTGGGTCATGATATCGGGGTGAGGATCTGGCGGCCTTGCCGCAGATCTCTCTGCGAGCGCAGGAGGCAAAAAGTTTGGTCGCGAGTTTAGGCGTGACGTGCGGGTCTGTCAATGCGTATCTTATATCTTATATAAGACATATTACAGGAACAATGTTCTGGACGTTAAGCCCGGATCGTGGTGAAATTGCGCGCCATGAGTCAGACCGTCTTCCCACCCGCAGTCCCTGGTCAGGCCACCATTTCCGGTGGCCTGGGCTCGGCTTCGCCTACCTTCAGCCCGCTCTACCAGCAGATCAAGGCGCTGATCATGCAAAGCCTGCAAACGGGGGAGTGGAAGCCGGGCGAGCTGATCCCGAGCGAGGTCGAGCTGGCCTATCGCTACAAGGTCAGCCAGGGCACGGTGCGCAAGGCCATCGACGAGCTGTCCGCCGACAACCTGGTGGTGCGTCGTCAGGGCAAGGGCACCTTTGTTGCCACCCACCACGAAGCTCGCGTGCAGTTTCGCTTCCTGCGCCTGATGCCCGATGCCGGCGACGCTAATCAGCCTGAAAACCAAATCCTTGAAGTCAAACGCCTGCGCGGGCCGGCCGAAGTTGCCCGGGTACTTGATATCAAGGCGGGCGACTCCGTCGTATTCATTCGCCGTCTGCAGCGCTTTGACGGGGTGCCAACCATCATGGAAGAAATCTGGCTGCCCGGCGCCATCTTTAAAGGGCTCACCGCTGAGCGTCTCGCCGAATATAAAGGCCCCATGTATGGCTTGTTCGAGACCGAGTTCGGCACCCAGATGATTCGGGCTTCGGAAAAACTCAAGGCGGTCGCTGCAGATGAACTCTCCGTGGAGTTGCTGAAGGTGCAACCGGGGACACCGCTGCTGAGCGTCGAGCGCGTCGCTTTCACGTATGGCGACCGACCCGTCGAATTGCGACGTGCGCTTTATGTGACGACTGAGTATCACTACCACAACGAGCTGATTTGAAATCGCTTGTTGTGCAATCGTCCCTGGCCGGGTGTTCGTCTGAAATGTGCCATGAGACCAAATAACAGTGGCTACGGATCGCGGCCTGAACGGAATAGCCCAAGCAGATAAAATCGGGGTAGTAACGTACCGGACGAAGCCCCACCGTTGGAGAACAAACCCATGTCAGAAGCGACAACAGACCTGAGTAACAGAAAACGCTACACCAATATCCATGTCACCGACATCTTGCGCTACCGCTTGCCGGCCGCCGGCTTCGTGTCCATCCTTCACCGCATCAGCGGCGCAATGATGTTCCTGTTGCTGCCTTTTATTCTTTATCTGTTCGACCTGTCGATCACCTCGGAGATCTCATTTGCCTACCTGTCCGGTTTCGCAAGCCACTGGTTCGTGAAGCTGCTGATCCTTGCGGTGTCGTGGGCGTACTTGCATCACTTCTGCGCAGGTGTTCGTCATCTGGTGATGGACCTGCATATCGGCTTGTCGAAAGAGAGCGCCGCCAAATCCGCGCGCTCGGTGCTGTTCGTGAGCGTGCCGCTGGCAGTGCTGGTCGCGTTCAAACTGTTCGGAGGTTTCTGAGATGGACAATAACATCGGACCCAAGCGTCTCGTCGTCGGCGCGCACTATGGCTTGCGCGACTGGCTGGCCCAGCGCATCACGGCGATCGTGATGGCGGTATTCACCATCGTTGTTCTGGTGCTGTTTTTTGGCGCGTCGGAATTCAGCTACGAGGGCTGGGCTGGGCTGTATGCGCAGCAATGGTTCAAACTGTTCGCTTTCGTGACGTTCATGTCCCTGTACTACCACGCGTGGGTCGGCGTACGTGATATCTGGATGGATTACGTCAAGCCTGTCGCGATTCGCCTGCTGCTGCAGGCACTGACGATCCTTTGGCTGGTGGGTTGTGCCGGCTGGACGGTACAGATTCTCTGGAGAGTATAAAAGTGGCATCGATCAAATCCTCCATTCCTTCCCGCCGTTTCGATGCGGTGATTGTCGGTGCTGGCGGCTCCGGCATGCGCGCCGCGCTGCAACTCGCTGAGGCGGGCCTGAATGTAGCCGTACTGTCGAAAGTCTTCCCGACGCGCTCGCATACCGTGGCAGCGCAGGGTGGTATCGGCGCGTCGCTCGGCAATATGTCTGAGGACAACTGGTACTGGCATATGTTCGATACCGTCAAGGGCAGTGATTATCTTGGTGATCAGGACGCCATCGAATTCATGTGCCGTGAAGCGCCGAAAGTAGTCTACGAGTTGGAGCACTTCGGCATGCCTTTCGACCGCAATCCCGACGGCACGATTTATCAGCGTCCTTTTGGTGGTCATACGGCAAACTTCGGAGAGAAGCCCGTGCAGCGTGCGTGCGCTGCAGCCGACCGTACCGGTCACGCGATGCTGCACACGCTGTACCAGCGCAATGTGCGCGCGAAGACGCATTTCTTTGTCGAGTGGATGGCGATCGATCTGGTGCGCAATCAGGACGGCGATGTGCTGGGCGTGGTCGCACTCGAAATGGAAACCGGCGACGTGATGATTCTGGAAGCGAAGACCACGGTGTTTGCGACTGGTGGCGCAGGTCGCATCTGGGCTGCATCGACCAATGCCTTCATCAACACCGGCGATGGCATGGGCATGGCCGCGCGTGCCGGCCTGCCGCTGGAAGACATGGAATTCTGGCAGTTTCACCCGACTGGCGTAGCCGGCGCCGGCGTGCTGATCACCGAGGGTGTGCGCGGCGAGGGCGGCATCCTGATCAACAGCGAAGGCGAGCGTTTCATGGAACGCTATGCGCCGACACTGAAAGATCTGGCGCCGCGCGACTTTGTCTCGCGCTCGATGGATCAGGAAATCAAAGAAGGTCGCGGCTGCGGGCCGAAGAAGAATCACGTGCTGCTCGATCTGCGCCACATCGGCGCCGACACCATACGCAAGCGCCTGCCATCGATTCTCGAGATCGGCCACAAGTTCGCGAACGTCGATGCCACCAAAGAGCCGATTCCCGTCGTGCCAACGATTCACTATCAGATGGGCGGCATACCGACCAATATCCATGGTCAGGTGGTCGCGCCGAAGAATGGCGGTCAGGAAATCGTGCGCGGGCTGTATGCGATCGGCGAGTGCGCCTGTGTCTCCGTGCATGGCGCGAATCGTCTTGGTACCAACTCGCTGCTCGACCTGCTGGTGTTCGGTCGCGCGGCAGGCAACCATATTGTCGCCAGCAAGCTCAGAGAGCAGAGTCACCAGAATCTGCCGGCCGATGGCGCTGATCTCGCGCTCTCTCGCCTTGCGCACCTCGAAGCCTCGACCGGCTCTGAGCGTGTGCAGGATGTTGCCAACGATATTCGCTCTGCCATGCAGCACTACTGCGGCGTGTTCCGCACGCAGGAGCTGTTGGATGAGGGCGTCAGGGAGATCATGCAGCTCGACGAGCGACGCAAGCAGGTGTCTTTCAAGGATAAATCCAAGGTATTCAATACCGCGCGCGTCGAAGCGCTGGAGCTCGATAACCTGATCGAGACCGCGAAAGCGACCATGGTCTCCGCCGCTGCTCGCAAAGAATCGCGTGGCGCACACGCGCATCGCGACCATGAGCATCGCGATGATGAGCACTGGATGAAGCACACGCTGTGGTTCTCCGAAGGCAATCGCCTCGACTACAAGCCGGTGGTAACCAAGCCACTCACTGTTGAAACTTTCAAACCGAAAGCACGCACCTTTTAAGCCCGGAAAACATCATGACCCGAACTGTCAAATTTCAGATCTATCGCTACGATCCGGACAAGGATGCCAAGCCCTACATGCAGGACCTGACGGTCACGCTGCAGGACACCGACAAGATGTTGCTCGATGCGCTACAGCGCATCAAGGCCGATGTTGATGATTCGCTCGCGCTTCGTCGTTCCTGCCGAGAGGGGGTTTGCGGCTCCGACGCAATGAATGTCAATGGCAAAAACCGTCTGGCCTGCACCACCAACCTGAACGAGCTGACCGAGCCCATCGTGCTGCGGCCACTACCCGGGTTACCCGTCATCCGCGACCTGATCGTCGACATGACGAACTTCTTCAAGCAATACCATTCGATCAAGCCCTTCTTGATCAACGACTCGATCCCGCCCGAGAAAGAGCGTCTGCAGATGCCGGCCGAGCGCGAGGAGCTCGATGGCCTGTACGAGTGCATTTTGTGCGCGTGCTGCTCTACGTCCTGCCCGTCGTTCTGGTGGAATCCCGACAAGTTCGTCGGCCCGGCCGGGCTGTTACAGGCTTATCGATTTATCGCCGACAGCCGTGACGAAGCTACCGGCGAGCGTCTGGATAACCTTGAAGATCCGTATCGCCTGTTCCGATGCCACTCGATCATGAATTGCGTTGATGTTTGCCCGAAAGGCCTCAACCCGAACAAGGCGATCGGCAAGATCAAGGAACTGCTCGTCCGACGCACGGTATAAGCGCGATGGAGGGCTCAAGACACCAGGACGATCCCGCTCGCCGCGCGCGTCTGCGCTGGCGCAGCCGCCGTGGCTTGCTCGAAAACGACCTGATCCTGACACGCTTTCTGGATGCGCATGAGTCAGAGCTCTCCGATGATGAAGTCGATGCGCTGACGCGTCTGCTGGAGTTGCCAGACAATGACTTGATGAGCCTGTTACTGGGCCGGGATGAGACCGACGAGAGCTTGAATCTTCCTCATGTGATGGCATTGCTCAAGCGTCTGCGGGAAGCTTGACGCAGACAAAGGCAGCAAGGAAGGCGCACAGTCTCGAGAACGATTTGCATGATTGATTATTCTTTATGATTCAAAGGTAGAGCCATGACCCAATCCGATACCAAAGCCACGCTATCTTTCTCCGACGGTTCGCCATCGGTCGAGTTCCCGGTGTATCAGGGTTCTATCGGCCCCGATGTCATCGATATCCGCAAGCTCTATGGTGCCACCGGCAAGTTCACCTATGACCCCGGTTTCATGTCGACCGCTGCCTGCAACTCGACCATCACCTATATCGATGGCGACAAGGGCGAGCTGCTGTACCGTGGCTATCCCATAGAGCAACTGGCCGTCAATTGCGATTTCCTGGAAACCTGCTATTTGCTGCTCAACGGCGAGCTGCCCAACGCCACCGAGAAAAAGCAGTTTGTCGACACCGTGACCCGTCACACCATGGTGCATGAGCAGATGCAGTTCTTCTTCCGTGGATTCCGCCGTGACGCGCACCCGATGTCGGTGCTTGTCGGCACCGTGGGTGCGCTGGCCTCGTTCTATCATGACTCGCTCGATATTAACGACCCGCATCATCGTGAGGTATCGGCAATCCGTCTGATCGCCAAGATGCCGACGCTGGTCGCAATGGCTTACAAGTACTCTGTCGGTCAGCCTTTCGTTTATCCGCGTAATGAGCTGTCTTACAGTGCCAATTTTATGCGCATGATGTTTGCCACGCCGGCAGAGGATTACAAACCGAATGACGTGCTTGTGCGCGCGCTAGATCGCATTCTGATCCTTCATGCTGACCACGAGCAGAATGCGTCGACCTCGACGGTTCGTCTGTCCGGTTCCTCGGGCGCCAATCCGTTTGCGTGTATCGCGGCTGGCATCGCGTGTCTGTGGGGCCCCGCGCATGGTGGCGCCAATGAGGCTGCGCTGACCATGCTCAAGGACATACAGCGCGATGGCGGCGTTGACAAGATCGGCGAATTCGTCGCCAAGGTGAAGGACAAAAACTCGAATGTCAAGCTGATGGGCTTCGGTCACCGGGTCTACAAGAATTACGATCCGCGTGCCAAGCTGATGCGTGAGACCTGCCACGAGGTCTTGAACGAACTCGGACTGCAGAACGACCCGCTGTTCAAGCTGGCGATGGCGCTGGAAAAGATCGCTCTGGAAGACGACTACTTTGTCCAGCGCAAACTGTACCCGAACGTCGATTTCTACTCGGGTATCGTGCAGTCCGCGCTGGGTATTCCGGTTTCGCTGTTCACGGGTATCTTCGCGATGGCGCGTACCGTGGGCTGGATCGCGCAATGGAATGAGATGATCTCCGACCCCGAACAGAAGATCGGTCGTCCGCGACAGCTGTTCGTGGGTTCGGCGCAGCGGGATGTGCCGCCAATGGCGAAACGCTAAAAGACTGAAGAGTCACCGAACGGGCCCTGTGGGGCCCGTTTTTGTACCGAAAAATCAAACGGCACGGTATGATTCCGGCTGCCTTTGCGTTTTTTTACAGGTAGTCCACAAATGCAGTCCGCGTAACGGAAGGACCGTGAAGCGGATGGTTACAACCCCCCCAACCCTCGCGAAGCGCGAGTGAAAGGTGAGCAGCGATGATGCAGCAATTCTTCTCCAACTCTTATCTGTTTGGAGGCAATGCCCCGTACGTGGAAGAACTGTACGAGGCCTATCTCCTGAACCCCGGTGCAGTCCCCGACAACTGGCGCGCCTATTTCGACGCGATGCAGCACGTGCCCGCCGTCGATGGCTCCGATCGTCCCGATGTGCCGCATGCGAGCGTCGTCGCCTCGTTTGCCGAGCGCGCCAAGCATGGCCCGATTCGCACGGTCACTGCCTCGGCCGATGCCGAGATGGGACGCAAGCGCGTCGCGGTAACCCAGCTCATCGCCGCTTACCGCTTCCTCGGCACGCAATGGGCGAATCTCGATCCGCTGCAGCGCCAGGAGCGACCGAATATCCCCGAGCTTGAGCCTTCGTTCTACGGCTTTACCGATGCCGATCTGGACGTTGTCTTCAATATCAGCAATACCTACTTCGGCGGCGAAACTGCGTCCCTGCGTGATCTGCTGCAATCGCTGCGCGACACGTATTGCCGCTCTATCGGCGCCGAGTTCCAATACATTACCGACCCTGCACAAAAGCGCTGGATGCAAGAGCGTCTTGAATCCACCCGCGCCACCGGCAATTTCACGCGGGAGCAGAAGCAACATATTCTCGACCGGCTGACCGCTGCCGAAGGTCTGGAGCGCTACCTGCACACCAAGTACGTTGGCCAGAAGCGTTTCTCGCTCGAAGGCGGCGAGAGCTTTATCGCGTCGATCGATGAAGTCATTCAGCGCGCCGGTAGTCAGGGCGTGCAAGAGATCGTGATCGGCATGGCGCACCGTGGCCGTCTGAATGTGCTGGTGAATATTCTCGGCAAGATGCCGTCCGATCTGTTCGCCGAATTCGAGGGCAAACACGCCGATGACCTGCCGGCTGGTGACGTCAAATACCACCAGGGCTTTTCCAGCGATATCTCGACACCGGGTGGCCCGGTGCACTTGTCGCTCGCTTTCAATCCTTCCCATCTGGAGATTGTCAATCCAGTGGTCGAGGGCTCGGTCAAGGCGCGCATGGACCGCCGCGGCGACAAGCTGGGCAAGCAGGTATTGCCGATTCAGGTGCATGGTGATGCAGCGTTTGCGGGGCAGGGCGTCGTGATGGAGACGCTGAATCTTGCGCAAACTCGTGGCTATGGCACGGGCGGCACGGTGCATATCGTGATCAACAATCAGATCGGATTCACTACCTCCGATCCGCGTGACTCGCGCTCCACCTTGTATTGCTCCGATGTGGTCAAGATGATCGAGGCGCCAGTGCTGCACGTGAACGGCGATGATCCTGAAGCGGTTGTGTTTGCCACTCAGATCGCGCTTGATTTCCGGATGCAGTTTCAGAAAGACGTCGTGGTCGATATCGTCTGCTTCCGTAAGCTCGGTCACAACGAGCAAGACACGCCGGCGCTGACCCAGCCGCTGATGTACAAGAAGATTGGCCAGCATCCCGGCACGCGCAAGCTGTACGCCGACAAGCTGTCGACGCAGGGCACGATCCCGGCCGATGGCGGCGATACGATGGTCAAAGCCTTCCGCGAGGCGATGGATGCCGGACGAAGCTCGGTCGATCCCGTGATCTCGAACTTCAAGAACAAATACGCAGTCGACTGGATGCCTTTCCTGAACCGCAAGTGGACCGATGCGGCGGATACGGCGGTACCGGCTGCGGAGTTGAAGCGGCTCTCTGAACGCATCACCACGGTGCCAACAGACTTCAAGGTGCACCCGCTGGTCGAGAAGGTGCTGGCGGATCGCGCCGCGATGGGCCGGGGTGAGATCAACCTTGACTGGGGCATGGGTGAGCATCTGGCATTTGCGACGCTGGTGTCTTCTGGCTACGCCGTGCGTATCACCGGACAAGATGCCGGGCGGGGCACTTTCACCCACCGTCACGCCGTGCTGCACGACCAGAACCGCGAAAAATGGGACGCAGGCAGCTACGTACCGCTGCAGCATGTGTCCGACCAGCAGGCGCCGTTTACCGTGATCGACTCGGTGCTGTCCGAAGAGGCCGTGCTCGGGTTTGAATACGGTTATTCCACCGCCGAGCCCAATACGCTCACCATCTGGGAGGCGCAATTCGGCGATTTCGCGAACGGCGCGCAGGTCGTTATCGATCAGTTCATCAGTTCCGGCGAGGTGAAATGGGGCCGCGCATCCGGTTTGGTGATGATGCTGCCGCATGGTTATGAAGGTCAGGGCCCGGAGCACTCGTCAGCACGTATCGAGCGCTTCCTGCAGCTTTCCGCCGACAACAACATGCAATTGGTGCAGCCGACCACGGGCGCGCAAATCTTCCATCTGCTGCGCCGTCAGATGATCCGCCTGTTCCGCAAGCCCTTGG
>Ga0315902_10004410_pt1 | contig 20391 bp, 14 predicted proteins | sample LakEriMetagenome_9_FD_203523 | JGI IMG/M metagenome (GOLD analysis project Ga0315902, IMG submission 203523) | Freshwater fungal communities from buoy surface, Lake Erie, Ohio, United States - Buoy 12 MA117 | ecosystem: Environmental > Aquatic > Freshwater > Lake > Lake biofilm | place: USA... | reverse complement strand
TATTTTAGATACTAAATTGGAAAAGGATCGCGCTGAAATCGCAAAAACAATGGAAGAACTAAAACAAAAACAACAAAAATACACACTAATTGCCAAAAAAATAGAAATGGAGAAAGAAAAACTTAGACAAGAACGGGAACTACTATGTAGTGTTAAATTAAGTTCTATTAGTTTGGATAGTATGTTAGAAGATGTTGAAATTCATTAATGTCCATAGGACTTTGTATTTTAGTACCAGCTTATTTATTTTTTTTTATGAGTAGATGCCTGATATTGATATACAGTATAACCTCGTTAATAGCGAAAGTAAATAGTAGTTATAGATTTTTAAATTAGCACTTAGTATGGTGTTATAAATTGATATTATAATATTATTATGGTGTTAATTTAGTGTCGCTATTAGAGAGGTTATACTGTAGTAACTTATCTTTGATATAGTTGTCCCACACATAATGTGTTTTATTTTTGGTAAAAAGACTTATTGTTCTGTTAGCACTACCACCTTGGTGCGTTTTATCACTAAATATTTGTGTGTAGTTAATAGGTGTGTTATTTGTATATTCGGGAATTATTACCCATGTTGTATAATCAAGATTAGTCTTTGTGTGTTTCTTAACAAAATATGATAGCCACCCATTATATATTGAACAGTCATGACTTCTTAGTTTTACAAAGAAATCGCGAATATTATTACCCAGCGTATCATTATATGTATCTGATATAATTTGTATAGATGAACTAGACAGCTTAAATCTATCTATATATTTTGTTCTAAAATCCGTAAAATCATTACATATAGTATTTTCACAATGTTTATTAAACTTATATAACATGTCATATGTATGTTCCATATCGGCAGGTAACGCTTTAAAATGTTCTTCATACCAGGTTTTTCCGTAACAAGCCAAATAAATATCTCTTAATGATACTTCAATATCATTATCTATTTTAGATTTAATGTATGACATATCTCTAAATGTAATACCATAAATTCCTTTAAATATAGTAAATAGAAAACTAATAGTAGCATTTAAAAACTCAATAGTGCCACTGCCTTTATCCAACAGTTTTTCTGGGTCTAACACTCTATTGGCACATTTTGGTAAATAGAATACATCACCTAAATAAATAAGACTTTTATCTACATTTAATTCTAACATAGCACAATTATCTGTTAATCCAACTAATACTTCAATATCACTAACCTGTTTATTTATTGTTGCTACAAATCTATAATTTTCACTAGTGATTTCATATTTAGTTACACTATTATTAGGTATACTATCAAAATTAAATATTTTTTGACGCATTGTATATAATATATAATATATTTAAGCCCATGAAATTAAGGCTTTACAAATTCTATTAGTACATTTTTTTACGAACAGTAAATTTATACCATAAAATGCAAAATAAATGGTATTTTATGGTGTTAAAATGTAAATATTAAAAACTAACTGATAAATTTGTAAAATCTTACTGTTTATTATTTGGTTGCCATTCCAGTGTATAAGTTTTATATTGAAGTAGAAAATAAAAAATATAATATCTAAATAGACCATAAACGGCTTGGTCTATTTAGATATTGCTTATAGATATTGCTTATAGATATTGCTTATAGATATTGCTTATAGCTATTGCTTAGTCACTCCCATAGTCGCTAGCGTCTTCATGTGAAACAGTCTCATCATCGCTATCTTCACAAAGATCTTCAGTCGCTACACTTTCAGTGTCAGTCTCATCATCTGAGAGTTCTGGTTCATTGTCTGATTCACGGGCTTTGCGTTCGTTCTTTCTAATATTAACCAAAAGAGTTTCCAAAAACTGTTGGTCAATATTGATACCATTGCGAATAGCACGCTCCTTGGCTTCGCGCAATGCTGTGCGTGTCAACTTCATACCAGTAGAGACTGTGCCATAGGATGCTTTTTGATGGATACCACATAGACCATTAGTATTATTGGTCATGTTGATACACTGTGCCAAGGACTTCTCATCGCTGAAATGGCCCATATAAGCACAGCATTGCTTTCTGTTCTTAGTGAGTTCCCATTTGCGCTGTTCACGTTCTGCACGCTTTTTGGATTTCTCCAATCTAATGCGAGAAAGTTCCTGTCTACGCTCCTCACGCTCGGCACGTCTCTTAGCTTTCTCCAAACGAAGGCGAACCAGTTCCTGACGACGCTCATAGTAATGGATCATACTCAGGCCCTTATTAGAGAGTTTATCAACTGTTCCATAGGGAGTGCGGCGATAAGTCAAATCGCGATGCGAATATAGATTAGGGTTACGCATCCAAATCGGATCGAAATGCGAAGTGATGCTATGTTTCCCACACAAGCGAGTACCCACACCACTAAAGGTTAAAGGTCGTCCATAACAGTTACACTGTTCAAAGATAGGCTTTCCATCGTCCGATCGACGAAGGATCAACCCATGGCAACGTTCCTCTGGATTAGTGTTCATTTCCGACACAAACACATCCTTATTGTCGCGCATAGCCTTCATCAACTTAGGAAGCATAGCAGTGAGGCTATCACTATCATGCTTAGTTCCATCAAAGAAGGGGAGGAGGGTTTTGGTGATTACGGCGGTTCTAGTTGTCGATGTCATTATTGTATGTTCTTTTGTCTGATACAGAAGCTGACTACTAAAAAAAATCCTATCAATTTTTTTAGTAGTAAACTATTTTGGTTACAGTTTATTTCTATCTATCTTCAGTATTCCTAATCATATACTCCAGTCTTTCTATCTTGTTTTCTAATTTATCAACCTTGCTATAACTTTCTATCTGGTCCAACATTTTTATTTTCTTGTTTGCTTCTTCTAAATTTTTAACAAGTTCTCTATTTTGTTTTTCCATCTTTTCAAGTTTAATAGTGATTTCTTCAACTATATTAATTAAATTATTAATAGTAGTGTCTGGTTTGTGTAATCGCTGATGCTCTAACAAATCATATCTCACAAAATCACCATGGGTTTTATATCTATTATCATATGAGTCAGCACAGTAGGAGCAATGTTTACAATTATAGTGTATGGTGTTCCAGTACGGTGAGCCTATGTTAGGTATATCAATTCGGTGTCTTTCGGTTTCCCACCCGCCATTAATCCGCCTTGATATATCAATATGATATCTTTTAATACCACGATCATCATAAACACTAGCTGTGCGTTTATATGCTTTCATCATTACATCATTTAAAACTGGTTGAAAATTATAGTCCATAATTAAATATTTAAATTTACATGTATCTATATGTTTTTTAATTTCTGATAAGTTAGTCTCAACACCATTATCAAAACGATGTCTATCATGTTCATATTCATCATCTAATACATACCACTTTTTGTCACCAATTTTCCAAGATGTAGGCCTACCATAATGATCTTTTTGATCTTCATCAACTCTAATTTTACAGTAGAATTTTTGTAAACATAAAGCACAACAGAAACCAATCGTATTTGACTCAGTTATGTATTGTAAATAGTATTCTGTATTTATAAAGTTATTATTAACACTTACTAACCATTTTGAGTCGTCCAATTCTGGAAATGTTAAAGTCATAAAAGTAGTATAATCAGTAGTCGGTCCACCAAATTTGAGATCAAAATACCGCATGAATAATATATATCTAAACAAATATAATAATTAACTACATTAAAAAAATATTATTTACAACCACCAACATATAAGCTGACTATCCAAAAAGTCTATCTACTGTTGCCTCTACATTTTTGCCAGTTGATATATAGACCACTCGTACTTCACTTTCACTAAAACCAAAATTAGTGGCTAGTTCTGTTATCTTAGCGTTATCTTCTGGTGTTAAACTATCTTCCAAAATAGTAGAACCGGAGGGGGCATGTGTTCCCATTGTTTCTAATAGTTTCATTTGCATAGCCTGCGCAAATGCTACACGGTCTTCTAGTTCTAGCTTATCTAACTCTTGTTTAATGCGTTTTGCCTTGCTTTGTAGAACCATCATCTTTTTGAAATCCTCATCTGACATATCCACCAATTCATCAAATAGTTCTGGCTGGCCTTCCAAGATAGATGCCTTTACCTCCTGTAGTTGTTCTGGTGTCATACTATCAAAATCTAGAACTCTATTTTGCACAGTATCCTTATCTATTACTAAACCCGTAACACCATCTGTCTCCATACGCTTTGCTAATCTAACACATAATGGCTTTAGTTCCAAAAATAATTTTTGACCAGCCTCAACATTTTTTAGATAGTGTAACAATACCATCATAATGGCTTGTGGATTTTCAGCCATAGCCTCAAACCCAGCTGTCAATGTTCCCGATTCTATACCACTTTTAACTATCATCTCCATTAAATTCTCTTCTGGCTTTATAATCTGTGTTAGAGTGGGATTAGACTTTACTATCATATATTGTGTAACAGCCAACTGCGTTACACTCTGTTCATCTAATTCCACTTCGGCTGGTGTAGTAAATGGGTTAGGTGCTTCAACTCCAGCGCTTGCGCTCATAATTTCCACAATAGGTGGCTCTCCACTATTATCCTGGATAGTAGTAGTAGTAGTATTGGAATTACTGTGACCACCACTATTATTTTCAACACCAGTAGAAGGATTATCTAAAGTAGAAGCATTAGAAATAGGAGTGGTATTCTTCTTGCCATGAACTTTGGTAACCATTAAAATAACAACTGTGTTTTCCCCTATTTCTACAATATCATCACTTTTTAGAACTTTACCATTACAAATAAGACGCTGTAACCCAACATCTGGTCTATCAAACGCATCATCTTTGGCTATTCTACTAGATAAATTATTTACTCTAATAGACGTTTCACTAAAATCATATTGAACTACCTTACCTGATACAGTTTTTACACTTAATAATACCATTGGTCTATTACAATTTATAAAAACCGCGGTGTGTGTTTATGAGATCAATTTTTCCGGTATATTTACATTTGAATGGTTTTGTAAAATTTTATTAAATATATGATCACTAACACATAATTGTTATTAGGAAACTTAAACATAAAAATTGAATTTATACAAGACACAGTATATATATATATATATATGTTATTAAAAAAAGTGGTACTAGGTATTTATGTTGCTGGTGTGAGTGTGATATCATCATTGGGATCTACTATAGGAGTGATTGCGGCAAGTAATGATATTGCTAAAAGTGTAGAAATAGCACAAAAAGAGATAAATATTATTAGTGACCAAGAATTTAAGTTACTAAAGGCACGACTACCAAGTAATTTGTCTACTTTTCACTTACCTAGAAAATTAGGTTCAATACAAATTGTAGATAGTGATGGAAAATATGTTAAATATTTAGATGGTAGACCTATATTATCAGACGTAGAGTTTACCAAATATAAACGTCAGTTAATGACAAAATATATTACATATCCCATTCGCTCATCCATATCAATTAGCTGGCTTAGCCTTACATGGCCCATTTCAGTACCATATTTATATCTATCTGGTAATTTAATAGACACTATTACACAATATGTAATTCTAAATGGTGTCAGTGGGAAATCAGATTTCTAAATTGTCAAGTGTAACATCAATATTATTTTAGATATAAAGAATTTATTACTTATTTTTATTATACATAAAGTAGTTTAAATTGTATCAATTTAATATACAAATCTAGGGTGTCCTACCTTTTTACATCGTTTTATATTTTCCTAGATTGGTATTTTGTATATTTAGCGTTGTATTATGGTAAGATATATTAAATATACAACAACTGTAGTTTCGTTAACTTTTGGTAAATGGAGATGTCTACAAAAATTGAAACTTACCGTGTATTATAGTGATCATATGTTATAATGATAATAGATATAACACCCGATAACTACTTGACTGTAAATATACCTTTATTATCTTATATAAATATAGATAAACAACTATCACAACATGAGATAAGTGCCTTTTTAGAAAAAAACCTTTATAACATTCAATCACTCAAAATTGTAGATAATACCTGGATAAAACGTATACCATTGTTACCTAACTTAACTACGTTAGAATGTATAAATTGCCAGGTATTAACCATAATTCCAGAATTACCTAATCTAACCAGTCTAAACTGTAGCCGATGTGAAGTGTTAACAACTATTCGTATGTTACCTAAATTAACCACCTTAAACTGTAGTTATTGTTCGTGGCTTTGTAACATACCAGTATTGCCTAACCTAACATCTCTGGATTGTAGTAGATGTCCGGTATTAACCAATATACCAGTATTGCCTAACCTAACATCTCTGGATTGTAGTAGATGTCCGGTATTAACCAATATACCAGTATTGCCTAACCTAACATCTCTGGATTGTAGTAAGTGTGAGAAGTTAACAATAATACCAATATTACTTAAATTAACTGATTTAGACTGTAATGAATGTGCTTGGATATCTGATATACCAGTACTACCTAATTTAGTATCTCTAAACTGTAGTAAGTGTGAAAAGTTAACTAGTATACAAATATTACCTAACTTACTTACACTAGACTGTAGCGATTGTCGCTGGTTATATAACATCCCACTTCTACCTAACTTAAAATCTCTGAACTGTAGTACATGTTATGGTTTAGACAGTCTTACAGATTTGCCTAATCTAATTATACTAGAATGTACTGGATGTAGATCTTTGACTGATATATCCAAGTTACCTAATTTAGTTGATCTGGACTGTAGAAGATGCACATTATTAACTAGTATACCTATGTTACCTAAATTGAAATCTCTAAACTGTAGTAATTGTCCATTAAATAAAATATCAGAACTACCTAATCTAACTGAACTAATATGTATTAGCTGCCATAATTTAACGAGTATAACAAACCTACCTAACCTAACTACTCTAGATTGTGTTGAATGTATGGAGTTATTATCTATACCAATTTTACCTAACCTAACTAAATTAAACTACTATAAGTGTCGCAATCTAAATATTCACACTATACCAATAAGGTTTATACTAAAATTAGACAAAGACATTATAGTCAAGTGTTTAGAATATAATCCATATAATATTAATGATATATTATGTAACAAAGAGCTATTGCAACTAGATAATATTATAAATATTATCCAGTATTACTTAGAATATGCTAATGATCACACACTAGTTAACTTAGAAGTTATACTATCCGAACATAATATGCCACTACCTATATTAGTTAAATCAGCAAATAAGACATAATAGTTCACCATTTAGTGCCATATTCTATAGGCTAAATAATATTTTTACTATTTATTTTATTGGTGTGAGGACTATTAGACTTTTGTCGTCACCATAAAATATTGTTATAATTAGTGGTGTTTACACCAGTTCTATATAAAAATTTAAAATTAGGGGCAAAAAGTCCACTGTAATTTATTTGTGTTATAAAATAAATATTTTTACTGGATAAATATTCAACTAATTAGCCAAAATATAGAAAATGCTAATTTATTAATGGCTATCCAGCGGATAAAATATAGTAAATATTTTTATTATTTATAATGTTATGGTAATAAATAATAAAAATCTAATGTAGTCCAAATAATATTTCGCATTTTGCGGAATCCTACCTTTAGCTATTAAGCACACATATCTAATACCAAATTATGATCTAGATTATTAATTAAGTCTCTAAATTCTTCTACATGATCTGTAACGTCATATCCAAAATTATTAAATACATTAGTAAAGTTAATGATTAAGCACTTTGAAAGTGTGGTGGGATCAAGTAGATAGAATGGATCTACATTGGTAAGATTGAAATCACATGTCATATTAATTTGGTCTACATCCTCCGCACTAAATGTAAATACACCTGGATATGTTATGCGGACAAGGTTCTGAAAAGAAGTCTTTCCATTAGAACCTGTTCCATATAAAATTGTGGTCTCATAGCGAGTATGTACACCTCTTAATTTAGCAGCAATAATACATAGTATAGCATTCTTCTCCGTTTCGTTGCTAATAATAGAACTTAGATATTGTGACATCTTAGTACTTTAAACACTTTAAATTGCGTTGTCACGGTAAAATCAAATTTTTTGATTCATTCTACAATATGGATAATTACCGTTTCCAATAGTTAAAATGTTGGTAAATATTTTTTATCTGGGATATCTCAAATACAAGTAGGTTAAGTAGACTTTTTTGTACAAGACCATAAAACATCTTTATAAATTTTGGTGTCGACACCTATTTAGATAAAAGACTAAAAAGTGGGACAAAAAAGCTCTACTGTACCATACTTGTATTAATATGATAATCCAGTAACAATTTATAATTTTACAGTTAAAATAATGTGTCTTTATTGAAATGTGATGGATGTGTGCGTTAATATTTTCTCTCAAAATTGAAACGTCACATTATTATATGTACCGTGATAATGGAACTAGAACTACTAGCTCTTAATAGAGACACTGTTATGAGAGATTATGGTGTTGCTGTTAATAAAAATAGAGAGTTGTATATAAAGAGAGATGTTAGAGGAACAGAAGAATATATTTATCCTAACCAAAAGCTAGATGCGTCTATAATATGTCAACAATTTTATGAGACAAATGTTAGAGCCATAAGTATTACAAAAAAGACTAAGGTGGGGATGGATGGTCTAATGATACAAATAGCCACATTTATGTCTACTCATTCAGATGATAATTTTATGATATTTAGAGACAATATATTCTTTATAACTGGTATGAGCAACAAATCTTGGCAAGAAGATATGTCTGATAAAATGCCAACATGTTTTAGAAATAATGTGTATCACCATGGTAAATTACAAAAGCTAAAGTCTAAACTAAAAAACATTGAAAACGCACTAATTATAATTGATGAAATAGATACTGGTGATAAAGAAGGTCAAAAATTACACACTATTTTGAAACAAAGCAATATTTTAGATGTAAACTATATGAATGATAAAAATATAAGGCTTGTATTTGTATCTGCTACTATTATAAATGAATTACGTGACCTTTACAATTGGGATAATCTACACTGTTCATATATTATGACTGTTCCAGATAATTATATTGGTCATAAAGAGTTTTTAGACCGTGAAATTATTAAAGAATTTTACGAAATTAATACATTATCTAGTGCAGAACGTTGGATTAGAGAAGATATATTAGATAACTATGAAAATAACTATCGTATTCATATTATTAGAACAGATGAAAAGAATAAAACTTTTATAGAAACTGCTTGTAAAAAATATAATATTATATTTAAAAATCATACGTCTGATGATAGAATATCGCATGACACATTAGCTGATACATTTAATAATATAGAAATCTATAAAAAACATATAGTAATAGCTATAAAAGGATTTTATAGACGAGCCAATCTTATTCCAAATGATTGGAAAAAGAAAATAGGGGCCACTCATGAAAAATACGTTAAGAAATATGACACAAATGTTCAAGTACAAGGTTTACCCGGTAGAATGTCAGGATATTGGAAAAATATAATTGAAAGTGGACATATTACAGGACCGCATAGAACATCAGTAGAAGCTATAAAGGAGTATATAGAATTTTATGAAAATATAAAAGATGGTAAAATAATAGGAAAATTCAAGTATAGTACATCTCGCTCTAAAAAGTTGCTGACTAATCCATCATTAATTGCCAATATGAAAATAATAGAAGAAAGTATTAAAATTGAGCCTGAAATAAGATGGTTTGACACACAGGAAGACGCACGTACATTTTGTGTATGTGAACTACCTAAGCTTATTGCCATAAATGATAAAAAAATTAAGGGTCCGGTTTTACGCAAACCAGATAAAAATGGATTTTATAAAGATAATAATTTAAAACGCATAATATCAGTAGAAGAACTAATTAAAAGAAAATGCGATTGGTTAGCAACACAAAAGACACCATATCGTTGTAGATCATGTTATATAGATGTAAATGATAATAAAACAATTCAATGGGCTATAATTTATTTACCTAAATTAGAGAATAATTAGTAATTTTGTGTTGGCTATTACAGCATAACCTCTCTCTCTTAGTTCTACCACCATAAAAATTCAAACTATATTAATGTCTAAATATAATAATTACTTACATATCCACTATAAAGCGAAAAGTGGGCAATGCCCACTTTATTGTTTTTGCCAGTTTTTCTATTTATCTTATGTTGTTAAAAGAGACTGTAAAATAAATAGAAAAATAGATATTTTCTATGACAAATATTCCACTGATTAGCGGATATTACCATGACTGAGTAGTGGATATAATAGAGAGGTAGTTCTAGTGTATATGATTTTTTAAAAATGTTAAAAACAGCTATAAAGCAAAAAGTGGGTATTGTCTGCTTTTCGTTTTATAGAGGTATTATAACGTTTGTAATGTATTCAGACCATTATCAAATTTTTATTATTTGTCATTGTAATATTATACGTACTGGATACTAAATAATAAAAATATTTGTGATATTCTAACTACTTTGTAATTGGGAAAATGTTCTATATTGTTATAGTATTATAAAATTTTTGGTAAACGTTAGACTACAAACATAGCATATGATTTATCATAAACAACTCTAATTTAACACTATTTTTATGAACATTTATACCACGTTTAATACGTCTTATATATTTATTTGGTGATACTGATTGACAACCACTACTACCACCCGCTAATGTCATAGTGTCACCATTATCTATAAACATATTCATACGCGCCTCTAATATTTCATATGTACTATAATTACTAATTTCTAGTGTGTAGAAACATGTATGTGCAACTGGAAGTCTGGCTTCTTCACCATGAGTTATAGATACTACCAATCGTGTATTAATATTTACACTTCGCAATCCTGACCATAAATAAACTAGCTGTTTGAGCTTATTTATATTTAGAGATAATATATATTGTGATAATAGATCAACTAGTTTATCATTGTATGTGTCACTATCATAAAATATTATTTTGGATAGAACAGTAGCATTTGTCATAGTTGACCCCTCTATATATTCTGTTAAACCTGTATTATTGCTATGTAGCATAATTTCATATTCATCAAAGAAACTCTTATCCCATTCTGGGTGTAGATTACGTTCATATACTAGTTGCTTATCTATATTTTCTTTGTTGATCCTAACTAATTGATCCACTGTTAAAACATTAGTAAATCCACGGACAAATTCAGATATATTAGTATTAATGTTACCCGTCATATCAAACATACAATACTTATACATTAAATAAGTCTCTACAAATTTTTCATAGTTAAATAATTTTTCCAGTTGGTCTTTATAGTTGCTATATATTGTTGGTCTAGCACTATCACCCGTAGCTGATAATATTTCTTGAACTATTTTGTAGAATGTTTTATTGCTTTTATCTGAAGATGGTTTCATTATAAATCGGTCGTGTAGTGCTACTGGAATACTATTAATATATTTATCTAAATATAGTTGGGCATTTGTTTCGAGTAATAGATCTAACTTGAATTTGTAGGCATCAGCAAGTAATTCTGGTGCTTCTATTGAAGTAACTTCTCGTATATAAAATGGCTTACTTAACAATCCACACATGATTACATTACTTAGCTTTATCTGTGTTGAATATTCCTTAGATAAATAATATGCTAATATACTTCCTATAGTAGCACTATATTTATTAAATATTGGACTAAGTGAAATCATATAATAATCAGAGTTATTGTGATGTGTAAAGTAAATGTCTTTTAACTGCTCACATATTTTAGTAAATACTTGACGTGATACACCACCAACATCAACCGCAATTTCACCATTATACTTAAACATAACACTATCATCTATATTTAGTATTTTATCTTCAAGTAAGTTTATTGTATTGATTAGTTCAGTGTTATAACCAACAGATAAATTATATGTTTTTTTGCGACTTGTTTCTTGTGCTGCTGGTCTACTAGTATGAGAGGATCTGGGGTAGCTAACTGACCGTTCATGTTGTGTGGATCTATAACTATTTCGCGTACGATATGAAGTAACAAATCTACCCTGTGATCTACGATTTGTTTCAGTATTTTGAGAATTGTTATTAGGTGGTATCACTTCAGGAGGCATTATAGTTATTTCATTTGCGTCACTTGTTCTTGGTTCCATGCCCATACTACGGTGTATATTATCATCCGGATTATTTAATTCTATTTGTGTCCAATCACCTGGAAAACGCACTGGTGTTTTATCTGGATTAGTAAGATTTATATAAAATGCGTGTCCATCATTATTTATATATGATATAGCGTTATTGGCAAATCCTAAACTATTAATATTAGATATATTAATATAGGTTATATCATTTATAATAAATGGTGTATCAGTCGTAGTTGTTACAATTTCTCCAAAGTTAAATTTAAAATAACATAATCTACCTGTATCTGTTAATACATATATAGTTGTATCTACCGCAAAATGGTCTACACACCAAAAGTCATTTATAACTATACTCTCTGAGAATATAACAGGTGTAAACCAGGTTGTATATGATGGCGAACGTATAGTACGTGATCGTCCCGTTAGATATAATTTACCAGAGTTTCCAAGGGCAAACGTAGTATTGTAAGATACTATTACTCTTCGTATATTAGACAAGTTAGATTGTGTGTAGTTTAATACGCTAGAGTTTATTATTGATACTCTAGATATTCCAGCACCTAATCTCCCATCTGAATTATTACCACAAACATATAAATGTTCATCTGTTTTGGTTATAAATGTGCAAAACTCATCACACCAAATATTTTGAATACTATAGGGTTCTATAGTATCTACAGGACGAAACATATTAAGTGAATGTGTTTCTGTACCATCACCAAATTCACCATTCGTATTACGACCACATACATGTAAAGTACCATCATGTTTTAAGACAAAACAACGATAACGTGATAACCATACTTTATTAATAAATAAACCAGACATATTGGGAATATGTACAAAACTATTACTAATTAGTCTAAGCCAAACGCTATTGTCCATTTTAACAACACAAATTGCATCTCCATTTTTCCAAAATTTAGAAACATTAGTATCTACTAATGTTGCAGAACGATCACTATGTTTAATTAAATATAAATTATTACTACTATCTAAATATACCAAATTATCACTACATAATGCTCCTAACATATATATTATATATATATATATATAAATATAAATATTATCTGTCCTTAATCGCCTATCCAGCAGATTTAGTAATTTATAAAATTTGTTGGATAGGTGATTGGGGATATTATTTCCTAACGAATGGATAGAATGTATTAATGAGTAAACGCCGGCTATTTTGTTCCCAATTGGGGACACTACTTTTTGATGTGGTGTAGCGTAAAGAATGAAAATAAATATTCTAGTAACACACTTGTTGCTTTATAGTATGTTATTATAATAATAAATAATTATAAGGTTTGATATACAAGTCTATTTTTGTGAGTTAAAACGTCAGATACCATAAACGTAGAAATTCTAATCATATAATAGTGTCTATACCGTAACCAGACGTTTTTTACCGTTGTAGTTCACAAAAACGGACTTGTATTCCAGAATATTTTTTCCACAAACAGTAAAAATATTATATGTAATATATAACAAAATGAAATTAGTGTTATATAATGATAGTATTAAAAATGATAGTAGTTTACTAAACTCTATTAATACAGATGAGTGCGTTCTAAAATATGTGGGTGATTATTTAGATGTTAATAATCTTATTAGTAGTATACCGAGTGATAACCAAATAACTAATCTGGCTTTTCTATATCATTATCCTGGTAATAATATGTTACCATTCTATTATGATCCTAGCATGTTATTATCTAGATATACATTTTTCAGTAATAATTTAGTAAATCTATTTGTTAACTTAAGGAACAGAAATAATGGTGAATTAGTAGTAGATATTTTGACATGTAATATGAACAATGAATATTTTTCTACAGAAGTGTTAAAAATACAGAATGAATTGGGTATAACAATCAGATATTCTGTAAATTTGACTGGAAATAGTAGTAATGGTTTTGACTGGATTATGGAAAGTCATAATTTAGATATTAAAAACTATTATTTTAATTCTAACATAAACAACTGGAATGGTAATCTTGGTGCGGATTTAGGTCCAAGTGCTAGACTTAATGGCGTTAGTGGTATTACATATAATAGTACAACTAAAGTATTTGTGTTGAATGCTAATATTAATTGGCGAGCTGATGACTATATAACATTACAGAGTGGAGAGCGTTTCAATGGTAATGGTTATACCGTGTCAATTATAGCGGGTTTAACAGTGCTAGCGTCAGAGTGTAGTGGTATGTTTAGTGTACATAATACAGTAACATCAATATCTAATGCTCCTATTATTGAAAACCTTATAATGACCGGATCTGGATTAGCACAGTTTGGTGGATATGTTATTAGGAGTTTGCAGCGTTTTTTTATTGTTAGAAACTGTATAACTAATGGTCCTATTACGGGCATTCAATCAGGTGGAATATGTGGTGGTAGTAATGGTGGTGGTGAGTTTTCTATATATAATTGCTATAATACAGGTGTTATAAATAGTGTTGAAAGTGGTGGTATTGCTGCTAGATCATTTGCTAGAATAGGTGGCTATGGTACTATTTATAATTGCTATAATACTGGTCCAATAAATGGTACTGGTAGTGGTGGTATATGTGGTGCCAATGCGGCAGAGGCAGGCGGTAATTGTGTAATATATAACTGCTATAATACTGGAATAATAGCAGTAGCATCTGGAACAGCATCTGGTGGAATATGTGGACAATATGCTGGGTTTGCTGGTACAGTGATAGTTATGAATTGCTATAGTACAAGTACAACTGGTGCGGGAATTTGTGGAAATGGGGTGGGTTCATTCAATGGTACTACGCCAGGGAGTTGTGTTGTAGCATTTTGTTATTCACCTACAGCAGCACCAATACCAAGTCCTGCTATAGCAGGTGTTAATATTGTATTAGGTGGTCCTAACACATATAGCGTGGCTTCCGCAATTTCAGGAACTATTTTTGCCCATGGTACTGCTCTATTATCAACAATGACACTTAGTTTATTAAATACATCCAGAACATATTCTAATGGTACACCATTAACTACACCATTAATATTTACTAATACATATGGTACACTATATAGAAATCCTACAAACATCACCTTTAATCTAACAGCTCCTACATCTGGAAATCCCCTAGCATTTATAGCTAACCCTATTGTTACTGAGTATCCACTTCTAAATTTTACAGTTGTAGCAGCAAACACTGTCCCATGTTTTACTGGTGACACTTCTATACTAACAACTGAAGGCTATATAAATGTACAACAACTAACCATAAATCATGTAGCTATCTGTAGTGATAATAGACAATCTAAAATTAATTGTGTAAGTAGCTTTTCAGTACCAAAACATGAAAATACATGTCCCTATAAAATACAGAAATATTCTCTTAGTGAAGACTATCCACCTCATGACCTAACACTATCACCTAATCACCTTCTACTATTTAATGGTAAATGGTTATTACCAAAAGACATACCCAATTCAGAAAGATATAACTCTCTAGATACAGATATGATACAGCTATATCACGTAAAATTAGAGAACTATATTACAGACCATTTAGTTGTTAATGGTGGAACTATTATAGAAAGTTTCACAAGCAATCTTAAAAGTCATAGAAAGGAATATAATAGACGTATAGGTAAAATTAGAAAATAGGATAAAAAGTAGGATAAAAAGTAGTATAAAAAGTAGGATAAAAGTAGGAAAAAAAGTAGGATAAAAAGTAGGATAAAAGTAGGATAAAAAGTAGTATAAAAGTAGGATAAAAGTAGGATAAAAAGTAGGATAAAAAGTAGTATAAAAGTAGTATAAAAGTAGTAATCCCATAACAAATACAAGTGTGGCATAGTAGACTTTTTTGTCCTACTTTTTAGTTTGTTATTTAAAGTGGTATCGACACTAAAATTTATAAAGACTTTTTATGGTCAGGGACAAAAAAATCTACTGTGCCACACTTGTATTTAATATAAAGCAAAATTTAGGCATTACCCACGTTATTATTTTTCCTAATTATTTTATATTGTAAATGGCTATCCAGCGAATAAAATATAGTAAATATTTTTATTATTTATAATGTTACTATAACAAATAATAAAAATGTAATATAGACTAAATAATATTTCGCATGTTGCGAAATCCGCTGGATAGCCATAAATGTGACTATAAAATAAGTAGATACTATTTTCTCAGATATAAATATCCAAATTAATCTCTCGTCAGTCTATTTATTTCTTGGTGTATCTTAATTAGCATAAAATAAATAGATAGACAGGCAAAATAATAAAGTGGGCAATGCCCACTTTTCGCTTTACATTTAATAAATGAGTAAACGCCGGCTTGTTCCCAATTGGGAACAGTAATTATTGAGATGGTGTGGACTGAAAACATAAAATAAATATTATGGTAACATGTGAGACCAAAATATTTTGTTCCCAATTGGGAACAAAATAGCCGGCGTTTACTCATAAATAAATAAAATGTGGTTTGTTATTTTTTTCCACTACTAATATGTTGATAGTATGTAAAATTATAATTATCATCATACCGTGCACTATAAAAATATTGTCCTATATAAAATTTGGTGTGATCTGTTAGTTGTTTATCATTTTCTGGTAGTGGATATACATTTTTGATTAGATGTTGAGTACAATAAGAATTTCCATCACTAGATTTGTGAGTACCATTCTTTTTACATAGGCGATTGCCAATACGATGTCTACACCTTTTAATCATTTTAGATGAGTTAGTTTTATTAAACTAAAACTATCAATTTTTTTTTAGTGTTAGTAACCAAAAGAGAAAAGTTAACATTGTGACTTATCCAGCGAATTTCACAACATGCGAAATATTATTTAGTCTATATATTATATTTTTATTATTTGTCATAGTAACATTATAAATAATAAAAATATTTACTATATTTTATCCTAACCAATAATAGACTTTTATATAAAATATGTAATAATTATAATTTGTTGTAATAGTACAGTGAACTTTTTCTATAACGACATGTCAATATATGATATATCTCATATATTATTACCATAATTCAGTAACAATCTATAATTTTAGTTTTAAGATAGGGTGTCGTTATAAAAAATGTTTGCTGTAATAGTATGCTAACAAAATTATCAGTCTGGTATAATATAGTATCTATAAGATTTAGTCTGTTTTTTATCATTTATTTTTTGTCTATCGAGACTAGGTTGGTTATGTGATAAACCATAATCATTATATTTAATGATACGTTTAGATATAGGTATGTAAGTCATATGTGATAATAAATAATTATCTATATTATTATCTAATCTAATATTATATATATTATATAGTCTAAATTGTACTAGTTCTATAAAAATGTGGCGATTAGTTGTGATGAAGTTTTGCAAATAATTGCGTCTAACTATATCCAGTTTATCTATAGGTAATATTGTATGACCACTTTTATCTACGTCCACATGTCTATATATTAATTCATCCATGGTTTTAATAATAGGACACCACATATTATTATCAAAATATTCTTTTATTATTTGAAAACCTACATTATCTTTATCCGTTTTGATATAATATTTTCTATAATTTCCACACTGTTCTAGAATTCTGGCCTCACCTATATTTACTGTATCAGAACTATCTAAAAATTTAGATGCTGTAAACCCAATATGATAACCTACTAATATATAACATATACTATAAAACTCATACGCTAACTTATCTAGATTTATTAGATTTTTGATATCTATATAATTTTTCAAATCCATTATTATTAATACTATTATATTTTATTTTTTTTAAACTAGACTATCTTCTAATAAAGTGTGATATATTATATTATATTATTATATTATATTATATTATATTATATTATATTATATTTATTATTAATCCATTTCAATAACCAAATCATGTACATCAGCCATTGCCAATACGTTTTTAAGTTTTTGTTGATGTTTTTCTGCTTCTGATAATTTTAGTTGTGTAATTTCCAGTTTAGCTTTTAGATCCTCTATTTCAGTATCTCTTTTCGTCTCTATATTTTTTTGATAATCCAACATTTTTTGATGTTCTAAACTTACTCGGGTATACATATCTATTATAATCCTATCCAGTTCCATTTCTAATTCAGATATTCGTGTGTTTAGTTCAGAAATAATAGAATTTTTGTGTGATAGCTCATCACTATGTTGTGTCTTTAACTCTATTTTAAGGTTTGCCAACTCTTTCTTATGCTCATCATTTACTCTTTTAAGATGGCGCTCTAATTCTATTACACGAACTTTATAGTCTAAATTGGGAGGTGGCTGTAGTGTTAAACGTTTGTCGTTACTGGTAACAAACTCTACCAAATACGCGTCAATTATAAATGGTATGTCAATGAGATTTGGATAGAATTTTTCAATATTAATTCCATGATTTGCTGTCTCAAATGCCATTTTTATAATATGTACGAAGTTTCCAACCTGCATTTTAATAGCTAAATAGCTAAGATCATGTAAGAGGTTTTTATATATTACTTGTTCACCTTCTAGTTGTAAATCTTTCCATTTTAAAATGTGATCAAAGTCACGATATATTTTTAATGTACTATTATTAGTATCTCGTCCAAAACTAGAAATATGTGTGCAGCAATTCCACACAATACTACTATATGATTTTATCCTTTTAAAGTATTGTAGACTATTCCTATTATTGTAAATAGTTGCTAAAAACTCATTACCATATGATATCATCTTTATTACTTTTACATAATAAAAAATTTTCAATTTTAACATCTATTAATAATATAAATATTAGTATAGTAGAACCTTATAAAATAAAAATTGAACGGAAATAAATACATAGATCACTTTTAATTTTAATGGTTATAGCAAGTAAAAACTTACTTAGATATGTGTATTTTGCTGGTATTGGTATATCTACTATTATAGGTTCTATATTTGGTGTTCATGCTCGTAATAATATTGTAAATGAAAAATTAGAAATAATAAAAAAACATACCAATATTGTGGAAGATGATTTATTTAGGTCATATAAAAATCAGTACCACGTTATTTATGATGAAAACATTGGATCAATAAAGCTAAAATCCAGTAAAAGTGATCAGATCCAAATTATTTCAGAAACTATGTTTGTCAAATGTAAAAATGATTTAATACTGAAATATAGTTATATTCCTATTATAATGACTATAAAAGGACTTGTAGTAGGAGTTACGTGGCCAGTATCTATACCTATATGGTGTTTATTTGTAGATACACCACGTTCTGATTTATGGCGCAATGTTAAAGTAGTACGTACTGACTAATAGAGTTTGACAACAGAGAATACCTTATTTCCTATATATAGTCTAAAATGTTTAAAATATTTTTATTATTTATAATGTTAAAGTAACAAATAATAAAATTGTGATGGTAGATTAAATAATATTTCGCATTTTGCAAAATCCAGTGGAAAGCCATTATTAATTTATTTTATCTAATATAATTATTTATTTAAGTACAATATATATATGAAACATCAAACCAAACATAAAGGTGGACACGTTCGCAAAAATCTATTTACTGATCCATTGTTTTTAGAAGTTCTAAATGAACTTAATAATACTATGTTGGATTACCCAGTTAGAAACTATAATTTCCATTCAGGTGATGATATATCAGATCATGCGCTGTGGAGTGGATTAATTGCTAAAGAGTGGTTTGACACCAAACATGGATGGACTACTGGGATAAAAAATAATTACCAAGATTTGGCTATATTTTGTTGTTATTTACATGATATAGGTAAAGTAGGTGATGGTGATTTTACGTCCCTTATTGATCCTGGTTGGAAGGAAAACCATCCAGAAGATGGTTTTAATATGTTATTGGGTAAAATACCATTTATAACAAGTAAAATAGATAGAGCGGAAGTAGCCAAGGGTGATTATAGAGATAAAAACAATAAGCACGTTTTAGCTACACATCGTGCTAAGTATTTTAACTTAGGAATAAATCTACGTGAATATCTTACAGATAAGGGATTTACTGAAGAAGAATGGGCTATTTTGACATTATCAGTAGGTTTACATTATGATTTTGGTGATATTGTTGTTTTAGACCAGCGAAAATTGTTAGAAAAAAAATACCAGGCATATTTGGATAATTTTTTTGAAAAGTTAGAAATAGTCTTGAGACATATGAAAAATAAGGAACTAGATGTAGAACAGGCTCTATTAATATGTATATTAGTTTCAAGTTCTGATGTTAGAGGTTCTAATCCAGTTAAATGGACTAGTTTTGGAAATTTAGAAAAACCTGTGTC
>Ga0315902_10004408_pt1 | contig 20393 bp, 17 predicted proteins | sample LakEriMetagenome_9_FD_203523 | JGI IMG/M metagenome (GOLD analysis project Ga0315902, IMG submission 203523) | Freshwater fungal communities from buoy surface, Lake Erie, Ohio, United States - Buoy 12 MA117 | ecosystem: Environmental > Aquatic > Freshwater > Lake > Lake biofilm | place: USA... | reverse complement strand
GTGGTTTTGATTGTTACATCTGTTGAGGCCATTAGAGCCTCGTAACGTCAGCACGAACCTCTACGGTGCCAGCAAGAATTGTTGAGATGACACCAGATGCGTTTTCTTGCAAGTCCCATTGGTAATAACCAGGAGTGAGTAATGCTGAGTCAACTGCGGCAAGGGTGCATGTAAGCGTCCCGTTTGCGCCGCTCGTCACCGAGCACGTATACGTTGCGGCAATGGTTGTGGCGTCAGCGTTGGATCGTATTTGGGCAGCGTAAGTCCTGCCGGTGATGTTTACCGGTGTTGTGCCATCCGTGGTCACCGTGACGTTTACTGTCTCGGTATCTCCGCGTGTGATGACTAGGTTTTGCGTTGCCGGTACGGCCATTTACTTCTTCTTGCCTGGTTTTCTAGGAAAACTTGTCTGAGGTGTTGGAACCCAACCAGGCCTCTGTGACTTTGGTATTACAGGCTTTGGCTTCTTCGGCATTGGTTGTTTCTTGATCGGTGCCATTACTTTTTCTTCGCTTTCTTGTTACTTGCAAAAGCTTTAGTGTTGTAGCCACCGGTTGCTTTGCCCGTCTTGTCATAATTCTGGAAAGCAAGCTCTTTGTTCTTTTTGTCTTTAAGAACGGTTTTACCGCCGTCCTTGTAGTACATGACTGAATACTTTGTTTTTCCAGCTTTACCTTGCTTAATCCACTTGTCGGTTGGCTTGCTGGCCTTCGATGTTCCAGAGCCTGCTTTTGCTCGTGCCATTACTTTTTCCTTGGCTTATCGGCGGGCTTGATGACCTTGCTTATGGCTTTACTTGGCGCTGAAACTACCTTCAGACCAAACTTGGCCAAGTCGGCTTCGGATTTAGCAACCTTAATGATTGCATTGATTCCCATACCGGCAACACCAGTAATAACGTTACCTGGGTTTGCTTTGACGACGCGCCGTTTTGTTCCGCCCACGACGTCTGAACGACTTGTCATTGATCTTGCCATTATTTCATCTTCTTTCTCTTAGCGGCAACCTTCTTCTTGGCTGCCTTCTTTCCATACTCCATCATGCGCTCGCGGGCACCTTCCATGCTCTCGTGCTTCATTTTGGCTTTCTTGCTTTTGTACATTTCACCTTTTGAACTCATGTCACCACTTTACCTTATCAGCCCAGTATGCAGCGCTCATTTTCCCTTTAGCGATGTTTTTTGCGTGGCGAGCCTTGAAGGAACGCTGGCGGGCGCTTGGCTGGCGGTCTCCAGTAACCCCCTGCTGGCCGAATCGGATCGTCTTAACCTGGCTGCCCTCTTTAGCCACGACAACGTGAGACTTGGTGGGGTGGCTCGGGGTGCGCTTGGGCTTGTTGTAGCCCGACACGCCAGCCCTAGCCAATCGTGAGTCTTTCTTTTCAGCCATTTGAAACTCCTAAATAACCAGCATCTCGAAGAGTATCACGAACCACAATTGGAACCAGAGCTGTCTCGCCTTTGGCTAGCCGAACACGGTGTCGGCCTATGTCGGCCTCCACCTTGCGGTTAACCGTAATCTCAACCCTAGCCTGATCTGCCGGAACCCAATCCAGTTCGGTTAGTGTTCCCCCAGTCCCACTGAGCTTAACCATTTTTTGAGCGGATTTATTCCAAGTAAAACGAGAAACTCCAGAAACTTTTTCCAAAGCCTTCTGCCTGTATTTGCCCCTATGTTCGTAGTGGTCCAGCATCGCAGCACAAAGCGCGTCCAGGTCCGTCTCGTACCAATTGCCAACATTCCAAAGCCTTTCGTGAACGGCGGGTTGAGGAGGCGCTGGAACAGCTGTGGTCGCCAAGTCAATGAAGTCTGAGTGCCCAGTCATGTCAGACATAATGGTTGGGACACCCATGGCAATTGTTTGCAGTGGCATCAACCCAAAACCCTCTCCGCGAGACGCTGCCACGAAACAGTCAGCACTTGCGTAAAGGTCATACTCTTGCTCTACTGTTAGCCAAGAGTCAACAAGCTTTATGTTTGGGTTAGTGATCTTTGGTGGCTCTCCCCTGATCTCAGGCGTTATCTTCAGCACAAGCTCGGCATCTTTTAAGTTGAGCTTCTCAAAGGCGCGGACAACAATGTCAAGACCCTTGCGCTGCCAAGACGAGCCACCGGCCACAAAGCGGAACACATCGTTTGTGGGGGGCTCGCAGAGGGTCCAGACATTCGTGTCTACGCCCAAGTGACAAACAGAGACGTCTTTGTGGTAAGCCGCAAATAGCTGCCTGTTGTGCTCACATGGAACAAGAACCTTGTCAAATTGTGGTAGGTATTCGTAAAAGTATTCCGGCAGCTGGCTGGTTTCCCACATTGTAAACAGGACTTTTTTCTGCCCCTTGAACCAACCCTTTATAAGAGTGGGCTGTAAACAAAACACGGCCACCTCAGAGTGTGGATGCAAAACAACGCTGGGGGGTAAGTGCTTCTGAAGCGACAGGTTCATGTTGCCGTAGCCATAATGATTATGGTTTGGGCCATGTATAGAAATGGTTTTTAGACTAGGCCGGTTTCCACTTGCCATGACTCCTTGGCTTTCTTTTCTATGTTTGCGCAGCCATCGATTTTCTTGGGCTGCAAACCATCTTTGCGAAGGCGTTTGTAGGCAGGCATGTCTTTTTGCCAGCGGGCTTCTGTTGCATTTATTTGTGCGGCCCGGTTACCGCCAGATGTGGTGGTGTTTGGGCCCGTCCTGACGTGGGCTATGCGACAACCAAAGCACCCCTCAACATCAAGGTTGGGGTGCGTCTTCTGATGAAGGATCATGTTATGTAGTCCCCGTATCCAGCTTCGGTCAGGTCCGCAGCCTCGGCAGCCGTTATCTCCGTGACGTGTCCACCGTAATAGGTGATAGCAACATCGGACAGGAATGGGGGCTGATTCTCTGTGTACTGACCAGTTGACAATTTGTAAACATTCCGACCACGCGCACCCGGGCGAATTTTGGAAAACAAAATCTCTGCCTGGTAATCATCTTCTGACCCGTAAGTAACAAAGTCGTCTGTAGGTGGCGAAAAGAACGGCATGGCCCAAGAATAGCAAAGGCCCCCCGCCGAAGCAGGGGGCCATGCTCAACTCGATAATTACGAGTTTGTGCCGATGCTCGAAGCTGATTCGATGCGGCGGAGGCTTGCCTCACGGAAGCGACCGTATCCACCGAGCCAGTACCAGCCGAGCGGCTGGAGGCGCATGAGGATGTCGGTTACGTTGCCGCGGACAATCTTTGGTGTTGCACCATTGCCATCGGTGAAGCTGTACGCCTTGGCGAGAGCCTGACGACCCATGACGTGGGTGCAGTACGCGTCGACTGTGCCGGTTGAACCGGAACCGTCAGAAGCGTTGCTGAACACCTTTGCACGGGGGGTCTCGATGAAGCGCACCGACTCCCACTGACCGATTTCACCGTTGTAGATGTTTGCGGTATCTACGTAGGTGTGTGGGTCACGGAAGTTTGCAGCACCGTTCGCGCCACGGAAGTCGTAAGAAACGTCCGGGTGCATGTAGCCGAGGTATGAACCATTGAAGGTTGCAACGTTCGCGCCACGGAGTTGAGCAACAACCTTACGGATGTCGTCGCCTGCAAGGGTGTCTTCTGGTTGGATGGATGTACGTGCTGACGGGGTTGTCGAACCACCAGTTGCGTACACGACGTTCGAGCCAGCGGCAAGAACTTCACGGACGATCTGGTCGATTGAGTCACCTGCGTTGTAACCAACGATGTTGGCCGCTGCCGTGTCGACGTTCAGGAACGAGGTGCCACGCAACTTAGCGGTGGTCACGACTGCGTTACCGTATTCGGCAAGGGTCACGGTCACCTGGCTGTCGCTCAAAGCAACAGGGGTAACGTCGGTTACTTCGTTCAGGGTGCTGGTTGCTGCTGAGAGATCCGAGAAGATCGTGAACGTAACAGCTGAACCGGGCATTGACTGAGCGGTTGGTTGGACATCCGCAGCCTGATCGAACAGGAGTTCGGAACGCAATGCGAAATAAGCAATGCGATCAAACGCTGTCTGGTCTACGGAAAGGGAGGAGGTTGTGGTTTCTCCGGCCATGGGTTTTCCTGCTTTCTTTTAGAGGTTTAGATTTCTGCTGCTTGTGCTGCCTCTAAGAGAATCTGCTCGACTTCGGCCTGGCTCTTGGCGTTATTGATACGGGTTACGTAGTCCACTGGGGGCTCGGAAACATTGCTACCGGCTGCGACCTGTTGGGTTCGCTTCCAAGCTGCTGCTTCCTGCGCCGACCCATCCGGGGGTGCCTGCATCAAACCTGCTTCAAGCGCTGCCTGACGAATTGCATCTGGTTCAAGTTCGCCTTCGTAGCCTTTGATGAAGTACTTTGCCATTGGGGCATCCAGAGGGATTCCCGACTTAGCAAAGGCCAACTCTTTCTTGGCTGCTGCGGCTTCTGCTCGCTCCCTGCGGAGTTCTGCAACTTCCTGTTCCAACTGCTTGACGTGCTTTCTCAAAGGGTTCTTACCCTCAATCGAATGCTCTTCTTCGAAGTAGTCTTCAGACTCGCTCATATGGCTTCACACTCCTTTGCCCACGATCCGGACGGAGGTTCCGGTCGGCTGCATTTGGTTTGATATGTACACCCCTTCTACATCTTGTCTGCGGGGGATTCGACAAGAGTTCCTTCCATTACGGAATCGGGTTTATTCTTGTTGATGAATAGTTATTCTGTCAAGCGTTTGAAAGGCCAGTGACTTCAGAACCCTGCGCCGCAAAGCCTCCGCCACCCTGGAACTCTGCGGTGCGTTGTGCTGCGCGTTGACGAACTCGCTGAGCCGCTGCTGGGTTGGTGCCAAACACTGCGCCAATCTGTTCTTCCTGAGAGATTGCTTGCTCTTGCGAGGACAATGCACCGAATAGCTGCTGCGCCCCGGCAATGTTGGCAAAGCCCTGTCGCGCCTCTGCTGATGAGATTTCTTGTGCAGCCAACAATTCCGCGGTTCCGGTTGTTAATTGCATTCCGGCTTGACGCTCTGCTTCACCAGCAATCTGGGCTGCCTGAGCACGACGCATGAGCACGGGCGTTGCCTTGTCCGGGTCTAGGAAGTATGCAGCAAGGTCGCCTTCGGAAACACCGTACAACTGCTTCATCTGGTTGACAACAGCTGGGTCCGCTTGCTTAACGGCTTGGAAGCCAGAACGGACGCGATCAAGGATTTCCGCAGAAGAGATGTTGTTTGAGATGAATCCAGAAAAATCGTCTGGGCTGTCATAAAAACCAGCTGGCAAACCAGACCCTTGCATAGCCTGTGAATAGGCCCGCTCAAGAGCGATGTACTCAGGAATTGAATACACTGGCTGACCCTTTGCCTGCAAAGCAATGTTGCCAGCAAAGCGACGCTTGTAAGCATCCGTATCACGAATAGCAAACCCAATGTCGTCAATTGTGGACTCACCGGTAATTTGACCACCGTGCCAAACCAAGGTAACGGCAGCAATTAGATCATTGTCCCCAAGGCCATAGTAGGCCAAGTAGGAACGAAGGATTTCATCTGCGTCAGGGGCGTTTGGATCGGGAAGCAGCGGCATTACATCAACCTACCAAAAGCCTTGGCCAAAGTGTTACCCAATTGGCGGGCCTCAGACTTGGCGTTTTCTGTTTGGGTCCAGCCATAACGCTTGTCGGTCCTGAGTGTTTGAGCCCACTCGCCGTTGGTCATCATTCGCTTGGTGCCGTTTTCATCAAACATGTACGCCCGTTCATATTTGGCTTGGCTCATGTCGATGGTGTTGGGATCAACCTCAAGAAGCTGAGCCGCATAGTCGCGGTAGTTCTGCGTGATGTCGTTCATGGACAGGCCCTTGTCAAGCATTGGCTGAAGGTGCTGATACCTTGCCTTAGCTATCTCTTGAACCCGAGTCTCCACATCCTCCATACTAATTTTGCCCATAAGCGAACGCTCAACAAGATTGTCGTTTATGTTGACAAAATAGGACTTGCCGTAGTTCACGTAAGCGTTGTACAGTTTGGATTTGCGGACGTTTTCTACAGCTGACGCATTGGCGTAGTTGCCGTTATCGTCTTTACGGAACGCTTCGCGGTAGGCCTCACGCTTGAGGTCGTCCCCGGTTAGGCCGTAGTTAAGAATCCTGGCCACCAGCTTGCCGTAGTTTGAGCCGGAGAAATTAATGGTTCCAACCGTATCGATGATTTGTTGGTCGATCCTTTGGGTCTTGATTTCCTTAAAGAAAGATGTGCCAGACATTGCTGCCTGAAAACGAGCCAGGCCAGTGTCCGAGGCGTACCACTCTTCGCTTACTGCCTGCTTGAGTATGTTGAAAGTGTCGGCATACTTAGTACGATCAATGTCGGTCAACAGCCAGGCTGAGTCAGGAAATTGTTCTAGTACTAACTGTTCCCAGTCTTCCATTATGCACCCCCACGGATCATTGCGTCCATTATGCGAGCAAGGTTCGTGTAGCCAACGGCTGCCCTTTCAGGACCGTACTCCTGCATTACGCGCTGTTCTGCTGCGGTGCTCACGGATGTAGCGGCTTCACTGCCGGTTGCCCCGCGTTCCATTTGGCGGTACGCGTCTGCAAACCTGGTCAAACTTTCATCGTCCAGTCTGCGGCCAAGCATTTTTTGAGCTGCGTCCCTAAACACCGCTTTGACATCTTCGGTTGGCGTGTACTGAACGCTGCGTCCGTAACTCGAACTGCCTTGTGAGGCGTAGTTGGAATCCAGCATAATTCCGTAGTACGCCACATCCCAGGTTCGGCCTGCAACATTAGCGTTTCTAAGCAACAGAGAAACAGCACTTAAGTCTTGGGTGTCAAACATTGACGCACTGGGGTTGCCGCTTTCTCCATAGAAACCCTTGTTTGCCAAACCCTGCAAAAAAGCCCTGCGGCTTACCGGATCAGCAAACGAAGCAATAATTCCAAAGGCGTCTTTTTCGGGGTCGTATGGTTTTCTGGCGATGTTGCCGTCTTTGTCGACCAGGTTTTGACCCACATAGCCAGCGTCTTCAAATTCGACATAACGCTTAGGGACGCCACCAACACGGGTCGTATTGGGATAAATCCTGAAATAAGCTTCGTCCATCTGCGTGTCCGTTGCATCATTCATTGCGCTAGTTCTGACGGTGACCTTTCGTTCGGGCATAACGTGACCCTCGGCAAAGGCATAGTAATTGTTGGTTGAACCATCAAAGCTCGGCATAGAGGCTTCTGCTGCGGCTGCGGCTGCGGCTTGGCCAGCAGTGGAATACTGGTTGTTGTTGTTTGCAAAATCTTGTCTGGGGTCACCGGAGGAAGTGGTTTGCGTGTCGCTGCTTCCAGATTGCTCATCCCCAACAAACGGTCCAGTCAAGTTCCTGACGACGGTTTTGGGATAGTTGACAACGTAATCGGTTACTGAACTTACAGCATCATCAAAAAAATCTTGAATACCCATTAATCCTCAACTTCCGGTGATAGAACACGATCATACAACCGGCCAAATTCGGGTGTGGCAAGAACTAGCTGATAAGCCATGCCTGCCAACCAATCCCTTAATGGCTCTGCTGTTTTTGATTGCAAGCTTACCAAGCCATACTTGGCCAACTGGCCCAAAGCTTGATCGCGGTACGACAGGTACTTCGTAATGGCTTCTGCTATCGGCGAGTCCTGAACTTGCCTGTCGGTAACCGCTAGACGAAGCTGGTCAATCTGGCCCTGAAGCTTGCCAACCTCAAACTGCGCAACCCTAGGAAAGCCTGGGTAGTTGACGGCCAAGCGGTCACGGTATTCGCGCAACCACTCTTTCTGTTCTGCGCTTGGGTATGCGCCAACCTTTAGGCGGGCATCGCGGTAACGAGCAGAACCCAGGCGGTTCTGTGCTTCAGCAATAATCTCTCTGTCAGTAAGACGCTCGCGCTTACCAGACCTAATTTGACGCTCCCAAACTGAGAACGAGAAGTCATCGCCACCTGGCGCAAAGTAAGCACCGACCTCGCTGTACTTAGACAAGAACTCGCCACTGGATTGCTCCCAGTCACCAAACTGCTCGGTTGCTTCAAGCCCTGACTGGGTTGATCGGCTCTTACCTGATAGGTAAAGCATCGCATCTGGTCCGTGGATTTCAAGGAATCGCTGGACGGCTGTGTCGTAGTTGTTCGCCTGGAGGTCATAGAACTCCTTGATGAGCTGACCGACATAGATGTCCTCGCCTGCCAAAGTGTCAACTCTGAATGCTGGGCTACCAGCCGTAGGTCCAAGGAACTGGGATAGCGCACGGAAAGCCGTCAGAACTTGGGCTTTACCCTTGGCATCTTTAAGCAGTCTGTCAACGCCGTCAGGTGTGCGCATGTCGTATTCGCCAGCGGCCGACAGGGCTCGCACCGTCTCAATGTAGGTATTGGCAAACACTGTGTTCAGTTGGCTCTTGTTGCCCCTGAGTGCCTGTAGGCCCTTGTCAAGCCAGCCAGGCATAAGGTTGGAAGCAATGCTCTTGTTACGGCCATAAGGCAAAATGATTTCTGATAATGAGTCCAACGAAGGTGGGTCACCCGCGGCACGGAACAAAGCGTCAGCAGCAATCTGGCCAGCTGGTCCCAAGCTAGGAATGAACGTGTAACCAACAGACAGTCTTTGCACGGGGGCTGCAAGTGGGGCGTTGACGCCTGTCACTAATTCTGCAAGGCTGCCGGAAAGTGGGAACACAAACATGTTAACGCCGGTGATTGGGTCTTTATGGAAGAAGCCCTGACCGGTTTCCGCTGGGTCAGCATCGGACATACCTACGTAGGCGCGTTGTGCGCGGCGTACGCGAGTCGGGTCTTCGATGAGGAGCCCCGCGTAGTCACCGATGATTGAGGCCCAAGCCGCACCAAACGGTGCTATGACTCGCGTAGCATCCATCAGGTTGTTCTTTTCCGCCGAGTCAAAGAAGCGCTCTTTGATCTCACGGCTAGCCATGTTGCCAGCAAACATGTCGAGGTCTTCTAGCGTTCCCGTGGGGGTGGTGACAAAACGTTCCGCCTGACCAATCCGATCCTGGGTATCGGCTACCAAGCCCTTCATCATTGCCCGCTTTTTGTACAGGTCTTGGCGTAGGTCATACAACTCTTGTTCAACAAGGTCACGTGGCGCTGGTGAGTTCAAGAAGCTCTTTACGTAATTGGCTGCATCTTCGTCGTAAACCGATGGAACGTCGGAGGTAGCTCTGGGCAGTTCCCGAGCATCGCCTTGTAGTCGGTCAAGTACGCCAGCTCGGTACTCAGGGTCTTTTGCTGCACGGGCAATGTCGATGTCGGCAACCTTTTTAATTTTTACATCATGGATGAGGCTCAAAGCATCATCAAAATCAATTTGAACATCAGCATTCCTAATGCCGTAGCCCCTAAAATTCATCTTTCCCCGAACAGACAAAACTGAATTGCTACCTTGCTGCAGCGCTTCCATCAAGGCTTCTACAATATTTTCAACCGGGCCAGCGCCCTCAAAAAAACCAACTCCCGAAAGCATTCTTATGTTTATAACAATGTCTTCAAATCCCGGTTCGTCCACAAAGCGACCAACTGCTTTTTCTGGGTTGAGTTCGGGTATCGGCACTCGACCAACATCGTTAGATGCGGAGTCAATCTTTGCACGACGTCGCTCAACGTAGTCATCAGCCTGTTTTGTTACAGACTTGGCGTTGGCCCCTTTTCTGTTTGCGTATTTTGCGCGAGATTGTGGGCTGTCAACTAGGTCGTTATAGAATTGTGTTTTAATTCCTACTTTCCTTTTGCCTGGGGGTAGGTAGCCACCAAACTTTGTAGTGTTTGGGTACAGAACGCTTGCTTCTGCAACAACTTCGCCTAAAAGAGCTCTACCTGCTTTCTTTTTTCGGGCTGCAGTTGCTGGAACATAATTAAGAACGTCATCAACTCGGAGCTGAAGTGCCGTAAAATCTTTAGTGTCTGGAGATGGATTCTTTAGGAATCCCGTAACAGACCCACCATTTTTAATGGCATCATTGTAGGCGTCCGTCTTGACCCAAGTGATAATTGAATTATCCATGAGTCCTTTAGTAATTTTTTTGCTACTAAAACGGAGCCTGTTCAGAGTCCGCCGCGCTTCTCTTGTTCTGTAGGTCAGAATATTAATAATGTCTGTATGGTCTGTTGAACCAAACTTGTCTGGAATGTTCTCCGTAAGTACGCGGTAACCCATGTCGTGTTCATGGTCAACCCTGAAGTCATACAACGGTGTGGGATTCATGTCTTTGACCGCAATCCGTTCACCGGTTGATTTATCAATCCGACTGGTCAACGTGTCGCCTGTTGCTTCGGGGAAGTCCTCGACAACATCATCGACCACGGAGTCTGCAATCCTGTTGATCGATGGCTCTGCACGAATAGCTGCCTCAGCGCCCTCAACTGCAGTGTCTTGCAACTTGCGACCGTAGTTGTACAGCGTGTCAAACTCATCAAGGGTGATGTCGTTGAAGATCATGCCACGACCAGGAATTGGAATACTGCGAAGTTCGTCAAAGGTAATAACGCGACGAGGGAAGAACTTCTTCATTGCCTCAATAGCTGCTGGATCATCAAAGCCACGGATGAATGCAGCCACTTTGAGTGCATCGTCTTTGGTGATGTCTGCAAACGGGAACAAACCGCCAACCGGAATGTTTTCCAGTTCGTCAAGTGTGATGCTTCCAGAAAGCCAGTTAGTGATGTGGCGCATGTATTCGGGGCTCATGAGGTCCCGGATACGCTTACCATTAGAAAGGCGCATTGTTGCGGTTAGGTCAAGGAACTGCTTTTGTCCAGGGCCTTGTACGTAACGACCAATGAAGTCTTTGACAACAGGTAGTTCTGCAAGTTTCTTACGGACATCGTTTGATTTACGTAAGGTGTCCTGGAAGAAGCTGGCAACAAACAGCGTGTCCCCGTGTGTCATGTTTGCAAAAAGCATTCCACGGCCAGGAACCGGAATTGTACGTAGTTCCTCCATTGTGATACGACCCTTGAGGTAGTTAAGAACATGGCCAAGTGGCTCATCTCCAGCAAAGTTTCGCACTGGCCTACCGCTTTCCAACAGCGTTGACGGCCTGATCTTCACCGACAATACGCCTGGAGCCGCGCCTGTCATATCTCCGTTTCGTGCCGCTTGTGCATTGGCTCGACGACGCGCTGCGGCATCCTTTAGTTCTTGTTCTACTTCATTAATCTTTGTGCTAAGGCCAGTCAACTCGGTGTTGAAGTCATCAAGTTCTGCCTTGACAACATCTACGCTTGAATCAATCACGCCCTCGGCTTGGTCAATTCTCCGCTGCATTGATCGCCATAGGTTGTTTGATCCAACGTAACGGCCCGGTGATACCCCTTCTTCGGCTGCTGCCTTCACAATTGTCTCCCTAAGTCGCGTCGCTTCCTTGGCAGAAAGTGTATCAATGTTTTGGACAATGTGCCGGTAATAGTATTGACGCCAGAAAGGACTCTTTTCAAAGGTCTTCATAAACGTTTTGTCTACAACCTGAGAGAACCACCAGTCAACTGCTGCCCGCTTGCGCTCCAGCATTGTTGAAATAACGTTGGCTTCCTGTCCCTTGGCGTCCAGCTTACTGCCGACTCGATCCATAGATTCACGGTCAAACCACCGTGCACGTTGCGGAAGGGTGTTTGCGTCTCCGGCAACATTGACAAGATCGGTCATTGCGAAGTTTGCTTCTGGACCAACCCGTGGAGCAAAGGCTTCAAACATGTCGTCGGAAACTTCAGAGGTTTGCCTGATTTGTCTAACATCAAGAACTGTCTGACCCTTGACAGTGTGAGAGTCCACAACCATAAAAGTCTTTGGTTTGATGGCCATACCGGCGTCGTCAAGCTCCTCTTCCATGCCACGGATAATCGAGCCAGGCCCTATTTTGTCACTTCTACCCCACGAGCCAGGACCATCAATGATGTCGTAAGAGCCATTTAGTATCCCCATCTGCACGTCATCAACCTGCATTTGGAACATGTCGCCAACCGGAACGCGGTTAGTCATAACTGCAAACTTAAGGTCCTCATTGCCTGGTGCAAGCAACCAACCAACGCGGTCGGTTCTGTAGTTTCCGTCGATAACGGCTTGCAGGTACTTGCGGCGCATGTCCGCATTTTCGTTCCAGTTCTTTGGAAACGGCACAAAGTCTCGTATGCCGTTTTCACGTGCCACTTTCAATCCTTCCGGGTGGGCATTAACCAGGTCTCTAATGATCTGTTGACCGCGTGGCGTGGCTTCTAATACGTCCACAATTTGATTTGTTGTGCGACCCTCAAGAATCATCTTGGCAATCGGGTCTTCTCGCATCATGGCCATTTCATCAACGATTGCCTGAGTGTGTAGGTTGCGATCAAGTTGACGCTCTACAACGCGAACGTCGCCCTGGCGCATCATCGATGCCATACCTTCTGTTGGGTCTACCATTCTGCGGTTTGTTGAGGAGCTAATTGTTTGTTGCAGGAAATCAAGAGACGAACGAACTTCGGCTTCGGTGGCATCATCAATTGCTTTAACACCCTTGAACGACTGGCCGAGAATGTTGCCCTTATTTCTCCATCCGACGGTGGTAAGGATGTACCTCAATGGATGGTTGAATAAACCACTAACATCACCAGTAAGGGCCATACGGAACTGACCATCAATGACGTTACGCATAATGTAACCACCACTTGCCAAGGCGAGCGGCTTCCAGAGTTCGTTTTGAACGTACTCAATGGCCATCGGAATCGTTCTTTGCTGGCCGGTTTCGCGTACAACGGTGCGTTGTAGTTCCCGCTTCCATACTGGACTGTTTAGACGGCGTAAGACACGAGGGTCAGGCAGGATTTGAACACTGTTCAGTAGGTCAGCCAACGCAAGTGGGCCAACCACACGAAGGTGTTTGAGTTGCGTTGGGTCGTCAACCAGTTTATTAACGGTTTTTTTGGTAATTATGCCTGAGTCAACAAGCATTTCAAGGAACGTTTCGTCGTCAGAATCAATTGATCTGTCGATAAAATAACGACGGAACTCTTCTGTTTTGTCATCCACAGAACCCAAAACCTCGTCAACAACGCTTGAATCCAGACCCGCAGTGCGCAATGCGGCCCCAATCATTTGGTTGTAGAGTTGCTGAGTCGCTTTTACGGCTGTGCGGGTACCGTAAGAACTGGAATAGGCCTGGGTTGCGAAGTCAAGAAACGCGGTTTTAATTTTTTCTGGGGTTATGTCGTCTCGCGTTTGATAGGTGCGCTTAATCAACTTGCCTTTAGAGTCCGTAATCCTCTTAACAACAAGTTTGCCGGTTGAGGTTGTCTCAAAAATCTCCGACAAGAACTCAGTGGAAATACCAGAGTTACGCACCTTGTCTGGATCAAGAATGCTAAGCCACTCTGAGTCGCTAATGTCATCACCAATAAGGGTTACATAGCGCTGAAGGTTTTCAACCGCCCGCGAGCGATCAACCGCGGTACCTTTAACGTTGAGAAAGCGCGATGGAACACGTGTCTTGATCCACTTGTTGTACGCAATGCCTACTGTCGATTCCGTCCAGGCGTTGTTAAACAATCGTTTAGAGCCAGGAATGTCAGTAAAAGAACGGATCATCTGTTCTTGTGGCAAACCAAAGATAGTTACGGCCTCGTCGGCAACGCTATCCATCAAGCCAAATGGTGATGTGAAGGCTCCGATTGCCGCTTTGATCTGAGCGGGATCGTTCATCCCTGCAAGTTTGATTGCTACTTCTGGTGGAAGTTTGTACTTAAAAGCTTCAAGAATTTGTGAAGGCGACTTTGTTTCTGAAATAACTTCAACTAAACGGTTTGCGGCTGCTGACTTGTCTAGCCACTTCGCTGTCTTGCTTGCTTCCCAGTACGCTATTTCAGCGTCGTCGGCAAGCCCAGCCGCAACACGGGCCGCGGAAGTAGCAACTTCTTTTGACATTGTAGGAACGTTTGTTAACCCAGCGCGGATACCTTTGTAAGCTTTGCCAACAAAGTTTGTTGGGTCTGTTACGAGCTCGACGCCACCGTCAAGGATGCCCGACAGAACGTTGTAGCCATAAGAACCGGGTGTGTAAGCAATTCTCGCTGCGTCGCGCCCGATTGTCCAAGCATGTCCATTGATTGTGCCACGGAAATCACGTGCTCGTTGACCAGCAACTCTTCCAAATTCTTCACCCAAAGCAAAGCCTTCGCCTTGCTTATCCCAGTCACTCATCAAGGTTCCTAGTTGAGTTGACTTAAACCATCCATCTTTACCAAAAGCTCTAAATAGGTTTTGTGGAAGAAAAGCACCAAGACCCAAAAAACTATCGCCACCAGCCTCTCTGGCTTGTGAGGCAATGTTGTTAATAATGTCAGACGGGAACTCTGCGGCAGCTTGCAAAATACGAAAGCCGGTCTTAAGTGGATCGTATACGAACCTTTCAAAGATGTTCTTTTTACGCGGAGTGTTTTCTGCTATCTGCTGTTTTGCTAACTGCCAAGCAGAGAGCTGGGAAGCTGTATCAATTGCTGAAGGTGAAGCGTTTGCTTTAGCGAGTGTGATAACTGAACTAACAGGCATCCAGGGTGCCTGGTTGTAAATCTTTTTAACATTGTCTGCCACCTGCGGGGTGATCCAGTTTGACGCATTCTTTTCGGCGTTATTAATTGTTACGGCTCGATCAATGACGAATTTTTGGTTTACGTCATTGCTCCAGTCATTGAACAGGAACTTGCTGTTAACCATTAACGTCCTTCACGTAGATAGGAGTCCAACATTGAACCAAGCGCATCGTCTGGATACATTTGATAAATCGCACGAAGTTCAGCCAGACCGGCTTCTTCGGTACCGGAGCGCATTGGCATACCAACCTGCATCGAGCCCGCACCAGCACCAAAGTCGACGCCTGCTGTGAGTGGTTCGTTTGGTCTTTCAGTTGGACGCGCAAACGCGCCAAGACGACCTGGAGCCGGACCCACTGGTGCAGGTCTAACTTCGGTCGGGGGCGGGGCCATTGGCACAAGCGATTGAGATTGCATTTGCTCTGTTGCTTTGCCATACGTTTGGCCAGGCACTGTTTGTTTAGCGACCTTGGTTGCCTTGTTGTTTAGGTCTGTACGATTTGGTTTTGCTGCCATTACGCTCCTCTAAGTTGTGACAGTAGTGCTCCAAGTTCTGGTGGTGGTCCACCCGCCCCTGCTTCTGGTGGTAATGGCGGTGCTTGTTCTGCACCCATTCCTGGCACAGCCAACCCTGGCATTTGTTCTGGTGCCATCATGCCCGGCATTTCTGGTGCTGGGGCGGGAGTTGCTTGACGCTCCTGTGCTCTCTTGTTGGTGCGATCAACCGCATCGTACAAAGAAACGTTCTGTTCTTTAACAAGCTTTACCAAGTAGGCAAGGTCGTCTGGTTGGTACGGTCCTTGCGGGTTTGCTGCCTGCTGTTGAATGCTGGAAAGCAACGCAGACTCAACACCCTCTGCGGTGATGCGGTCAGCTTCAAGTTCTGGATCAGAGATCAATGGGTCAACCTCACGCGCTGACTCTTTTGACATCGTACCAATGCCGAGGCGCTGGCCAATTCCAATAATCAAACTGTTTACGTCAGTGCCGGAAGCTGGGTACGAAACGTAGTGAAAGTCTGTTTCCCAAACCTTGTTTGGCACATAGTCAACCTTACTGATGTTTGCGCGACCAGTGATAAAGAATGACTTGGACTTGTTGCCCCAATAAGCCTTCTCAATTGCAATAGCAACTTTGTCTTCTTCAACAAGTGAGGACTCGAATGTTGATTGGATTTCTTGTACTCGGAAGTCCACCGTTGCAGCAAGAACGTTTTCGCCGCGACGGCCAGTACGGATGTTTGTTGCGGACTCGCCACCAAACTCTGCCGGGATTGCGCCCTCAAGACGCTCTTGGCGTTCGAGGCGGTCAAGGGCCATGTCAGTCTTGTAACCAGGCGCAGTGTTCAACTGTTGGATGTCTCCACCCTTAACAACACCAAGCTGTCCGGTCTTGCCGTCTGCAATCTGCACGATCTCGGGGTTATCGCCAGGACGAGCAACCAGGTATTCGTCTGGGAAGATACCGCGCTCGATAGCAATTTCGGTTAGCGCTTGGAGACGCGCACGGGTGTAGTACATGCCAAGCAGGCCGTCAAACTGTCCGCGTGGTTTGTCTAGGGTGATGCGCTGCGGAATAATTACAAGCGGGCACTCGGCACGGTTGACGATTCGTTCAAGTTCTACAACGTTGGCACCCCAACGCTCTACGGAGTCAAGACCTTCTTGGTCTTCTGCTCCGACTGCACAGAGAACAATCTCGTTGGCGCAAACGTATTCAAGAATTGTGAACTTGGCATCATTGCTGATACGACCAAGACGAAGCTTGCCATCGACTGCATACCCGTAGTTATTCAGAAGCCACTTCAGGGGCTTCTGATAAGAAAAAATTACATTATCCGGAACCGGGTTGTCGATGTCCTCGGTGTGCAGCGGGTAGGTGTCTAGTGGGTTGCGCACCGACCAGGTTGGCATCAGGTTCTTAAAGTCAGGCTTGATAACAACCGGCGACGAGGAGTAGGCAAGAATGTGGCGGGCACGGCGACGCATTTTCATCTTCATGCGGTTGTGTTCCCACATGGCCTGCATGGCTTTGCGGCGGGTGTTGGCTAGTTCTTTGGATTTATCCTTGCCCTCGGCAAGCGGTGGGAAGTACGGAGTTGGGAAAGTTGACGCTATACGCATCGATGTCTGATCAAGTCCTTGAACTAGAAGGTTGGCAACAGAACTCTTGGCGGCTTTATCAAGTTCGTTCAGGGGGATAATGGTGTCGCCGTTAGCAAGTTCCCGAACTTTACGCATTTGCTCCAGGACAGGACCTTGAGCTTCTCTGCGCGACTTATAATGAGCAAGAATTTCTTCAATTGTAATCATGCAACCGTTCCTAGATGACCCGTACGTTTAATAATACACATCAGGATGTGCTATGAAGACAAAAGCCAGCTTGGTCTCCATTGCCGGGGCGGTCTTGTTGCTGGTGTGAGGCGTGGCATGTGTAGTTCTGCGAACCAATGTGCCATCACCAAGTCGGTGCCGCGCTTCTTATCACGCGTCCACGACGTCATCTCATCAATGAACGCCAAAGTCTTCCAGTTCTCAGTCATTGTTGGCAGCCGGACCTGGCCGGTGCGCCACAAAGGTGGCAACAAAGCTTCAACACCAAGGTTTTCGTCAAGTTTGTTGCGGGTTGTGGTGTGTGGTATCACATTGACACCATGTAATGCCTGCCAACGACGCACAAAGTCATGCGCAAGAAGGAATCGTTGCGCTGCGTTGACCTCAACGATCCAGTGGCTGATGGGATACCCCATGTCTGCGCTGCGTTCTTGCCATTGATCCATGATGCCGGAGTATTCACCGCTGCCAACCGAGTATCCAAGTAGCTCTTCGGCAGTTAATTTGCATCTTTCGGCGTCAATTAGGTACCTAAGGTTGGTTTCTGGTTGGTAAAGCCACCACTGAACCGCCCAAAACTGGGTCGGGGACGGGTCAACAGAGGCTATGGAGATAACTGGTTGGCGCAAATTAGGTGGAATAAAGCCTGGTCGACGGTCTCTATCCACACACCCTGGGTATAACACCCCGTCCGTCCCCATGCCACCGGTGGCCCAGACCCGTTCGATCAGGTAAGCGCCTGCTTCCATGTCTTCTTGCTGGTACACAACCTGGAACTTTTGCGGATTAGAGTGTCTAATGTATGACAAATCTTTCCAGGAGAGGCGGAAAGGGTCCAGGAGTGGGCCGTCAGGCCAGGCCGCGGCTTTAGTTGTGCGAGACGCGGGGCCATCATCTAGCTCTTCGTAATACGCTTTGTAAACAAGGTGGTGGTACTTCTGCTTCTTCACCGGTTCTTCTACTGTCGCCTGAGTCTGGTCGCTGCCGTCGTAGTCATCACCGAAGTCGTCATAGGTCACCTTGGCCAGACAGTGGGCATAGATGTCGCCGGGCCCCAACCTCTGACCAATCACAGCCAGAACGCCACCTGGATCAACACGAGCCTCTGCCATGGAGTCCCAACGCTCTAACAACTTGTCACGAGCAGCTGACTCTTTGGCGTTCTCAGGAGAAGCAACGTCGTCAAACAATACAAGGTCAGCACGGTGACCAATGAACTCTGAGTCAATACCGTAGGCCGACACGGTTGGTTCTTTGTTGTCTAACCCACCAGTACCTTGTTGCTCAACAATAAACTCTTCAGCTCGCCACAAAGCACCCTGACTAGCAGGCTTGAAGCGCCCATAATCCAAAGACACGCACGACTCAGCATTCAAAGCCAAGCCACGTCTCACCATCTCTGGATCTGGCTGCAAGGGAACAGGACGTTCAAGCGTTTCACGGATACGACGGCTGTACTGCTTAGCCAACGTCTGCGAAACAGAACCAATCATGACACGGATAGAACGGTTGCGCACAATCACCCACACTGCAACATCATGAAACAACGTTGACTTACCAGCACCAGGCGGGCAGTTAAGTACTAGGAACTCTTTTTCGTCTGATTCAAGGTATTCAACGACCTTATATGCAGCGTCCACCTGCCAGGGACTGGGCACTCGCCCAAGATACACGCGTCTGAAGTAGTCGAAGTCCACCAAACCACGTTTAGCCCTTTCTGAAAGGCGGTCAACTGGTAAGACGGGGGGCAGAAGGTCTTCCGATGCGACAGTTTCTTTAATCTTGTCATACTGAGTTCCACCCCTCTCTACCTTGACACCGGCCAACTTGGCTTCTTTAAGCTCCGTAGAAAGAACGCGTTGCTTCACAACCCACTTCTTGCCAGTCTCATAAGAGATACCAGCCATGTGCGAAGCTTCTTTGGTTGTCATCCCAGCATTGATGCACTGCCAAAAACGAGCGCGGTCCTCTGGCGCAATGTTACGTTTACCTTTTGCCATGTTGATAACATACTAGTCGCCGGGTCGGTGGGCATTCTCCTTTCGTGCCGTCCTCCTTGCATCGGCCCGGCACCTTCGCTATAGTTGATCCCATGACAGGACGACTCGGATACACAAACAGTGTCATCAAACGCAAAGACTTGAAAACAAAACGAGAACTGTCAGATGATGCACTACTAAGAGATGCAGCTCGCCAAGCAGAAAAGTGGCAAGCACAGTTGCGCAAGCAACGCGCAAGCTAGTATCCTCAATACACAACCTGACGAACCGCAAAGCGGTGGAGCAAGCCCTAGACCCTGGATGCAAATGACAGATAGGCCAGGAACGGGAAACGTGGCCGGAAACGGGGACCGACCTCCCCTGTCACAAACGCCACCTGACGGTGATACGTACGAGGTCAGGAATGAGATCAAGACTCTAGGTGTCGGCTAAAAGCAATTAGCAACGGCCACCTTCAACATAAAGTTGTAAAGCGTGGGGGGAGCTAAAGACCGTCGCCAAGAGTTCAGTCAAACGGTTAGACACAAGTACACCACGGGTACAACATCTAGAGCATAAAGTTTCTTTTCAAAAGCATAAAAAACTTACGAGACCACAAGCCGAAACCGGCAACAAATACATCTATGTACAGGAAGGGTTATGAGATATCCAGGGGGGTACACGAGCGGCAGAGCCCGGGTTACGCGAGCGAAGCGAGCTATTTTTGAGCCACGAGCGCAGCGAGTGTGCGATAGAAATGCCAGTGGCAAGGAGCGAAGCGACGCGACCACTGGCAAGCGCCCACAGTTTTTCCGCTGGTAGCAGTTCGAGCCGGCTCGGTCTTTGCCCGAGGTGGTGAGTGTTCGCCTCGTGTTCGTGCGATCAGGATCGGCGCGAGTGTGATCGGCGGAGGCGTTGCCTTGCTCTCTCTCTGATCGCTCGGGCTCTCTCTGCTGGTGATCGGCGAGGCTTGGCGATCGGTGCCATTCTGTCGGTGTTTCGTGGTGCTCGGTGGTGCTCGATGTCGCTCGATCAGGCTCGGCGATCGGTGCGCTGGCCAGCGTGCTGGGCTCTCAGCTGTTGCCGATCGCTCGGGACTCGATCACCGACCGGTCGGGTCTCGCCCTGGCTTCCTGCGAAGCGCTGCCGATCGGGCTCGCTCGGACTTCGCTGGCGTGTCGGTCGGTGTCTCGGGTGCTCTCGGTCGGGACATAAGAAAAGCCCCCGACCTCTTGCGAGGTCGAGGGCTCTCGGGGGGGGAAGTGTCAGAAAGTGATCGGTTGATCTAGGTCGATCTCCCTCACGATCTCGCCGAGCCTGAGGAGTGCTGTCCTCATCTCGCTGGCTGGCTTGCCGTGACTCATTGCCTCTGCCTTCTCTTGGGTGGCTCGTGCCTTGTTTCGGGTCTCTAGTGCCACGATCGACCGCCACAGACCAGCCTCAAGCCCTCTCAGGGTGAGGTGCGCCTCTGCCTTCGACCAGCCGAGGTAGCCCGAGCCGAGGTGGAAAGGGTCGCCGTGTCCTGTGTTGC
>Ga0315902_10004403_pt1 | contig 20400 bp, 22 predicted proteins | sample LakEriMetagenome_9_FD_203523 | JGI IMG/M metagenome (GOLD analysis project Ga0315902, IMG submission 203523) | Freshwater fungal communities from buoy surface, Lake Erie, Ohio, United States - Buoy 12 MA117 | ecosystem: Environmental > Aquatic > Freshwater > Lake > Lake biofilm | place: USA... | reverse complement strand
GCGCCACAGGAGAGCGAGATGGAGCACGAAGCCACCGGTGGCGCAGTCCTGACCCAGGCGCTGGTCTTCCTAGGGGCGACTTGCCTTGTCGTGCCGGCCCTACGCAAAGCCAAGCTCAGCGCCGTGATGGGATTTCTCCTGATTGGCGTCGGCATGGGTCCCCACGTGCTCGGGCAGATGGCCAATTCATGGCCTTGGCTTGGCGCGTTCGAACTGCGCGAAGACCAACCAACTGAAGTGCTCGCCGAACTCGGCGTCGTGTTCTTGCTGTTCGTCATCGGCCTTGAAGTCTCGTTCGAGCGCCTTTGGGCGCTTAAGCGCTACGTGTTCGGCTTAGGCCTCGCGCAGGTTGTGCTTTGCACCATCGCCATCGCAGGCGTTGCGCTCCTGTTCGGCAACACGTTCGCGGCGTCCGCCGTGCTTGGCCTTGCCTTCGCGCTTTCGTCGACCGCGCTCGTGCTTCAATTGCTGCGCGAAGGCCATCAAATCACGACGCCTGTTGGTCGCATCAGCTTTTCGGTCCTGCTGATGCAAGACCTCATGGTGGTGCCGATACTCTTCCTAGTCGCCGCACTCGGCGTCGACGCCACCGACACTTTCAGCGGTCACAACATTCTCATCGCGTTGCTCAGCGCGTTCGTCTCCCTGTTGCTCATCTTCACGCTCGGTCGGGTGCTGTTGCGTCCACTTTTCCGCTGGGTCGCCTCGATCGATAGCCACGAAGTGTTCATCGCCGCCGCGATCCTCGCCGCCATAGGCATGGCCACCGCGGCGCAATCTGTCGGCCTCTCGATGGGCCTTGGCGCCTTCCTCGCGGGCCTGCTGCTCGCCGAAACTGAATTCCGCCACCAGATCGAAACCGACCTTGGCCCTTTCAAAGACCTGCTGCTCGGCCTCTTCTTCGTCACCGTCGGCATGCAGATCGACTTGGCGCTCCTGCTCGCAAACCCCGCCCTCATACTTCTCGGTGTGTTTGGGCTCTTTGCCATCAAGATCGCCATCATCGCGCCGCTCGCGCGCCTCTTCGGCATTCCTTGGCCGCGCGCGCTCGCGATCGCCTTTCTGCTTGGGCAGGCCGGCGAGTTCGCGTTCGTTGTCGTTGCCGCAGCGCGCGCGAACGGCGCCATACCCGAAGCCACCGCGGACTACATGCTGCTCGTCACCGCGCTCTCGATCTTCGTGACGCCGTTCGTCGCCACCTTCGGCGGCCGCATTGGGCGACGCATGGTGAGTGCGCAGCACACGATCGAAGCCAATGTGGCGCAAGAAGGCGGCCACGTCGTCATCGCCGGCTTTGGCCGCGTTGGCCAAACGCTCGCCGACATTCTCGACAAGCAAGAAATCCCCTACGTCGCCATCGATTCCGACGCCGCGCTCGTCTCGTCTATGCAATCGCTCGATAATCCGGTTCATTTCGGCGATTCAAGCCGGCGCGACGTGTTGACCTCCATTGGCGCAGGCAACGCCGCCGCCATCGTTGTCACCATAAACAATCCTGCATCGGTCGATCTCATCGTCACGCAGGCCAAGCAGGCTTGGCCACACGTGCCCGTCTATGCACGCGCACGCGACGGAGAACATGCACGCCGCTTACATGAGCTTGGCGCAGCACTCGCTAGCCCCGACACAATAGAAGCAGCGCTTCAATTGGGTGAAGCGCTGCTCGGCGGGATTGGCGTTCCAGACGAAGCCGCAAGACGCATCATTGACGAGCGCCGCGAAGCCGAGATCGCCAAGGCGCTCTATCAAGCGCCCTGACGATTCCTCGGATTACAGCCAGTACTGCAACACAAAGCGTGTGCGCGTGCGGCTGGCCGGTGAGCCTGCGCCTTCGCCCGCATTATAATCGCCGCGTTCGATGGAGGATTCGAGGTTGTCGGTGAGGTCAGCGCCCACCGACAAATCCCATTCTTCGCCGTCATCGGCGCCGGTGCGCTCGGCTTCGAAGTCGTAATGGCGCGCCATGAAGGTGAGGCCGCCTAGATAGGCCGGCGCCCACTCCGGCGCATATGACACCATCACGTTACAATGGACCACGCCGTCCGCCGGCTTCTCGGTGAACGCACCCGCCCAACCCTGGAAGCTGTTCGACGACCCGATCGGCACAAACAAGCCGCGCGCACCGTCGCCTTCCAGCGATTCATACCAGAGCTGCGCAGCCCGTTTTGCTTAGACGGTCGCGCCGAACAGCGCGCCAATCAGCGCCGTCACCGCCATCGCGAAAGCGCCCCAAAATACAATGCGCACCACCGCGCGCACGATCTTCGCGCCGCCCGCCCCCGCGCTCAGCACGCCAAGCACGCCCAAGAAAATCAGCGACGCGATCGACACGACCCAACCAAGTTGCGTCAACGGCGCAAGCCACGCCACGATGAGCGGCGCCGCCGCGCCGGTGGCGAAAGATGCAGCGGACGCGACCGCCGCTTGTATCGGCTGCGCTTGCGTCGCCGGCGATATGCCAAGTTCATCGCGCGCGTGCGCGGCGAGCGCATCCTTGGCTGTCATCTGCACGGCCACCTGCCGTGCGAGCGCCGTCTCCACGCCACGCCCCACGTAAATCTGCGTCAATTCCTCCAACTCAAACTCGGGGTCGCTCTTCAGTTCCGCCCGCTCGCGCGCCAAATCCGCGCGCTCGGAATCCGCCTGTGAACTCACCGATACGTATTCGCCCGCCGCCATCGACATCGCGCCGGCGACCAGCCCAGCGACGCCCGCGACGATGATCGCGTCGCGGCCGCCAGCGGCCGCGGCGACGCCGACAATCAAGCTGGCTGTCGAAACGATCCCGTCATTGGCGCCCAGAACCGCAGCCCGCAGCCAGCCGACGCGTTCCACCAAGTGACGTTCCACATGCATCCGCGACATCGGCGATATCCTTCTTGCGCCTTGATGCCGCCATCGCACGCCGCGATAAACAGGAATCTTGGAGAATGAGTATGCGTCTCACTGCGCTGATCGTGGCCTTCGCGCTTGCCGCCTGCTCACCGCCCGCGCCGCCGCCAGCTCCAGAACCCGCGGCTCCCGCGGCAATGGTTGAGGCGCCGGGGGTCAACGTCAATGCGCCGCTTGCAGGCGCACGCGTCACCAGTCCGCTTGTCGTGGAGGGCGACGCACGTGGCGATTGGTATTTTGAAGCGCAGTTCCCGCTGGAGCTTCGCGCGGCCGATGGCGCAGTGCTCGCGCAAGCGCCCGCACGCGCGCAAAGCGATTGGATGACGGAAGCGCCCGTGCCCTTCCGCGGCGAACTCAATTTCCGCGTCACCCAGGACACGCCCGCGACACTCGTCCTGCAAGAAGACATGTCCGGCGAAGGCGCAACACCGCGCGAAATCACTATTCCGGTGGTGCTGGTTCCACGGTGATCAACTCATCCACTTCAAAGTCGTCGGCTCAATCGGGTTCGCGAACTCGCGTCCCTCTTCACAGCTCTTGGTCCATTCTCGCTTGAGCTTCAGATACCATTTGGCTTGCACGTCGATGTCGTCGATCCAGAGCATGGCCGGCGAATACGCCAAGCCCGTATTCTGCAAATCGACCATGCGGCCGTCTTGATCCAGGAATTCGCGGCCGGCCGGGATCAAGATCGGCTTTAGCACGTCCAAGAGCGGCGCATTCTTCCAATACGTCACTTGTGTGATGCGCGTGGAGTTTTCGTTCTCCGGCGTAAGGCAGGTCAACGTGAAAAGACGCGACGTTGGGTTGTCCACCACCTCCCAGCGGAAGCCCGGCAGCATAAACGAAATCTCCGTCGTCACCTCGCCGCCAAACAGCATGCGATAGGCGAGCGAATTGCCACTCGGCGCATGACGTTCAATCGCCCAGCCGCGCTCACGCGGCACGAAGCGCTTCTGCTTCAGCTTGCGGCCAGCGCTCGGCGGGCGCCACCACCATTGATTATGCACGTACGGCACGTGCGCTGGGTCCATGAGCCCCACGACCGCATTGTCCATGGTCGCAGCGAAAATGCGTTCGATGACAAACTTAGGCTCGACCAAATCACCCAAACCAAATTCTGGCGCGGGCGGCGCCTCGCCGGTGAAGCGCGCATCGCTTGAGACGAACACGAGCACGATGCCGTTGGCTTCGTGCGCCGGGAAATTACGCACGCGAATGCGGCCAGCTTCGTAGGGCTGGCCCTCCACCAGCGATGGGATCTGCTTGCACACACCATCCTGCGTGCCGAAGCGCCAACCGTGATACGGGCACTCCACCGTCTGCACGCCATTGGTGGCTTCGATCTTACCGGAAGACAGCGGCACCGCCCTGTGCGGGCAGACATCGCGCAGCGCGAACGCCCGGCCTTCGTCGTCGCGCCCCAGCACGATCGGCTCGCCCAGGATTTCGCGGCGAAACAACTTGCCGCGCTTCAGCTCTTTCGAGGTCGCGGCGAAATACCAAAGGTCGCGGAGAAGATCGCTCATAGCTGGGCGAAATACACGATCGCGGCGAGGCCGACAAAGCCCAGCGTCGCCGATGCGACGATCCCGCACACACAAAGCACAGCATAGATGCCCCGGCGCACCCGATATTCGCGCGGACGCGCCTGGTTGAGCGCCCCGCCCGCGAAGAAGATCGCGCCCAACGAACCCGCCACCACGCCCGCCACCGCCGCCAAGTAGAGCAATATCTGGATCAGAAACATCGGGCGCCTTATGGACCGCCGGCGTCCCGCCGGCCAGCGCTGGCGATGCCGGCGAGACGCCGGCGGTCCATAGGATTAACGCGCGACGATCGTCACCCGGAATACATCGCTCGCAGGCTCATTGCTCTCCCAGGGCCGCCGCTGCTCGACCACCAGTTCGCCGGCGCCGGGCGCGGTCGCGGTGAACAGCAGCACTTCCCAATGATTGCCGCCGGTGAAGCCCGGTTGGCTCTGCGCTTGCGACGTGTTGCCCGAAGCTTCGCCCGCGCGCGTCACAAACGCCGGCAATTGCGCTGGCGTCCACACATAACCTGCCGTCGGCACACCCACGAGTTCGATCGCGAAGCGTTGGTTCACACCAACCTCGACAATCTGCCCCGCTTGCGCGGCCGTAATGCGCACAACGACATCCTCCGGCGTTGGCGCTGGCGTCGCTTGATTGCTCACGGGCGCGCGCTCCTCTTGGGCTTCCTGCACCGGCGTGCACGCAATCAAAGCCGCCGCCATTAGCATTACGCGGATCATTGCATCACTCCTGCTTCCCGCGCGCTCAGCGCGCCACAATCGTCACACGAAACGTCTTGCCGGCCTGATCTTCGCTACCGTCGAACAGACGTTGTTGAAGCACAAGGTCACCCGAGCCCGCTGCGCGCGCCACGAAATAAAATGGGTGCGGCGTGGAAGCGCCCGGCAGGGCCTGGTGTGTCGCTTCTTCCGCCAATCGCGCCCCACCTTCGTCGGCCTCCGATATAAAAGACGGCATCTCCTCAACATTCCAGATCAGTCCCGTATAGCTCTCGCTGGACAATACCACGGCAAACGGACGATCGACACTCACCTCCCAATGTTGACCTGCATCGCCATAATTGAGCTCTGGCGAGGCAATCTGCGGCTCTGGCGCCAATGCTTCAATTGTCGGCGTGGGCTCCTCCTTCACCTGCGCCGCCGGCGAACATGCGGCGAGCGTAAGCAAGAGCACAAGCGCACGCATCATTGCATCGCTCCGGCTTCGATCAGGCCGATATAGAATCGGATCGTGCGCTCAAGGTTGGCCAAAGTCAGGCGCTCATTCGTGCCGTGGATGCCTGCGAGGTCGTCAGTCGAGAACATCATCGGCTGGAAGCGATAGACGTTCTCCGCCACCTCCGAATAATGCCGCGAATCCGTCCCCGCGAGCACGAGGCCCGGCGCCACCGGCGCATCCGGCAAGATGTCGCGCGAGAGTGCGGCAAGCAGCGCGTAGCTGGTGCTGGTCGTGCTCGACACAGAGGTCGCGTCACGCGGCGGTTCGGCCCAGTCCACGTCCACGCCTTCCATGCCGGAGACTTCAGCGCGTGCACGCTGGAGAATGTCGGCCGCCGTATCACGTGGATGAAAGCGGAAATTGATCATCGCCGTCGCTTCGGCCGGCAATACGTTCGGCCGTATGCCGCCATTGATCATGGTCGGCGCGAGCGTGGTCCCCATCAGCGCGCGCGCGGTTGGGTTTTCCGACATGCGCGCGCGCAACACCGGCGCAAACAGCCACTCGTTCGCCACCGCCATGCGATTGGTCAGCGACAGCTCCGGCGCCAGCGCGCGCATCATCTCCAGCGCCGGCCCGCCATCGAGGCGTTGCTCTATCGGCATGGAATGAATGCGATCGACCGCCTCGGCCACGGAAGAGACCGCAGTCTCCGCCGGCGGCATCGACGAATGCCCAGGTTGCCCCACTGCATGGACACGCAGCGTGCCGAAACCGCGCTCGGCGATGCCGATCATCGAGGCCGGTCCGCCTGTCAGCGGGTGATTGTCTATCGCGGCCATGCCTTCATCGAGCACGAACCACGCGCGCACGCCGCGCGCCTTCAGCGCCTGCGCCATCGCGATGGCGCCATTGTCGCCACCGATCTCTTCATCATGGCCGAACGCAAAAATGATCGTGCGCACAGGCTGGCGACCTTGGCGCGCGAGAAACTCCGCCGCTTCCATCAAGGTGACGAGCGAACCTTTGTCATCGATCGAGCCACGCCCCCACACCGCGTCTTCTTGGATGATTCCGCCAAACGGATCCACGCGCCACGCCGCGCGGGTATCTTCCGGCACAGGCACCACGTCCTGATGCGCCAGCAGCACGATCGGCGGCTGCCCAGGATCACTGCCCTCCCAGGTGTAGAGCAACGACAACTCGTTGATCGTTTCGCGCCGCGCGACGGCGTGAAACGCCGGATAAGTTTGCTGCAGCCACGCATGCAGATTCAGAAACGGCGTGCGGTCTTCCTCGACGCTGACCAACGAGACCGTCGGAAACTGGATCGCTTGCGACAGATGCTGCGCAGCAGCGCTCACATCGATCTGATATTCGCCCGTCGCTGGGATCGCCGTCTCCGCCGGCGGCGCCGGCGCGGTGAAGGACATCGTCCGGTAGCCGACGAACCCGGCCGCCGCCAAAAGCACGACGGCCAAGCCCACCAAAATCAATCGCACCATGAAAGCGCTCCCCCGCAATCTTTCAGGCATTTAGCGCCCCGCCCCGCGCCCCCGTCAACGCCGCACGGCGCCGCCTAAGGTGTCGCGGCGTCAAAGTGAGGCTGCGCGGCCGGCCGCGACCTTACTCGCGCAAAATAGGCGTTGACATGCGCCAAATCCGGCCGCTCGAAATCGCCGCCGAACCAGCGATGCACGGAAAGCCCAAGCGCAATATCGGCCAAGCTGAAATCCGCGCCGGCCGCGTAGGCGCCCGTCTCGGCCAGGCGCTCTTCGAGAATGTGCATTTTCGCCGTCCACACGCGCAGCGAGTCCGCGATCCGCGCCTTGTCGTCGTAGCCGGGCGCTTTGCGCACCAGCGCCATTGCCGCATAGCTCCACGCAAAATTCAGCTCGGTCGCCTGCCATCCGAGCCATTGCTCCACAAGCGCGCGTGCGCGGGCATCTGCCGGGAGCAGTGACGCCCCCTCGGCCAGATAGCGCATGATCGCATTGCTCTCCCACAGTACGAACTCGCCATCGATAAGCACTGGCGCTTGCGCGTTTGGATTAAGCGCGCGGAATTGCGCTGTGTTGGGATCGCGGAGTGGCAAGCCCCAATCCTCGCGCTCATAGGCCAGCCCAAGCTCATCGGCGGTCCACAACACTTTGCGAACATTGATCGAGGTGACGCGGCCGAGAATACGCAGCATGCGCGCGCTTATGCCCGGCGCGCGCACAAACGAAAAGCGGCCCTGTTTCCAGGGCCGCTTCGTGGGTCGTCACTTCCCAGAGCTTAGTTGGACTTTTCGCCGAAGAAGATGCGGCGCGGGCGACGCGGACGCGGCGCAGGCGCAGGCGTTTCGACAACGACCGGGGCCGGAGCGGCTTCCGGAGCCGCAGCGACCACGACCGGGACCACGGCGGCGACCGGTTGCGAACCGCCCGTCGGGCACGGCGTGCCGGCTTGCTCCATGGCGTGGCGGACGTCTTCGTCCACGCACATCAGTGCGGTCGCGGCTTGGTGATAACCAAGGGCCACCAGCTGACGCGAGTTCTTCAAGCGTTGGCAGTTCTGGTCGCGCCACGTGGTGCCGACCGAAAGGCCGAACGTCACGGCTTGGGCGCCGAACGAGCTCGAGCCCATGCAGGTGTCTTCGCCCGCGGTGAGGCCAGCGGCGTACGCCGTGTTCACCGGATCGCGCGGCGTATTGTTGTTGACGTTGACCGTCTGGCTCGAATTGTTCGAGTTCGAATTGTCAGCGCTATTGGTGTTGCTGTTCGACGCCGTCGCCGAACCGCCATTGGCGGTCACGGTGTTCGAGTTCGACGCGTTGTTCGTGTTCGAGTTCGACGCATGCGCCGAGTTCGCGTTCACGTTGGCGTTGTTGTTCGTGTTGGCGTTGTTGTTGGTATTGGTGTTGCGGTTTTCGTTCTGGTTCCAGTTGTCGTTACGATTGTCGTTCCAGTTCTGGTTCTCGTTGTTGTTTGTGTTCCGGTTTTGATTTTCGTTCTGGTTCCAATTGTCGTTACGAACCGAATTGTTGTTCGTCGCGTTGCCGCCTTGTGCATAGGCGTTGGCTTCGGCGTTCGCGCCGCCATTGCCGTTACTGCAATTGTAGCCGCAGCCACCGTGCGTGCCGCCGGCGGACGCCGCCGGGGCAAAAGCGACGACGCTGAGCACAGCGGCAGTCGCCAAAATCTTGTTCGCGAGACCCACGATCTTCTCCTTGCTTTTCAGTAAGCTCGGAGGGCGCTTTGCAGAAGCGGCGCCGCAATACGCGCCCCAAAACGATACAAAAGCCACTTGGCGCGCGAAGTGCGCCAGCGTCCCAAACCGCAAACAAGCGCAAATGTACCGTTTAGGCGGCTTAACCATCAGGCCTCAGCCGTCCCTTGGTGCCTCCACGGTGACACGCTACACCAAAACGCGGAGGAGCAATGTCCAAGCAGCGTCTGTTCATCAGCCATGCCAACGAAGACGAAGCGACGGTCAATCGCATCGTTTCCTATCTTGAGGCGCACGGAATTCCGTGCTGGGTGGCGGCACGCGACATTCCTCCGCGCGCGATTTACGCCGACGCGATCACCGAGGCGATCCAGGCATGCTCCGGCTGCGCCGTAGTGCTCAGCGCCGCATCCAATGCGTCCAAGGCCGTCAAGCGCGAGCTTGAGCTCGCCAGCCATTACGACAAGCCCTTCATCCCCCTCCGCATCGACGCGACCGAGCCCGCAGCAGGTGTCGATTATTATCTGCGCAACACCCAATGGCTCGACTATCGCCGCGATGGTGAACGCGCATTGGATCGCATCGTGGGCCAATCCGCTGGCGCGCCATCGCCAGCTAAGGCGCCAACGGCCCAACCCTCCCCAAGACGAGTCCTCTCGCGGTTCGTCCCGCTCGTTGCGCTGATCTTGATCGGGGCAATTGCCTGGTTTGCCTGGATGAAACTGAGCGATCAACGCACCGTGAGTGAGCCTGGGTCAGCGCCGGACGCTCTAGCTGGCCAATACAATTGGAGCGGAATCGCCTGCGGCGAAGGTCCAACCATTTCGGCCGAAGGCGATGTGCTGATCTTCACCATGCCGAACACGCCGACTTATCGCCACCAGGTGCTCAGCGTTCAGCAAAACACCGACAGCTTCGATTACGTCGTGCGCACACGCGTGCGCGAACCGGCGGATGCGCGCGGCGACGCGTATACGCTTTCGCTCAGCATTGAAGGCGGCGCCCTCAACGTCATGACAAACGGTCAAACCAGTATTTGGGATAACTGCGTCGCGCCCTAGCCCCGCGTCGCGCTCGCCTCCAGCACGTCCTCAAACGTGCGCATACCGGAGCGTTGCGCGTTCACCAGCACGGCCATGTTGCCCGGCGCGTGCTTGTTATCGAGCATCTTCTCGTGCGCGTCCGGGATTTTGTCCCAGGCGAACACTTCCGACATCGCAGGATCAATACGGCGGTCGATCACGAGCTGGTTGGCTTGGGATGCATGATAGAGGTGCGCAAAGTGCGAACCTTGGACGCGCTTTTGGTGCATCCAGAGATAACGCGCGTCCATCGTGAGATTGTAGCCCGTGGTGCCCGCGCAGATCACCACCATGCCGCCGCGCTTTACGATGCGCACCGAAACCGGGAAGGTCTGCTCGCCCGGGTGCTCGAACACGATGTCGGGGTCCTTGCCGCCGGTGATGGCGCGCACGGCTTTGCCGAATTTCGCCACCTCTTTCATGTAGTCCTGGAAGCCCTCGCCGTTCACTTTAGGCAGCTGACCCCAGCAATTAAAGTCTTTGCGGTTAAGCACGGCCTTCGCGCCCATCGAGAGCACGTAATCCTTCTTGCTCTCATCGGAGACGACGCCGATCGCGTGCGCGCCGCTGACGGCGCAAAGCTGCGTCGCGAATACGCCGAGGCCGCCCGAAGCGCCCCACACCAGCACGTTCTGGCCCGGACGCAGCACGTTCGGACGCCAGCCGAACAGCATGCGATAGGCCGTCGCCAGCGTGAGCGTGTAGCAAGCCGCTTCTTCCCAGGTGAGGTGCTGCGGGCGGTGCATGAGCTGGCGCGCCTGCACCTTGCAGAATTGCGCGAACGAACCGTCGGAGGTTTCGTAGCCCCAAATCCTTTGCGTCGGCGAGAACATCGGGTCGCCGCCGTTACATTCCTCGTCGTCGCCATCGTCTTGGTTACAATGGATGACGACCTCGTCGCCCGGCTTCCAACGCTTCACCTTGGCGCCCACGGCCCACACGATGCCCGACGCATCGGAGCCCGCGATGTGATAGGGCTGCTTGTGCCCGTCGAGCGGCGAGAGCGGCTCACCGAGGGCCGCCCACACGCCGTTGTAATTCACGCCCGCCGCCATCACGAGCACGAGCACTTCGTCCTCGCCAATCGCCGGCACCGGCACTTCTTCCAACTGCATGGCGCTCGCCGGGCGGCCGTGCCGCTCCTTACGGATCGCCCACGCCCACATGGTCTTGGGAACGTGGAATTGCGGCGGGATTTCCCCGATCTCGTACAAATCCTTCACGGACTTCAGGTTCGGCTGGGCCATGACGCGCTCTCGTAGTTTATGCTGCAGCGCACAATGGGACATCTTTTGGGCAGGTCGTCAATGCCCTGGCGCGCCAAGCGGCGCCGCGCCCCCGGTTTCCTAGCGTCAAGCACGATGGCGGTTGCCAACGCGCGCGTGTAAGCACCGCCAGCGCCGACCGCGCGTTCGGGAAATAACCAAGACACATGCTTTCCGTTCTGGACCTCTTTCGCGTCGGCATCGGCCCCTCAAGCTCGCACACGGTCGGCCCGATCCGCATCGCCAAGCGCTTTGTCGATAGCTTGGAGCGCGCGCGTGTGCTCGCCGCCACGCAGCGCATCATCGTCGAACTGCAAGGCTCGCTCGCCCTCACCGGCGCCGGCCACGCCACGCCGAAAGCCGTGATCCTCGGACTCGCCGGTTTGGAGCCAGAGACGCTCGACCCCGCGCAAGCCGATCACATCGTCGCGCACGTGCATGCGGAAAAGCACATTCATTTGCCTAGCGGACATTTGCCTAGCGGACGCGTGATCGCCTTCGATCCCGCGCAGGACATTGTGTTCGCCTACGATGTGATGCCCAAGCTGCATCCGAACGGCATGAAGCTGACTGCGTACGACGCGGACACCGCCGTGCTCGCGAGCGAAGAATATTATTCAACCGGCGGCGGCTTCATCGCCACACGACGCCAACTCGAAACGCCGCTCGATAGCGACATCATCCCGTCACGCGTCAGCGTCCCGCATCCGTTCGGTTCAGCCGCTGAATTGCTCGAAGCTTGCGAGCGCGGAAACGTCAGCGTCGCCGACATCATCCTCGCCAACGAAGACGTGATGCGCTCGCGCGCCGAAACCGAAGCCAAGCTCGATCGCATCAGCGATGTGATGCGCGCCTGCATCGAGCGCGGCCTCGTCCGCACCGGCGAACTCCCTGGCGGTCTCAAAGTACAACGCCGCGCCCCGGAGCTTTGGCGCAAAATGAACAGCGCGGGCCTGGCCAACGAGCCCGAACGTCTGTTCGATTGGCTCAACGTCTATGCGATGGCCGTCAACGAAGAAAACGCCGCCGGCGGCCAAGTCGTCACTGCGCCCACCAATGGCGCGGCCGGTATCATCCCCGCCGTGCTCCGTCATTATTGCAGCGAAGGCGACATCGCCGCCAAGACCCGCACCTTCCTCCTTACGGCTGGCGGCGTCGGCCTGCTCTACAAGCAACGCGCATCCATCTCTGGCGCCGAGATGGGCTGCCAAGGCGAAGTCGGTGTCGCCTGCTCAATGGCCGCGGCTGGCCTTGCCGCTGTTTGGGGCGGCACACCGCAACAGGTCGCCAACGCCGCCGAGATCGGCATGGAGCACAATCTTGGCCTCACCTGCGATCCCGTCGGCGGCCTGGTGCAAATCCCCTGCATCGAACGCAACGCCATCGGCGCGGTGAAAGCCGTCAACGCCGCGCGCCTCGCGCTCCACACCACCGGCGCCACCAAAGTGTCGCTCGACCAAGTCATCGAAACCATGCGCCAAACCGGCCTCGATATGTCGTCGAAATACAAAGAAACCAGCCAAGGCGGCTTGGCGGTGAACGTAGTGGAGTGCTGATGGCGAAGGGCAAAGATATCGGGCTTACGCTCATTAGCGTCGCCTTCGTCGCCATTGGCATATTTCTCCTGATCGAAGGCGACCCGGCGGATCGGGTGATGGCGTTAGGGGTCACCGTTTTCTTCGGCGCCTGCGCGCTTGTCGGCCTCATGCAATTCGTGCCGCATCAGCGCGCGGCGCTGGACAGCGTAGGCGGCCTGACAATCCAGCCCGATCGCATTCAACTCACCGGCATGGCCATCGCGGCGATCGGCATGGCGGCCGGCTGTACGCTCCTCGCCCCGCTGGCCGCCGCGGACAATCGCCCTGTGGTTTCGATCGCAGGCTATTTGGGCGGCGTGTTCTTTGGCCTTGGCGGCCTCTTCATTCTCTGGCGCGTGTTCACCGACAAGCCGCTCGCCCGCATCGACCAGGATGGCGTGCGCACATTCGGAGGCCGCGCTTGGTCTCTCGCTTGGCGCGATATCGGCGGAATCAGCAGCGGCGCGATTGCCGGCCAACCTTTCCTCGCCTTCGACGTGGACCTTGCGCGCGCACCGCAGGCAGCCCAGTCCCGCTATACGCTCAGCGTGCATGGTTCCCGCCTGCGCTTTGAAGATCTTCAGGCGACGGTTTTCGAATTGTGGAACCGGAACAAGCCGCGCGCTTAAGGAAAAGTCACGCTTGCCGCGGTGGGGTGCTACGCTCTCCCAGCCCCGCGCCCTCCCTTGAGTGCGCGCGGGCGCACAAGGAGACGCCTCATGGACCTTCAGACCCTCATCATCTGGTTGGTGGTTGGGATCGTCGCCGGCTGGCTGGCTGGCGTGATCGTTAAGGGCTACGGCCTGGGCTTGGTCGGCAATCTCGTGGTCGGCATTATCGGCGCATTCCTAGCGGGCTGGTTGTTGCCGCGGCTCGGCGTCAGTTTCAGCTTGGTCAATCCACTCGTGACCAGCATCGCTTACGCCACCATTGGCGCAGTGGTGCTGCTGCTGCTGGTTGGCCTCGTCCGACGGGCGAGATAGCGGCGCCTCGCCGCGCCACCTTGCAGTGCAGCATAAAAACCTGTTCGGTGGCGCAGCGATGACCTTTCAACACGCCCCCGATCCACCCTGGATTTTCCGGACCTATGCCGGCCACTCGACGCCGGCTGAATCCAACAAGCTTTACCGCGCCAATTTGGCGAAGGGCCAAACCGGCCTCTCGGTCGCCTTCGATCTGCCGACCCAGACCGGCTACGACAGCGACCACATCCTCGCGCGCGGCGAAGTCGGCAAGGTCGGCGTGCCGATCGGGCATCTGGGCGACATGCGCGCGCTGTTCGATCAGATCCCGCTTGATCAGATGAACACATCCATGACGATCAACGCGCCGGCCGCATGGCTGCTCGCGCTTTATGTGTCGCTCGCCGAAGAGCAAGGCGCCGATCCCAAGAAACTCACCGGCACGACGCAGAACGACATCCTCAAAGAATATCTCTCGCGCGGCACTTACATTTTCCCGCCTGCGCCGAGCCTGAAGCTCACCGCCGACACCATCGCCTGGAGCCTCGACGCAATTCCGAAATGGAACGCGATGAACGTCTGCTCCTACCATTTGCAAGAAGCGGGCGCGACGCCCGAGCAAGAGCTCGCCTTCGCGCTCGCCGCCGCCATCGCTGTACTCGACGAAGTGAAAGCGCGCGGCGAAATCGCACCCGAACGCTTCGGCCTCATCTTCAGTCGCATGTCATTCTTCGTGAACGCCGGCATGCGTTTCGTCACCGAGCTTTGCAAAATGCGCGCCTTCACTGCGCTTTGGGAAAAGATCGGCCGCGAACGCTATGGCGTGACTGACGAGAAAGCGCTGCGCTTCCGTTATGGCGTGCAAGTCAACTCGCTGGGCCTCACCGAGCAACAGGCGGAAAACAACGTCTATCGTATCCTGCTCGAAACGCTCGCCGTCACGCTCTCCAAGGATGCCCGCGCCCGCGCTGTGCAATTGCCAGCCTGGAACGAGGCGCTCGGCCTGCCGCGTCCTTGGGATCAGCAATGGTCGCTGCGCATGCAGCAAGTGCTCGCTTACGAAACCGATTTGCTTGAGTTCGAAGACCTCTTCGACGGCTCGAAAGTCGTCGAGGCCAAAGTCGCCCAGCTCATCGAGGGCGCACGCGCCGAATTGGCCAAGCTCGAAGCCAGTGGCGGCGCCGTCGCCAATGTCGATTACATGAAAGGCGCGCTGGTGGATTCCAACCGCCGTCGCATCGAAGGCATTGAACGCGGCGACCAGAAGGTGATCGGCGTCAACGCGTTCACGGAAGGCGAGCCGTCGCCGCTCGAAGCCGGTGAGAAAAACATCCAAACCGTCGATCTCGCCGTCGAGGGCGAACAGATCGCGCGCCTCAAAGCTTGGCGCAGCAACCGCGACGGCGCAGCCGTCGAAGCCGCGCTAGCGGCGTTGCATGCGGCAGCACAGGAAGACAAAAACATCATGCCGGCGTCGATCGCCGCCGCCAAAGCCGGTGTCACCACCGGCGAGTGGGCGGCGACGCTCCGCAAAGTTTACGGCGAGTATCGCGGCCCCACCGGCGTCGCCGTAATCATCGATTCCAGCGGCGAAGACACCGACGCGGTGAAGCAGGACGTGGCCGCGCTTAGTGAAAAGCTCGGCCGCACGCTCACCTTCCTCGTCGGCAAGCCGGGCCTCGATGGCCACTCGAACGGCGCCGAACAGATCGCCGCCCGCGCCCGCGCTGTCGGCATGGACGCGATCTACGAAGGCATTCGCTTGACGCCCGCCGAGATCGTCAACGCCGCGAAGCAAAAGAAGGCGCACGCCGTGGGGCTTTCCATCCTCTCCGGTTCGCACCTCGATCTGGTGCAAGAGGTCGTGCGCCTCATGCGCGCCGAAGGCCTGGACAATGTTCCCCTCATCGTCGGCGGCATCATTCCGCCTGCCGACGCGCTGGCGCTGCGCCAAATGGGCGTCGCCGGCGTTTACACGCCCAAGGATTTCCGTATCACCCAAATCATGGGCGATGTCGTGAAACTGGTGGCTGCGAAAACGAGTGCGTAGAATTCAAGCGGTTGCGCCGGCGCGCATCAAATGGGCGATCGAGCTCATGGAGATCGAGCCGAAGCACCATATTTTCGAGATCGGCTGCGGCAGCGGCATCGCTGCGCAACGCATCTGCCCCTTGCTCGGGCGCGGCTCTTATGTGGGTATCGACAAGTCGCCCGCCGCGATCAAAGCAGCGATCGCGCGCAACGCAGCCTACACGAAAGCCGGCCGCTCCATCTTCATCGAAGCGCCGCTCAACGTACTCGAGCGTGAGCCCGCACTGTTCGACCGCGTCTTCGCGGTGAACGTGAACCTGTTTGGGACCGATGCTTACGACATTAAGACGGATATCCCCCGCATCGTCTCGAAGCGCTCGACCTTCGTGCAAGTCTATGAGCCGCCGAGCGCTAGCCAACGCCGCAGCATCGCCCGCGCCGCGGCGAAGAACGTCGAAGAGATTTTCGAGAACGTCACGACCAAGATGACGACACGGGGCAGCGCTGGTCTTGTCGCCATCATCGCCAGCGGCCCGAAAAAGCGCGCGGCATGAACGTCGCCGATCTCGAACGCGCCTGCATCGCGGCTTGGCCGGCGCGCCACGCACACGAGATCGATGGCTGGCGCCTCTTCGCCACCGACGGCAAATCCTGGCGCGTCAATTCCACTTGGCCGCTGGAATGGCATGGCGCTGACGTGGAAGCCACGCTCGACGCCGCCGAAGCGTGGGCCGCCGCACACAATATCGCGCCCGCCTTCAAGCTCGCCGATGGGGCCATCCATCCCAGCGAACTCCCGATTGCGCTTGCAGCACGTGGCTACACACCTCAGATGCAAACGCTCGTAATGACGCGCGCGCTCGACGCCCTCGAAGCGCCGTCGCGCAGCATCGCCATCAGCGACGCGCCCAGCGAAGCCTTCTGGTCACCCATGCGCGCGGCCGCGCCATCGCCCAAGGATTTCGACGAGCGCCAAGACATCGTTCTGCGCACACAGCACTGCTCGGCGTTCGCTGTCGCCAACCATGCAGGCGTTGGCCTAGGCCGCCTCACCCGCGATCTTATCGGCCTCTACCTCATGCGCACCGCACCCAACGCCCGCCGCCAAGGTTATGCGCGCGACATCGTCCGCGCGCTCTGCGCGTGGGGCAAAGAGAACGGCGCACACGCCGCCTATTTGCAAGTAGAAGCGTCAAACGCACCCGCAGCCGCGCTTTACGCCAACGAAGGCTTCGTCCGCGCATACGCCTATCATTATTGGCTCAAGCTCTAACGTGCCGAATTGACGAACCGCGTCATCGCGCTTGCGCCCACGAGCGGCGCGAAGAATGGCACGAACGAACACGCCAGCCCGATCAGAAACACCGAGAGCCCTTTGCGTTTGCGCAACGCCACTGCGTCCGCGAACGCCATGCGGCGCACAGCCGTTTGCGTCGCGTATTCGCGGCCCATCAGGAAGCCGTTCAGCCCGTAGAAGACGAGCGCGTTCACCACCGGGATGAGATAGAGCGGCAGCACGATCAAGTTCACGATCAGGGCCGGGATGCCAATGCGCAAACCGTTCAGCAGCCCCTGATGCAACGGCACGCCCTGCGTCCCGGTGATGCCGAGCTTCTTTTCCACCCGCTCAGCCGCCACATCGAATAGCACGCCCCCGACAATCATTGAGATCGCCGGCGAGAGCGCGATAGCCAGCACCGCGATGGCGATACTCGCCGCCACCTCGCCCGCGGTGGACAGATAGCCCAGCCAGCCCGCGCCATCTGGGATCAGGGGGATGACAAAGCGTATGATCGCGGTCGCTGCGCCAATCGTCAGCGTCAGCGCGACAACTAGGTTGAGCAGCGCCAACAAAGTCAGCCGCCCAAAGATTACGTCCTTCAAACCGCCTAGAATCGCGGCGAATGCATTCGTCATCAAATGCCCCTCGGCTCGCCGTTCGGCGCTTGACGGATACATACCGAGTTCGCAGCCTCAATCCAGGGGAAGAACAATGTCAGCCGATGATCAAAACCTGCGGGCGCAAATCTGGGATTGGGCGAAAACCATCGGCGCGGCCTTCGTGGCCTATACCGCGTTCACGACGGTGGCCTTCGCCAATTATCGCATCCCGTCGGAAAGCATGGTGCCGCACATCGAGGTCGGCGATCGCGTGGCGGTTTCCAAATTCGCGTACGGGTTCAGCCGCTACTCGCTGCCCTTCAACGCCTCGTCACTACTGCCGGCGAGCGCCCAGCGCCTGTTCGGCCACCTGCCGCGCCGAGGCGACGTCGTAGTGTTTATTCACCCGGTAACGGGCGAAACCATGATCAAACGCGCCATCGGCCTTCCAGGAGACGTGATCCAAGTGCGCGACGGCGATCTCATCATCAATGGCGCAGCGGTGGAGACGTCACCGCGCGAACTCATCAACCGCACCGCGTTCGAGCGCGGTGCGGAAACAGCGCAGCGTTACGATGAGCAATTACCCGACGGCTTGCGTCACGCCACGCACAATCTCAGCAACCACGCGCCGCTCGACAATTTCGGCCCGTACACGGTGCCGGATGGCTATCTCTTCTTCATGGGCGACAATCGCGACAATTCGCTCGACAGTCGCTGGGACGGCATGGGCGCAGTGCCGGTCGAAAACCTAATCGGTCGCGCTGAAATCGTGTACGCGACGCATCTGGGCGATGATCCAAGCGCGATCCCGCGCTGGATGCGCCCGCTGCATCAGTGACGCGCGCGCTGCACCAGAAACACGCCAAACAAAATAAGCGCAGCGCCAAAGAGCGCCAGCGGCCCCAACGCTTCGCCAAAAAATATCCACGACAGCACCGCCGCTGATAGCGGCTGCATCCAAAGCAGAATGGTCGACACGACGATCGGCAAACGCCCAACACCGTATGCGATCAGCCCCTGCGCCGCCGCCTGCACAATCAGTCCCAAGCCGATCAGAGGCAGCCATGCTTGCCATGTCGATGGCCAGAGGCTCTCCCGCATCACAAAGCTCGCGCAGAGCGCAAACACACACGCCGCGATAGTCGCCCACAGCATCACAGCGCCAGTCGACACGCGGGTCGCGAGTGAGCGAACGATCAAAAGATAGGCGGCGTAACCAACGGCCGAGACCAGCCCCAAGCTGTCGCCCAACCAGCCCAGCTCCGGCGTCGGCCCAGCGCCAGCACGGGCCCGCGCGATCGAGAGCGTCAGCGCGCCGAGCAGCGCCAACGCGCCGCCCCACCAAATCCCCGGCTGCAGCCTCTCCTTAAAGAGCACCCAGCCAAACGCCGCCGCGAAGATCGGCGTCATATTGGAAAACAGCGTCGCGTTGGTGACGGTGGTGAAATCCAGCGCCGCGGCCCAGAGCCCAACCTCAGCGCCGAAGAAGAGCCCCGCCAGCAATAGCCAGCTGATCTCGCGAGTCGTTCCTGCCCGGTCCCGTCCAGATAGGGTGGCCCACACGGCTAGAATCGGGAGGGCTAGGGCAAATCTCCAGAAATTGGTCGCCTGCGGGCCCAGCTCAGAGAGACGGACGAAAATCGGCGAGAGCCCCAGCAGGGTCGCCCCGCCGGCTGCAGCCAATACCGCTTTCGCGCCCCCGCCCACATCATTCATGGGAGGCAAAAACGCCCGAAATTACTGGCGCGCAAGGGTGCAAAGACGGACTGCAGACCCCCTGAAATCGGCGCTTTATGGTTAAGAGCCATTCACCGTGTTCGGCCCAATCTTCACAGATTCGACACGCAAAAATTGGCGCTGCGGGGCCTTCCCCATTGACCCTGCATTAACCGATGGCATCACTATATATAGCGGCACGGTTCGCTTCGGGCACACATTGGATTGTGGTTTTGGCCAGAAGCGAGTCGGGTTAACACCGAGTTGAAACTGGGGGCAGACGTATGCAGGCAAGAGCGGAAAAAGCGGGGGTCCACCGCATGGGCGAGGTCCATCGCGGCAAACCTAAGCCCCTCCTTCCGCTGAAGGTCGTGGAGAAGGTCGTTACGGATCCGAGCCGCGACGCTCTGCTGACGGAATTCGGCAAGACGACTCTCAACGACCGCTACTTGCTGGCCGGCGAGTCCTATCAAGATATGTTCGCGCGCGTCGCCACCGCGTTCGCTGACGACATCGGTCACGCGCAGCGCATCTACGATTATATCTCCAAGCTCTGGTTCATGCCGGCGACGCCCGTTCTCTCGAACGGCGGCGCAGAGCGCGGCTTGCCGATCTCGTGCTTTTTGAATGCTGTCGGCGATTCACTCGACGGCATCATGGACACATGGAACGAGAACGTGTGGCTCGCCTCCAACGGCGGCGGCATCGGCACCTATTGGGGCGGCGTTCGTTCCATCGGCGAAAAGGTCGGTCAGAACGGTCAAACCTCCGGCATCATTCCGTTCGTGCGCGTGATGGACTCACTCACGCTCGCAATCAGCCAAGGTTCGCTGCGCCGTGGTTCGGCGGCGGTGTATCTCGACGTGCACCATCCTGAGATCGAGGAATTCCTCGAAATCCGGAAGCCGGCCGGCGATTTCAACCGCAAGAGCCTCAACCTCCACCACGGGCTCAACATCACCGACGAATTCATGATCGCGGTGCGTGACGATCTCCCGTTCGGCCTACGTAGCCCGAAGAACGGCGAAATCCTGAAGCACGTGAACGCCCGCAAGCTGTGGCAGAAG
>Ga0315902_10004401_pt1 | contig 20406 bp, 15 predicted proteins | sample LakEriMetagenome_9_FD_203523 | JGI IMG/M metagenome (GOLD analysis project Ga0315902, IMG submission 203523) | Freshwater fungal communities from buoy surface, Lake Erie, Ohio, United States - Buoy 12 MA117 | ecosystem: Environmental > Aquatic > Freshwater > Lake > Lake biofilm | place: USA... | reverse complement strand
GGGCTCCGAGCAGCGCGCGCCGATGGGCCACGCCGTGATCGGCGGCGTGATCGCCTCCACGCTGCTCACGCTGCTGGTGGTGCCGGTGCTCTACACGCTGCTCGACGACCTCGCGGCGCGGCTGCGGCGCCGTTCCTGAACACCGGCCTGCGCGCGCTCAGGATCCGGCCGCGGCGCCGCGTGGCAGAGCGCACCGTCGGCACCGCGCGTTGGTATCATTTCGGGTTGGTCGACCGGCTGGATTGCCCCATGGACTTCGAACTCGCCCGCTTCAACATGATCGAGCAGCAGATCCGCCCCTGGGATGTGCTCGACCAGGACGTGCTCAACCTCTTCAGCGTGCTTCATCGCGAAGACTTCGTGCCGCCCGCCTGGCGCGCCATGGCCTTCACCGACATGGAAGTGCCGCTGGTGCTCGACGGCACCCCCACCGGCGAATGCATGTTCCCGCCGCGCCTCGAGGCCCGGCTGCTGCAGAGCCTCGCGCCCCGCCGCCACGAGCATGTGCTCGAGGTGGGTACCGGCTCCGGCTTCATGGCGGCGCTCCTCGCCCAGCGGGCCCGGCGCGTGCTGAGCCTCGAGATCCACGAGGGGCTGGCCGCCTTCGGCCGCGAGAACCTGCGCCGCGCCGGGGTGCGCAACGTGGCGGTCGAGGTGGGCAACGGTGTGCGGCCCCCGGGCACCGAGCGCTTCGACGCGATCGTGCTGTCCGGCTCGGTACCCTTCGTGCCCGACGAGCTGCTGCAGCGGCTCAACCCCGGTGGCCGTCTGATCGCGATCGTGGGCGAGGAGCCCGCGATGACCGCGCGCCTGATCACGCGCACCGGCGAGACCGCCTTCGCCGACGAAGGCCTGTTCGAGACGGTCGCACGGCCCCTGAAGGGCTTCCCCCAGAAAGCGCGCTTCGTCTTCTGATGCGCACCATCACACCCCGCGAACTCGCGGCCTGGCTCGGCCAGGCCGATGCCCCGGTGGTCCTCGACGTGCGCGAACCCTGGGAGGTGGCCACCGCCAGCCTGCCCGGCAGCCTGCCGATCCCGATGCGCGAGATTCCGGGGCGCCTGGCCGAACTCCCGGCGCAGCGCCCGATCGTGTGCCTGTGTCACCACGGGATGCGCAGCGCGCAGGTCGGCATGTTCCTCGAGCGGCAGGGCTTCGACGGCGTCATCAATCTCACCGGGGGCATCGATGCATGGTCGCGCGATGTCGATCCCTCGGTACCCACCTACTGATCGAGGCGCCATGACGTCGCTGCCGCACCGCCTGCCGGGTCGTCCCGCACCCGATCCCGCCTGCGGGTCTCGGGCTTCGGCGCCTCGGGGTCTAGCACTCGCCCGAGCGATCGCAACCGCACTCGCCTTCGCCAGCGCAGGCGTCGGCGCGCAGGTGATCGATCTCGCGCAGGCCTGGCGTGATGCGCTCGCCAACGACGCCCCGGTGGCCAGCGCCCGCGCGCAGCTGGCGGCCACCCGCGAGAAGATTCCGCAGGCGCAGGCCGCGCTCGGGCCCACGGTCACCGGTACCGGCGCGTTCAGCCGGCAGATGGTCGACACCAACCTCGCCCCGCGCCGCGACTTCACCACGCAGAACTACAGCATCGCGCTGAACTATCCGCTGTACCGCCTGCCCAACGTCGAGGCGCTCGAGCAGAGCCGGCTGCAGGTGGCGATCGCCGAGGCCCAGCTCGCGCAGGCCCGCCAGGATCTCGCGGTGCGGGTGAGCCAGGCCTACTTCGACGTGCTCGCCGCGCAGGACAGCGTATCCACCATCCGCGCCCAGAAACGGGCCATCACCGAGCAGCTCGCCTCCGCGAAGCGCAATTTCGAGGTCGGCACCGCCACCATCACCGACCAGCAGGAGGCGCAGTCACGCTTCGACCTCGCGGTCGCGCAGGAGGTGGTCGCGCTCAACGATCTCGCGGTGCGCCGCGCCGCGCTCGCACAGCTCACCGGGAAGCCCTTCAGCGGCCTGAAGGTGCTGCGTCGCGATGTCACGCTGGCCCCCCCGCAGCCTGCCATCGAGTCCCAGTGGACCGACAACGCGCGCCAGAGCAATCTGCTGGTCCAGCAGGCTCGCATCGCGGTCGAGGTGGCACGGCGCGAGATCGACCGGCAGCGTTTCGCCTCGCGGCCCACGCTCGATGCCGTGTCATCGGTCGGCTACGCCAGCAACGCCACCGCGGCACTGGTGGGCATCAAGAGCCAGTCGGCGGCGCTCGGCCTGCAGCTGTCGATCCCGCTCTACACCGGCGGCGGCATCGACGCCCGGGTGCGCGAGGCGGCAGTGCTGCGCGACAAGGCCGAAAGCGACCTCGAGAACGTGCGCCGGCAGGTCGAGCAGGGCGCGCGGCAGGCCTTCCTGGGCGTGCGCAGCGGTCTTGCGCAGGTGAGCGCGCTGCAGGCCGCCGAAAAATCCAGCCAGCTCGCCCTCGAGAGCAACCTGCTCGGCTACCAGGTGGGCGTGCGCATCAACATCGACGTCCTCAACGCGCAGCAGCAGGTCTTCAACACCCAGCGCGACCTCGCCCGCGCACGCTACGACGTCCTGCTCAACGGCCTGCGTCTGAAATTCAGCAACGCGGCGCTCGGCGAGCAGGATCTCGACGCCCTGACCGCACTCACCGTAGTCCCCGAGACCGACCCCACCGAAGCCCCGCCCGAGCCGCCGCGCCGTGCGCCCGATGCGCCGGGCGGCACGCAGGTGCAGCCGGTGCCGAATCGCCCCGCGCGCAACTGAACCGCCGCACCGGGGAGTGCCCCGAGCAGTCTCCTAGGACCGTTGCGCGCGCAACCACGGCCCGAGCGCCGTGACCGTGCGCTGCGTGGCGCCGCGGTGCGCCTGGGCGAAGGCCGTGCCGGCAGCGCCCATCGTGGCGCGCGCGGCGGGGTCGGCCAGCAAGGCAAGCGCGGCATCGATCGCGGCCGCGGCGTCGGCGACCCGCCGGGCTGCGCCGGCGGCGATCGCCTCGTCGGCAGCCTGCGCGAAATTCTCGGTATGCGGGCCCACCACCACCGGCACGCCAAGCGCGCAGGGCTCGATCAGGTTCTGACCGCCGAAAGGCAGCAGCGAGCCGCCGATGATCGCGGCATCGGCCATCGCGACGTAGGCGGCCATCTCGCCCATCGAATCGCCGAGCAGCACGTCGGCCTGCGCGGCCGACTGCGGCCAGCCCGGCTGGCTGCGGCGTACCGCCACGAGCCCCTGTGCGGCGACTTCTCCGGCCACGGCATCGAAACGCTGCGGATGGCGGGGCACGATCAGCAGGCGCGGACGCGGTGCGGATGCAGCGCCCATCGCAGCCGCCCATGCGCGCAGCAGCAAGGCCTCCTCGCCGTCACGCGTGCTCGCGCACAGCAGCACCGGCCGGCCATCGCGCGCCGCGCCACCTGCGTCGAGCAGGGCTCGCCAGCCGCGCCCGAGCGCCACCGTGTCGGCCGAGGGCACGATGTCGAACTTCAGGTTGCCAAGCACCGCGACATCGTCGCGCCCCATCCGGCGCAGGCGCTGCGCGTCGGCCGGGGTCTGCGCGAGCACCGCCTGCAGGCCGGCGAGTGCCGGCACCGTGAGCGCACGCCAGCGCAGGCCGCGCGCAAGCGATCGCTCGGACAGCCGCGCGTTGGCGATCACCACGGGCACGCGATGGCACGCCGCCTGGGCGCAGAGCGAGGGCCACAGCTCGGTTTCCATCAGGATGCCCAGGCACGGCCGCCAGCGCGCGAGAAAGCGCCCTGCCGCCCAGCCGAGGTCGTAGGGCAGGTAGACCTGGTGCACCCGGTCCGGCCAGCGGGTCACGAAAAGTTCGTGGCCGGTGGCACGCCCGGTGGGCGTCATGTGCGTGAGCAGGATGCGCAGCCCCGGGTCGGCGGTGAGCAGCGCCTCGATCAGCGGTTGCGCCGCGCGGGTCTCGCCCACCGACACCGCATGGATCCACAGCGGCCGCGCGCCCGCCCAGCCCGCGGGCGCGGGTGCCCAGCGCAGCGCCCAGCGCTCGGCCCAGTGCACGCGGTAGGCGGGCTGCCGGCGCGCGCGCGCCAGCAGGTAGCCGACGACGAGCGGCGTCGCGAGAAGCCACGCAAGACCGTAGAGCGCGCGCGCGAGCCGCGCGATGAACGGCGAGACCCGTTGGCCGTCGTCGGGCTCGAGCCTAGCCATGCGCGGCCAGCCGCGCGAGCGCGGCGAGCACCTCGTCGGGCTCGGGCCAGTGGCCGTCCTCGCCGAGGGAGACTGCCCGCTCGCTCCAGTACGGCCCGAAACGCCAGGCCGGGGTGGCGGCGAACAACGCCACCGTCGGCACCGACAGGGCGGCCGCGAGATGCGTGAGCCCGGTATCCACGCCGACCACCGCCCGCGCGTGCGCGAGCAGCGCGGCGCATTGCGCGAGCGTGAGCTTCGGAGCGACCACCACCTCGCCCGGACGCATCGTGTCGGCGAGCGCCTGAGCCCGAGTCTCCTCGTCCGGGCTGCCCCAGGGCAGCACCAGCGACAGGCCTCGCTCCACCAGCGAGCGCCCCAGCGCTGTCCAGTGGGCGTCGGGCCACTGCTTGGCAGCACGGGAGGTGGCATGCAGCAGCACCACCCAGGGCGTGATCGGGCAGCCGGGTACCGGACGCTGGGGCGCGCGCAGGCCGAAACGCGGCAGCCCGTGCACCGGGTAGCCGAGTGCCTGCCCGGCGAGCTGGCGCAGCCGCTCGATCGCGTGCAGTTGCAGCGGGACGGCGTAGCGATGCCGGTAGGCGAGCGCCGCGAGCGACTCGCGCACGCTGGCGCGGTCGAAGCCTGCCACCGGGGCACCCGCCATCCGCGCGATCCAGGCGCTCTTGAGGAGGCCCTGCAGGTCGAGCACGAGGTCGTAGCCGCGCTCACGCAGCCGGGCGCGCACCTCGGCCACCTCGACGCGCACCGCGCGCGACAGGGGTGCGCGCCGCCAGCGACGCACCGCCACCGGGATGATCTGGCCCACGCCGGGATGCAGGCGCGGCAGGTCGGCGAAGGCCTCCTCGACCACCCAGTCGACCTCGGTGCCCGGCCGAGCGGCGAGAAGGTCGGTCACCACGGGCAGGGCATGGATGACATCGCCCATGGAGCTGGTCTTGACGAGCGCGATTCGCACGCCTAGCGCGCCGCCATCAGCATCCGGTCGATATCCGCCACGATGTCGTCGAGCGACTCGCCGGCCACCGCACGCAGCTGCAGCAGCGACTGCAGCCAGCCGTAGCGGGCCTGCTGCAGATCGCGCCGGGCCTGGAAGAGCTGACGGGTGGCATCGAGCACGTCGAGGTTGGTGCGCAGCCCGGCACGCAGGCCGAAGCGCGTGCCCTCGAGCGCGATCTCGCTGGAGCGCACCGCCTTGGACAGCGCCTCCACCCGCGCGAGCGCGCTGCCGGCAGCCAGGAACTGGCGACGCAGCTCGATGCGCTGGGCGTTGAGCTCGGCGTCGAGCTCCTCCTCGGCCTTGCGCACCGCCGAGAGGGCCTGTGCCGTGGTGGCATCCACGTAGCCGCCGCTGTAGATCGGGATGTTGATCTGGAAGCCGACGGAGTTCTGGCGGATGCGGGTGTTCAGCGTGTTGATGGTGTCGTTCTCGAGTTGCGAGAGCGAAGCCACCGCATCGACGCGCGGATAGTGGCCCGAGCGCGCGCGCTCGACCTCGTGCCGGGCCGAGGCGACGAGCAGGCGCCGGGCGATCACCTCGGGGCTGCCCGCCTCGACGCGTGACAGCCACGGTTCGAGCGTGGCCGGCGCCACCGGCGCCACCGGCAGCGGACTGGCCGGCGGGCGCAGCTGCTGCGCATCGAGCCCGGAGATGACCTGCAGCGTGCGCCGCGCCACCTCGACCGCATCGCGGGCTTCGATCAGCTGCGCGGCCGCGATGTCGAGCCGCGCCTCGGCCTCGCCGACCTCGGTACGCGTGCCCTCGCCACCCTCGAAGCGCCTGGTCGCGAAAGCCACCGCCTCGGTGTAGGTGTCGACCGCCGCCTGCACGAGCGCCACCGCGTCGAGCGCGTAGAGCAGTTCGAAGTAGGCCTTGCCCATCCGCGTGACGAGCTCCTTGCCGCGAACCTGGAAGGCGGCCTCGGCGTAGGCAACCTGCGCCTGGCCGCCGCGCAGGCGGGCGAGCGCCTCGAGGTTGAGCACCGGCATGCGCACCGACAGCGAACGCGAGCGCGACGTGTAGTCGAGCGGCGTGGAAAGATTGCCCGCGAGCGTGCTCTCGCGCGTGCCGTTCACGCGGCTGTCGGCCACCGACATCCCGACCTGCGGCAGCAGCTGCGAGCGGGCGATCGGGATCGCGAACCGGTTGCTCTCCAGGTCGGCACGCGCCGCCCGGTACTGGGGATCGGCCTGCTGCGCGGCCTTCCAGGCCTCGGCGAAGCCGACCGCACCCGCCGTGGCGGGCAGGAGTCCGCTGGCCAGCGCGAAGGCGAGGGCGACGCGGACACGCCGCGCGGTCAGGCGAAACGCGGGGCGGACCACGGTCATTCCTCGGTCATCGCCGCACGGATGCGGTCGGTCAGCGGCTTGAACAGATAGTTGAGCGCCGTGCGCTCGCCGGTGCGGATGAAGACCTCGGCCTGCATGCCGGCCTTGATCTGCTTGTCGCGCAACTGCTTCTCGCCCTCGGGCGTCACCTCGACGATGGTCCGGTAGAAGGTGGTGCCCGAGCGCTGATCGGCCAGAGCATCGGCCGACACCGAGGTCACCTTCGCCTTGATGTTCGGCGTCACCCGCTGGTTGAAGGCGGGAAACAGCACCTCCACGTCGAGGCCGGGATGGATCTTGTCGACGAACTGCGGCGGCACGCTCGCCTCCACGCGCAGGGGCTCGCCCTTGGGCACCACCTCCATCAGCGGTGCACCGGCCTGGATCACGCCCCCCGGTGTGAAGACGTTGAGCGCCACCACGGTCCCGGTGGCAGGCGATCTGACCTCGGTGTTGCGCAGGTCGAACTGCAGGCCCTGGATGCGGCTGGCCAGTGCGCCCACCTCCTTCTGGGTTTCGGTGAGCTGGGTCTCGGCCTGCTGCCGGTACTCGTTCTGGCGGCCCGCGGCGCGCATCCGCAGCTCGCCGATGTTGCTGCGCGCACGCGCGATCACGGCCGCGTCCTCGGCGATCTGGCCGCTCAGCTGGGCCTGCAGTCGCTCCTGCTCGGAGACCCGGTTGCGGGGCAGATAGCCGCCGGCGGCGAGATCGCGCTGATTGCGCAGCTCCTCACGCAGCAGCCGCAACTGCTCCTCGCGCGCCTCACGCGATGCCTCGGTGCCGCGGATCTGCGCTTGCAGCCCGGCGATCGACTCGTCGATCGCAGCAAGCTCGGTGCGCAGCGAGGCACGCCGGGTTTCGAACAGCCGGGTCTGCAGCGCGATGGCCTGGCGCACCGCGGACTCACCGGCGATCGCGTTCAGGTCGCTGGCGAACTCGACCGTGGCCCGCGCTTCACGCTCAGCCGACAGCCGTCCCTCCACGGCGCGGGCCACGATCCACTGCGCGCGCAGCGTCTCGAGCTGCGAGCGCGCAAGCGTGGTGTCCATCCGCACGATCGTCTGGCCCGCCTGCACGGCGTCGCCGTCACGCACCAGGATCTCGGCGATGATGCCGCCGGAGGGATGCTGGACGAGCTTGCGGTTGCCGGTGACCACCACCTGGCCGGGCGCCGTGACCCCCTGATCCAGCGGCGCGATCGCCGCCCATGCAAAAAAGCCACCGCCGCCGGCCAGCAGGACCAGCCAGCCCCACAGCAGCGAGCGGCCGAGCGACATCGGGGCACGCGCTCGCTCCTCGGCGGCAGCCGCGCCGGGCGCGCCGCCGGTGGGCGCGGCCGCGGGGCCCTCGGGACCGAAGGATGCGCCGCGAAGGGCACCGGGTATCGGAAAAGGCAGTTTCATCGAATGGCCTCGACTCATTTCTGGGGCGTCTGCGGCGGCGGCTGGGGCGGCCGCTGCTGCTGGATCTGCTGCTGCTGGGCACGCGCCGCCGCGAACATCGGCGCGAGAATCTCGTCGCGCAGCCCGAACGCGCGAACCGTGCCCTCCTGCATCACGAGCACCTTGTCGACCACGGCGAGCGTGCCCATCCGGTGCGTGATCAGCACCACGGTGCGGCCGCGCTGCTTCAGGCCCTTGATGGTCTCGATCAGCGCCGCTTCGCCCTGGTCATCCAGGCTTGCATTGGGTTCGTCGAGAACGATCAGCGCCGGGTCGCGATAGATGGCGCGCGCCAGTCCCAGACGCTGGCGCTGCCCGCCCGACAGCGCCATGCCGCCCGGTCCGAGCGGCGTGTCGTAGCCCTGCGGCAGGCGCAGGATGTGCTCATGCATGCCGCAGCGCGTGGCGGCCTCGACCACCCGTTCGGAGTCGATCGGCCCGAAGCGCGCGATGTTCTCGGCAACTGTGCCGTCGAAGATCTCGATGTCCTGCGGCAGATAGCCGATGTGCGGGCCGAGTTCCTCCTTGTTCCAGGTGAAGACCTCGGCGCCATCGAGCCGCACGCTCCCGGCCATCGGCGCCCACACCCCCACGAGCAACCGCGCGAGCGTGGACTTGCCCGAGGCGCTCGGTCCGATCATCGCGATCACCTGCCCGGGCTCGATCGCGAAGCTCACGTTCTTGAGAATCAGGTTGCGCGAGCCGGGTGCTCCCGCCGACAGGGCCTCGACCGAGATCCTGCCGGAGGGCGCAGGCAAGGGCATGCCAGCCGGCCGATCGGGGAAGGCTCCAAGCACCTCATGCAGCCGCTGATAGGACTCGCGTCCAGCCACCATCGGCCGCCAGTTGCCGATCAGCTGCTCGATCGGCGCCAGCGCGCGTCCCGCCAGAATCGATGCCGCAATCATCATGCCCGCGGTCATGGTTCCCTCGAGGGTCTCGAGTGCGCCCAGACCCAGCACCAGCGACTGCAGCGCGATGCGCACGAACTTCGTCATGCCGGTGAGCACGCCGGCCCGATCGCTCGCGGTGGCCTGCATCGCGATGAATCGCTGGTGACGCTCGGCCCAGCGCGCGCGCAGGTTGCCGAGCATGCCCATGGCTGCGATCACCTCGGCGTTGCGCAGGTTGTTGGCCGCGAGGTTGTTGGCCGAGGCGGAGATCCTGCTCGATTCCTCGAGGAGTGGCCGCGACACGCGCTCGGTGATCAGCGTGAGCACCGCGAGCAGCACCGCGCCGGCCAGCACCAGCGCTCCCATGTGCCACGAGAAGATGAAGATGACCACGATATAGATGGGCATCCACGGCATGTCGAAGAGCGCGATGATGCCGCCGCCCGTGACCGTCTGGCGCACGTTGAGCAGATCGTTGAACATCTGCATCGTGTTGCTGCCGGGGCGTACGAGGTTCCGTTCGAAAGCGACGCCGAAAACCCGCTGGCGCAGCTTGTCGTCGAGCCGCATGCCGATGCGCACCATCACGAAGGTTCGCAGCGCCTCCAGCGCCGACATCAGGATGAACAGGCCCACCGTGATGACCGTGAGCATCTCGAGCGTGGTGACGTTGCGGCTCACCAGCACACGGTCGTACACCTGCATCATGTAGACCGACGGCGTGAGCGCCAGCAGGTTCAGGAACATGCTGAAGACGATCACCGCGAAGAAGGCGTGCTTGAAGCTCGCGATCGCGACGCGCAGTTCGTCGGATCTCGGCGCGCCGGGCATGGGCAGGTTCATGGCGATGCGGTTTCCTGGAGAGGGACGGGGCGGGGATTGCGGATGGCCGCAATGCCCTGGACGACGCGGCCGCGCAGGCGCACCTGCACGACCGACTGCACACCGGGCTGGGCGGCGAGATGGCGCACCCGGATCCACTGCGCGAGGGCTGCGCGATTGAGGCGCCCGGCCGCGAGCGCGGCGAAGATCGTGAACTTCTCGAGCGGGGGCGCACGAAGCGCCACCGCGTTGAGCTCGAGCCACAGCGTGGTGAGCAGGCAGGCCATCGCGGCATTGCCCTGCGGAAAGGGCTGCAGCCGCATCACGGCCACCGCCTGCTCGGCAGCGAGATCGGCGACACCGAGACGCCGGCCCGCCATCACCAGGCGGCTGCGCGCCCGACCCAGCGCGGCATTCAGGCGAACCGGATCCGGGGCGCCGGCCACGCCATGCTCGGCCGCGAAACGATCCCAGGCGAGCCTCACGACTCGCGGGTGAAGCCAGACGAGCTCGCGCTCAGGCATCGCCGGCCTCGGGGGTTGCGGGCGCCTCGGGCAACCGCGGCGCCGGGGAAACCGGCGCAGGGCCGCGTGCCACGGCGCGCGCCGCCGAAACGCCCGCCAGTCCGCGCACGACGGTGCGATCGGCCCGGGTGGCGCGGTCGAGCGCCTCCATCTGGGCGAGCAGATCCGGGTCGTGCACCAGAAGCTCGACTCCGTCACGGGTCTCGACGAGCCAGAGCTGATCGCCCTTGTCGAGCCGCAGCCGCTGCAGAACCTCGCGCGGCAGCACGATGCCGAGCGAGTTGCCGACGGTGGTGATCTTGACGCTGGTGACGGGGGCGGGCAAGGCGGGACCTGGGACGTGTTCGCCGCGGATTATAACGAAGGTTATAACCGAGACAAGTCCGGTACCGCCTTTCAGCCGAGTTCGGCGTAGCGGCGCGCGATCGCCATCAGTTCGTCGGCCACCAGCAGGCGCAACGCGGGCGGCTCGAGAACCTCGCAATGACGGCCATGCTGCAGCGCCAGCGACAGCCATTGCGCGGGATCCTCGCAGGGCAGCTCCAGGCGCAGCTGCCCGTCTTCGAGCAGCCGCATGCGTTGCTCGGGATGCCAGCTGCCACGCGCGACCGCACCGGCAACCTCGGGGCTGAAAAGCAGCCGGACGCGGCGCGCAGCGGCGCCCCGGGCGGCGACGGCCTGTGCCGGCGGCGGGTCCGCAAGGGTGCTGTCGACGTCGGCCATGCCATCGCCACCGGCCAGCGGCGCCCCGTAGCCGGGGTCGAAGCGGCGTGCCACCTCGTCAGGCGGCAGCAGCACCGCCGTCGCCTCCAGGAGCGACAGCGAAGCCACGGCATGCAGGGGAATGGCACGCGCGCACTCATCGCCATGGCACCAGGCATCGATGAACCAGTTGTCCTGGAAGTGCACCAGCCGCTGCACCGACACCTGCCGCCCGTGAAGCCGGGCGATGCCCGGCTCGCGGTAGCCGAGCGACAGCCGGCGGCACTGCAGCAGCGCGCTGGCCACCGTCTGGAAGGCGCCCTCGGGCACCGGACGTCGCGCCGGCGCGCGCAGGCACACCCGCTCGAGGAGCGCCGCCTCGGCACAGGCGCCTGCGTCATCGCCGAGCAGTTCGCGCAGCCGCGGCTCGAGCGGCGCGAGCGGCGCCTGCAGCAGCGAGGGCTCGAGATGCGCCAGCAGGCGCGAGGCCACCCGCAGGGCGCGGATCTCGTCCGCGTTGAACCACAGCCCCGGCAACCGGTGGCGCGGTGATTCGCGCCGGTCGGCCAGGTGATAGCCGTTACGAGCACGATCGAAGACAATCGGCACACCCATGCGGTCGCGCAGATAGGCGATGTCACGGACGACGGTCGGGCGCGACACATCCAGGCGCGCCATGAGGTCGGCAAGCGAAATCGACCCGCGCTCGCGAAGCAGCCGTTCGATGCGGTAGAAGCGTTCCGTGCGATCCACGCCTGGGTTTCGTCGTTCGTGGCGGCTCAGAGGTCCGCAGTCAATGCAGTGTAGGAGATGCACGGGCTCATCGGCCGAGCCTGTGAACCCGCAATACCCACGATTGTTCCACCGACATGCCCTCCCCCGAAAGCGCCAGCCCCGCGGTCTCCGTGATCGATCCCGTCACCGGCCCGCGTGCCGCCGAGATCGCCGCACTCACCGACACCTACCAGTGGGGCACCCGCGTCGGCGCCGGCGTGAGCCTCAGCTACAGCTTTCCGTGGGCTGGCGCGGGCAGCGCGGTCTTTGCCGGGCCGGGGGGTGGCAGCTACTCGGAAAAGGCGGAGGATCAGGCGGCGGTGCGCTTCGGACTGAACGCGGTGCAGCAGGCCGCCGCCATCTCGGCGTTACAGGCATGGGCGGCAGTTGCCGACATCGGCCTGCAGCGGGTCAACGACAGCGCCGACCTCGTCGGCGACATCCGATTCGCCTTCAGTTCGGCGATTCCGGCCGGCACCTGGGGCTGGGCCTACGGGCCGGATGCCGCCTACCCGGTGGGCGGCGACATCTGGATCTCGCCCCAGGTCGCCGGCGGCGGCGCCTCGGCCTGGGTGCCGGGCAGCCGCAACCACCTGTCGCTGATGCACGAGATCGGTCATGCGCTCGGTCTGAAGCATCCCTTCAGGGAAGATCCCTCCGATCCCGGGCCGTTCCTGACGCCGGCCCTCGACAATCGTCGCCACACGGTGATGACCTACACCGATGCGGCGGGCGACCTCTACCCGCAGGCGGGCTGGGTTGACGATCGATACGTCTGGATCAGCTACCAGGTGCTGCCCGACACGCCGATGCCGCTGGACATCGCCGCGATCCAGCATCTCTATGGCCCCAACCTCGCCTATCGCACCGGCAACGACACCCACAGCCCCGACCCGACCATCCCCTTCTTCCGCACGATCTGGGATGCCGGCGGCATCGATACCCTGTCGGCGGCGAGCTTCGCGCGCCCCTGCACGATCGACCTGCGCGAGGGCCACTTCTCGAGTCTGCGCTTCGCACCGCCCACCAACCCGGCGGGTGTCGTCCCCACCTACGACGGCACCGACAACCTCGCGATCGCCTGGGGCTGCGTGATCGAGAACGCGATCGGCGGCAGCGGCAACGACACCCTGATCGGCAATGCCGCGCGCAACCTCCTCGACGGCGGCGCAGGGCTCGACACGGTGATCGGCGCAGTTGCGCGCAGCGCGATCTCGCTCACGCCCGGCGCCGCGGGCACCTGGCTGCTGAAGGAGAGCGCCGCGCCGGAGGCGACGAGCGACACGCTGGTGAACATCGAGCGGCTGCGCCTGCCGGACGTCTCGGTGGCGCTCGATCTCGGCGGCAACGCCGGCACGGTGGCCAGCGTGATCGGTTCGGTCTTCGGCAAGGCGGCGCTCGCCAATCCGCTGCTCGTCGGGATCGGCCTGCACTGCGTGGACGCCCTGGGCTACAGCACCGAAGCCCTGGCGGGGCTCGCGCTCACGGCCCGTCTCGGCACCGGCGCCGGCAGCGGGCAGATCGTGGATCTCTATTTCGTCAACCTCCTGGGCCAGCCGCCCGACGCCGCCACGCGAGCCGCCTTCGCCGCGCTGATCGACCAGGGCACCTACAGCGCGCCCGCCTTCGGCGCGGCGGTGGCCGGTCTCGAACTCACCGCCCTTGCGATCGGTTTCGCGGGACTGGCCACCACCGGGCTGGATTACCTGCCCTTCGGACTCTGAGGAAGCGATGCCCACCTTCACCGGTACCCCTGGCAACGACAACCTCACGGGCACCAGCGGCAACGATGTGATCTACAGCCGCCAGGGCAACGACACCGTCGCCAGCGGGCGCGGCATCGACTTCATCTGGGACGAAGGCGGCAATGACACCTATCGCATCCAGAGCATCAGGACCTCGATCTACGACGCGGGCGGCAGCGACACTGCGATCGTTGCCGTGAGCCATGCCAAGCTGCCCTCCACTCTCGAGAACGTCAGCTACGTCGAGGGCGCGCAACCGCTGCCCTACTGGATCTCGGCCCTGCTGCCGGACGAGGCGGCCGGCATGGAGTATCTGCGCCTGATGGGCGACGGCCTGCCGGTTTACCGCTATGCGTTCCCGACCACGCCGCCGGCCTACCTCACCCGGCCGGCCGACCTGCTCGACTGGCAGGCCTTCAGCCCCCGGCAGATCGAGCGCGCCCGCGAGGCCCTCGACCATGTGTCGGCGATCTGCGGCTTGCGATTCGTCGAGACCACCGACCTCGCCCAGATCAATACCCTGAGCTTCGCCACCAACAACCAGGGGAGCTCGGGCGGCTACGCCTACTACCCGTCGAACTACAGTCCCACCGGCGGCGATCTCTTCCTGAACCGCTACCGCAACGACAACGCCACGCTTGCCGACGGCGAGGTCTCGGCGGGCCTGCTGATGCACGAACTCGGTCACGCGCTCGGCCTGGAGCATCCCTTCGCCACCGCCGATGTCAGCGGCCAGACCGCCGACCCGCCCTACCTGCAGGGCGCGGAAGACAACGGCGCCTGGACGATGATGTCCTACCAGCGCAGCGCCGCGCAGTACGCGCTGCGCTACAGTCCGCTCGACATCGCGGCGCTGCAGTACCTCTACGGCCCGAGCCCGACCAGCCGCACCGGCGATGACCGCTACCAGGCCTCGTGGTCCGAGCCCACCTTCGTCTGGGACGGCGCGGGCAACGACACCATCGACCTGAGTAACGCCCCACTCGCGGCCGATGTGTCGCTCGCGCCCGGCTACTGGGGCTTTCTCGGCGCCCGCGGCGACCGGATCACCACCGCGGGCCAGATCACGGTCAACTTCGGCACCGTGATCGAGAACCTCCTCGGCTCCTCGCGCGACGACCTGCTCGCCGGCAACGATGTCGGCAACCGCATCGAGGGCGGCGCTGGCAACGACACCATCGACGGCGCCGCGGGTGACGACGAACTCGTGGGCGACGCCGGCCACGACGCCCTGATCGGCGGCGCCGGGCGCGATACTGCCGTCTTCCTGCACGCGCGCAGCGCCTACACGATCCTCACCGGCGCGACCTCGATGACCGGCATCGGCTCGGTCAGCGGCACCGGGCCAGCCGCCGACGAAGGCACCGACACCCTCTCGGGCATCGAGCGGCTGCGCTTTGCCGACCGCTCGGTGGCTCTCGACCTCGGCGGCAATGCCGGCATCGCGGCCAAGGTGCTGGGCGCCACCTTCGGACCTGCCACGGTCGCCAACCCCGCCTTCAACGGCATCGCGCTCTACGCCACCGACACCCTCGGCATGAATCTCGAGGCCCTGGTGCAACTGGCCCTGGGCGCGCGCCTGGGCCCGGCGCCCTCGCACGCCCAGGTCTTCGACACCCTCTTCCTCAACCTCTTCGGCGTGCTGCCGGATGCCGGCCTGCGCAACGACTTCGTCGCGCAGATGGACGCCGGTGTCTTCACTCCGGTCTCGCTCGGCGTGCTGGTCGCCGACTCCGAGCTCAACAGGACGAACATCGACTTCGCGGGTCTGACCGCGCGCGGGCTCGAGTATCTCCCCTTCGGCGTGTAGGCGCCGCCCGGCGGCAAGGCCGGGCGCGCTGGCGCTGCCCGGCGGTGAGGCAGGGGCCGGCTAGCCTCGACGCCGGATCCAGAAGCTGCCGCCGCCGCCCAGACGCGGGTAGCGCGGGAACGCCGCCTGCACCGCCGCCGTGTGCCGGGTACCCATGCAGTGCGCCGCCCACAGCACCTCCCAGTCGGCGTTGAACTGCAGGAAGGCGCGCAGCAGGTACTGCTCGTTCCAGTTGCGGCCCTGATCGATCACCCAGATCTTCGGGTACTCATCGGGCAGGAAGATATCGTGGACATGGACCATCACGCCCGGCCGCAGCCGGGGCAGCACCTCGAAGAAGAGGTAGTTGACGTCGCTGCCCACCTTGCTCACATGGGAGGAATCGATGAACAGGAGGTCGCCCGCGCCGAGCTGATCGAAGAAGGCGAGATCCACGTCCTCGACCTTGCTGCGCACCAGCGACGTGATCCCCTCGACCCCGTCGATCAGGAACTGGCGGGGATAAGGCTCCACGCAGTGAAAGGCCATCGAGCCGCCCAGATGCCGCCGGTTGACCTCGGCGGTGATCAGCGAGGAAAAGCCGCTGCCGATCTCGATGACGGTCCGGGGGCGAAAGTGCCGCAAGGCCGCGTACAGGAACTCGGCGTCGAGCACCGGGTACTGATCGTTGCCGTAGAAATAGCGCGTGGGATCGGCCGGCTGCTCGACCGGCCAGTCGATCTCGGCCACCCAGGGCGCCAGCTGTGGCAGCAGCGCCAGTTGCGCGTCGAGGCGCAGATCGATGCCGGGCATGATCTCGCCCGGCGCCCAGATGCGGGCCTCGCGGGCGCGCAGATCGACCGGATCGGCGATCGGCGAGTAGAAGTGGCCCGGCGCAAACAGCAGGGGAATGCCTGCGGCCTCGGGGGCTGTCGGCGCCAGCGACGCGGCGGCCGCACCACCCGGCGCGACCGGCGACGCCGCGGCAGGCTGGACGATCACGACCGGGGTGGGCCCCGCGAGCCTGGCGGACAGGCGCTGGAGAAGGCTTCGAAATGGCATGGACGATTCCGGTGAAGAAGCGTGGCCGGCCCCGCGGCCGCGCGGCTTGAGCAGCAGCGCCCGCTGCTCGATCAGGTGCCACGAGCCGATGGCGAGCACCAGCGTGAGCAGCGTGCAGACGATCAGATAGGTTCCCACGCCCACCGTCGGCCAGAGAAATACCACCGACTGCTGCACCGGGAAGGCGTAGATGTAGATGCCGTAGGAATAGTCACCGCGCCGCGTCAGCCTCTCGAGCAGCGCGCTGCGCGAGAACCCGAAGGCCAGCACGACGACCGGCAGCAGCACCCATGAGGCGATCGGCAGTGACACCACCCAGCGCTCGAGGCAGAGCAGCGCGAGCGCGGCCAGCATCATCGTCGAGGCCGAGAGATGGCGCACCAGGTCGAAACGTTGGAAGACCGCACCCACCATGAAGTAGGTGCCGCACAGGAAGAGCTGGCGCACGTCGAAGGCATACACGACGAACATCGACGGCGTGGCCTGCGCCCAGAACACGCTGAGGAGGCCCCACAGCACCGTGAGCGCGAGCACCACCCAGCGGTTGCCGCGCAGCACGCCCACCGCGGCGATCACGAGATACATCGCGAACTCGACCGGCAGGCTCCAGAGCGAGCCGTTGACCGCGTTGGCCACACGGTTGTGCTCGAAGACACCGGGCAGGTAGTACCCGATGTAGAGCGCGATGTTGCGCAGATAGCCCACCGTGTGGGGGCTCGCGAAGTAATCGGCCAGCGGCAGCGTGGTCAGCAGCGGGCCAAGCACCAGCACCGACAGCAGCGTGCACACCACGAGCGCCGGGAAGATGCGCAGGGCCCGGCGCGCCAGAAAACGCGGCAGGCTGGGGTCACGCGCCCAGCTCTGACTCACCAGGTAGCCGCTGATCGTGAAGAAGATCAGCACGCCCAGCGGGCCGAGGGGCAGCCACGACAGGAACAGCGGCTCGGGCAGCCCGAGAAAGATGAAGGCATGGCCGTAGAGCACCAGCCACGCGGCGGCCAGACGTAACGCGTCGAGGTTGTTGCCCGCCGAGGGCGCCTCTCGAGCCGGCGAACCGGAGAAGACCGTCATCAGGCCGGATAGGGCAGGTACTCGAGGCCATTGGCCGCCAGACCCACGAACCCGATATTGCTCAGGTTCAGATCCGACTCGGCGACGAGAACACCCAGCGCAGTCTGCGTGAACGCGCCGCCGTCCATCAAGGCCACGAAACTTGCCGTGAATGCCGCGTCGGGAGCGACGCCGAACAGATTGGTGAAAAAGAGCTCCAGGACCTGGGCGTTCGTGGCAACGCCACCGAAGCGGGCAGCGATGGCCAACTGCGTGAACTGGGCGGTGTCGAAGCCCTGGGAATCCACGAAATACAGCCCGACTCCGTTGAAGAGCGGATTTGCCACGGCCTCCTTCCCGAAGACCGCACCCAGCACCTTCGCAGCGATGCCGGCATTGCCGCCGAGATCGATCGCCAGCGAGCGATCGGCAAAGCGCAGCCGCTCGATGCCGGCGATCGAGTCCATGCCTTCGCCGCCGGCGGATGCGGGGTTGCCCGTCACCGAGCCTACGCCGGTCATCGAGGCCGATCCGGTCATCACCGTGTAGGCACTGCTTGCCAGCGCAAAGCGTGCTGTATCGATGCCGATGCCTCCCTGGAGGATGTCATTGCCAGCCCCGCCCTGCAGAACATCGTTGCCCGCACCACCGATCAGAACATCGGCGCCCTCTCCGCCAATCAGCAGGTTGGCCCGCGCATTACCGACGAGACGATCATCGGCCACCCCGCCGCGGACATCGGCAGGCTGGGCGCCGGGCTCCAGCACCAGCACACCACTGCCCACGGTCGAGGCTGACGCGCCGGACAGATCGATATCCACCCGCCTGGTCATCGCGGCCGCATTCAGCGTCAGCGTCGCGGCATCGGCGCCGAGCGTGCGCTGACCCGAGAAGGCATCGGTCAGCACGAGTTGACCGCCGAAGGCGCTGCCCGAGCCCCAGACCTTGATCGAAAAGCCCGAGAACGTGGCCACGCCATCGGCAACCTGCGTGGTCCAGGCTGGCAGCCCGGAATCCTTGTCGAGCAGTTCGACTTGCCATGTACCCTGGCCACGCTCGCCGAGGAACCCGGCTACGCCCATCGTGAACGCCCCTGGCCACGCCGTATCCGGGTCTTCGGCGCCCGGGGCCTTGGCCAGTGGTCCGTCGAAAAGCTTCAGGCGGGTGCCTGCAGGTGAGATCAGCGTGGCGGCAAGCTGGCTCGGCACGGCAGCCTGGATGTCGAGGGTGACCTCGACACGCTCGACCACGATATCGGCGGCAACCGTGGCGGAAACCGTCAGCCTGTCGCCCGTACCATCGGGCAGCGCGCTCGCGGGAGACGCCGACTGACCCTGGGCGCTCAGAAAGTTGGTCGCTGCATTGGTACCGCCCATCCAGCCTTCGGCGAGTCGAACGGCCGCTGCGGCATCGACCAGGCCATACCCATAATCGCGGGAATAGGCCTGCCCCGTGAGATTCCACTGACTGCCCTGCAGTTGCACCCAGCTCGCATTGTCGACATCCGTCTTGCGCGCGGTAAGCGCCAGGATGTTCGCGACATCGCGAAAGCCGAGCAGCGGATTGGCCTGAAGCATCAGAGCAGCCACACCGCCCACCATCGGGGTCGCATAGGAGGTGCCCTGGTTCTGATAGGCGTAGTCACCGGCCGCGCCATCCGTGGTGTTGTAGCCGAGCACACCCGAGATGTCGGCGGAAGGAATTCCGTACCCGGAGTCGGTACCCTGTGATCCATTACCAAGGCCACCGGGCGCGCTGATCAGAATGCCGGCTCCCGGCGTGGAGTACTCCGCGATGACGCCCTGATCATCGACAGCGGCCACGGCGATGGTGCCGCGATTTCCGGTCCAGTTGGACATCCCGGAATCGGCGCCGCTCGCACGCTCGTTGCCCGAGGCCACCACGAAGACGATACCGCGCCCGGCGCGACCCTCGGTGAAGGCCTGCGTGACCGCAGCACCCCACGTTCGGTCGGTTTCGGAGCCACCAGGCCCGAAGTTTTCCGTGAAAGCGGCATCGGTGCCCCAGGAGTTGACCGACACCATGGCACCGGCGGCGATATTCGACTGGATCACCTTCGCGTTGGCGTCGGCCGGCATCCCGCCACCGAGCACACGGGCCGCGACGATTCGCGCCTCGTGGGCGATCCCGACCCCGCCGGTACCGTTGTCGTCGACCATGCCCACGATACCCGCGACGACCGTGCCGTGGGCATTCGCCTCCGCGTCGCCGCCCGACAGCCCCTGCCCGACGGTGTCTCGAGCGGGATCGTAGACCTTGTCGAGCAGCAGATTGGCCACAAGATCCGGATGACCGAGATCGACGCCGTCGTCGTTGACAGCCACGACGACGCCGGTGCCGTCATAGCGCCCCCAGATCGGCTGCAGATTGATATCGATCCCTGTACGACCACGCTGACCGGTATTGGCGAGGTACCACTGCGACGGGAACAGCGGATCGTTGAGAGATTTGGACATGGCGAGGACGTCCCTGCGGCGGGGCGGGAAAAACGCGAATGGGCGGGGGGTTGGGCTGTGCAGCCACTGTCGCGACCCGCGGTGGCCTGTCGTCGAGTGTGGATGCAGCCCCGCGCCCTGTCAATTCGGGCCAGCCGTTACGGCACCGCGGGCCCGCGCGCCGCAAGCGCCGCCTGCTCAGCGGGTCTGGGTGGCGCTCTGAATGACCACGAAGGTCGTTGGAACGTCAGCCAGCCCGAAACGAGTCGCCGTGGGCAGAGCGCCGAGCGCATCGATGACCGGAAGCCCCAGAACCACCCGCCCGAAGACCGCGTACCCCGGCAAGGCCGCGCTCGCGTAGTCGAGACCGGTGTTGTCGGTGACGTTGAAGTAGAACTGCGAGGTCGCGGTGTCCGGCTGGTTGGTTCGGGCCATCGCGATCGTACCCCGCAGGTTCGACAGACCTCGGTTGGTCTCGAGCGGGATCGGTTCGCGCGCGCCCGCCTTGATGGCGGGCGCAGGCGTGAGCCAGCCGCCCTGAACGATGCCGATCCCGCCGGTCGGGACACGCACCACGCGATGAAAGATCGTGTTGTCGTAGAAACCGGCCTGGACATAGCGCAGGAAGTTGTTGGTCGACAGCGGTGCGGCGGTCGGCTCGAGTTCG
>Ga0315902_10004399_pt1 | contig 20410 bp, 13 predicted proteins | sample LakEriMetagenome_9_FD_203523 | JGI IMG/M metagenome (GOLD analysis project Ga0315902, IMG submission 203523) | Freshwater fungal communities from buoy surface, Lake Erie, Ohio, United States - Buoy 12 MA117 | ecosystem: Environmental > Aquatic > Freshwater > Lake > Lake biofilm | place: USA... | reverse complement strand
CCGAGGGCCCCTGGTTTCCCAGGGGCCCTCGGGTACTACTTTTTTAAGAGGTTAAGACTTACGCCTTTACCTTCTTAGCAATCTTGGCAACTGTGTTAGCCAAGGTTGTGATCTGAGCCTTCAGAGCGGCCATCAATGTGGCAACCTGAGTAGCAAGCTCTTCAACAGCAGCAGTTGCTGCATCAGCTGCATCGCGTGCTTCTTCAGCGGCAACGGTAGCTGCATCCGCTGCTTCAGCAGCAAGGTTTGCAGCATCAGTTGCTGCGTTAGCAGCATCGATTGCTTCAGCAGCAGCATCAGAGGCTGCATTAGCAGCACTTACAGATGCATCATCTGCAGTAACTTCAACAGTTACTGAGTTAACACCTGCTGCATCAAATGATGCGCCGACGCCCTCTTCAGCTTCAAGAGCAGTTCCTGCTGTGTAAGCAGTGAAGATGCTAGTAGCTGTTGTGCCATCCGTTAGACCCTTTAGGGCATCGGATTGGCCGTAGATTGCGGTTTCGAATCCAACCTTAACAGTTGCTGCGCCACCTGATACGACAAAGGTCACTTGACCAGTTGTCGCACTCGTGCTCGCAGTTGCTGATGAAGCGCTGCCAAAGTAGCCAGAACCAGCAGTAACTGTTGCTACAACAGGAGTTGCAGCCAAGATTACGTTACCGAAACGATCCTTAACTGTTGCAGTAATTCTGTTTCCACTTACAGTTGCTTCGATTGTACGAGCTTCTGTTGGTGTCTCCTGAGCAAATATTGCAGGAGCAGAATCTGACTTACCGCCAGAGGTTGCAGTCACTGTACAGGTTCCGTTCTTCCAAGCGTAAACGCTTGCTGTATCGGTACCCGCAGCACCTGTGTACCCAGTCGCTGTCGTTGAAAGAATTGCACAACCATCACCGGTAATTGTCCAGGTTACAAGCATTCCAGAAAGCACGTTTCCGGCTGCATCCTTGACAAGAGCTGTGACAGTCTTTATTCCAGCTTCAGCACCATCTGCAGAGGAAATATCTTCTGCATCTTGTGGATACTCGTCAACGCCAGTTGAAGTTGTGTTTGGTGTGGTCACCAAAACAGAACCTGCGGTGGCATCGCCATAACTGATGGTTCCGGTGTCAGATACTGACGAAGCGGTTGCATGAGTAAATGTGACCGTATCACTTAGGCCAGTTGTTCCAGCATCAGTTACGGTATGAGAAACAGTTCCGAGTGAGTCAGTTGTATAAGCCACAGTTGCGGAAGTTGCATTTCTTCCACTAACAGAAACATTTACCACTTGGTTAGCCATTGCTGCACCATATTGGTCTGTAACTGTTGCGGAGAATGTAGTGCTACCTAGGAGTGCGGTTCTACGTGAGTCATCGCTGACTGTCATAGTAGTTGCAGTCGCTGCACGGCCAGTGATGATTACATCTCTAGCAGAAGTAGAGGTGCTTGTAAGCACGTACTTGATTGATTCACCAGCTAGCAAGGTTGCTGTAACAGAGAATGTTGCAGTACCTGCTGAACCAATGGTCACTGCTCGGTCATAAATCGCACCGCCAGAACCCGTAGCCTTACCGGAGAGATCAGTCACTGTGACTTTAACAACCTCAGCAGCAGTCGCTGTAACTTTTACAGCTTGTGAGCCTGATGTTGTAACTGCAGAGTAGTTAGGTGCAACTGTTGATGCAGTTCTTGTAGATACGCCTGCCTGAGTGCTTCCTGTGTCAGTCGCAGCCATAGCTGTAGTTGATGTCGCAAGGCTAATGGATGGCTGTGTAGTCAGGGTAGCTGTAAGTGCTGTATGAGTCACATTTGCAGTTGAGGTGACTGAAGAACTTAGCAGACCTCCACCTGTAACTGTAACTGTCGCAGTCTGCGCAGCCGAGTTCAGTACCTGGAAATATTGCGTTAGTCCAGTTCCTGTAAGAGTGTTATTTGTCAAAGCTCCCCCAGTAGAGTTCTTAAAGGTAACTGTCGAAGAGTTCGAAGAGAGAACAAGCGTTTCGCCTGATCCAAGTCCGCTATCAAGAACTACCTTATAGAGAGCCGCACCATCAACTGGAGCGCCTGTTGTTACAGCGCTTACAGTTGCAGTGGTTGGAGTACCTGAAGTAGTTATCGTTCCTGTAACAGAAGTCAAGTTTGCTACTAGGTTAGCTGTAGTCGCGTTCTCAACGTCAGTTGACGTATCGTAAGATGTACTCGAAGGCTTTCCTACGGCATACAAAATATTATACGAACCTGCAGCATCAGCTGCGAATTGTAAACGCAAGGAAATTGAAGTTAGAGAGTCGCTGGCATTTACTGGATATTCTGCAGCAACTGTCCAGTTCTCTTCTCCACCAGTGTTGGTTGACAATAATCCGTCGCCCACTTCGTTGTAAACGATGTTGGCAAGCGTTCCATAGGAACCTGACCCCGAAGTCGCTGCTGCCCATGTGAATGAGCTAGAAGTAGCGGCAGTCGAAGAAATTGCTGCTGTACCAGGTACAGCTGCCTTTGAGGTTGCGAATGAAGACGCTGGAGCAGAGGTAATACGAGCCAAAACAATGACTGTATCTCCAGCTACCGTTCCAGATGGAAGGGTGAATGTGACCGTTTGGCTAGATTGAGTTCCAACGCGAAAACCTGTAGCAGCGCCTACGGAAATATTTGTAGGGACTACGTTTGTCGCATTTGATGGAACTGTCGCCATAAGGCCAAATCCCAACGCAGAAACTGCAACAAGCGCAATGCGCTTGAGAGTTGTCTTTGTAGACATTTGTTTCCTTTCATTAGTCGTAAATGAGACGTTCTCACTTACGGCTGGCAGAGAATTAATCTCTGCCTTGTGATGCAATGCACGTGCTACTGCACCACATTCTCTGCCGTGTATCCGGACGCGGCGGAGAAACTTAAATTTAGGAGTCATTACTTCACTCCCTTTTCGACTACATAAACTGCTTGAGATAAAATCTGGGTCTTTCCTGGGTTCAGCACCAGGCGAGTAATTACCTGCCGTGGGGCTGTGAGTAGATCCCGGCCTGAGGCGCTCGCTGGGATCACAACGGGGGTTTCAACCTCAGATTCTACTTTAATGATGGCTGTGACGAGGTAATCGCCACTTAGAAGACGCTCAGAATTTAGGTAGGTGAGCTTGGTTACAAGAGGAATCCAGGCTCCATCCTTGCCATAGGAGATTGAGGGTAGGTAGCTAAAGCCCTGGGAATCACTAACTAGCTGCTGGGAGATAAAGATGTTAGCTGCCCCAGTATCAGTCTTGGCGACCTGGGAGAGGCTGAGCTCTGTCTCTGAGAGCACTGGAGGACGGTTAGTTATATAGAGAGAGCCTAGAGCGCCAGATGAGTCAGTTACGGTAAATCCTGTTGGGATTCCAGCCTTATCAAGGCCGGTAAAGCTAAGGCTAGTTGCTTTGGCGTTTTCAAGAGCTGCTTGTGCTTTAGCAATCGCAGCTGGGGTAATCACAGGAGTTGCTGATGCTTCAACAGCAGGTGATGCTGCTTCAACTTCGCTTGCAGCTTCACTTGAAGAGATACTTTCCTGAGTTGTTACAACAGGAAGCTCGCTATCTGTTGGCATTGCATTAAATCCAAGGAAGGCAAAGAAAACTAAAATAAGTGAAAGGGCTGCCTTACTTGATTTCTTAGCGACCTGCGCTGCTTTCTTATAAGTAGTTGAGAGCATATCTAGAGCAGTTAAACCGCGCTCTTTATCAACGATTAGCTCGCTCATTACCCTGCGCAGAGATGCTCTTGCTCTTGAGACAGTATGTCTAACAGCAGATTCTTTAATACCAAGCTCTGCAGCGATCTCTGCAGTTGATCTTCCTTCCATCTCCCACATAACAAGAGCTGCTCGCTCTGCAGGTGAGAGCATGGCAAGTGCTTGTCTAACAATTGCAGCATCATCTGCTGCGGCAATTACATCAACGTGGTCTTTGTTATCAACCCACTTTGATTCAAGCTCTGCTGAGGCATCGTCTAAAACCACAAGGTTTGGACGGCGACCCTCGATACGGAAGATATCGATACAGAGGTTCTCTATTGTTCTGTGCATATAGCCAAGGGCGTGATCTTTAGACTCAAGCTCAGGGGCGGCGAGCATGACCTTGATCAGGGCATCTTGGATTACTTCTTCAGCTTTGGCGCTGTCTTTCAGGATTCGAGAGGCATGGGCGATGAGCTCACTACGGTGCTCTGTGTAGAAAGCACCGAGCTCCGCGACAGTCCAGACTTTCAGACCTGCGGAGGCAGATTTCTTACGTAGTGACACTAAAAGAGCCCCTTATTTCTACACCGGTTGGTACTACAGAGTCGACCGTCGCCGCCTCTACTCACCTCTACGAAATGGAGCGTAATTTGTCGTGAGTAATGGACAAAACGGACAAATCACCTCCACCTTTGGAAATCCTCTGTAACGAAAGTTACAGGCTTTTTAACCAATAGCTACTTGAACGTGTATCTCACTGATAAGGGCAATTTTGACTATGCCACTGCCTTAAAACAAATGAGGGGAAATCCGAGATCTTCAAATCTTCTTGAACCAAGAAAATCTCTCTAAGGGCCTCACAGTCCCCGATGTCAGCCAACTGCTTAGCAGTGTAATTGAGGTACTGGCGATCTTTCAAAGTCAAAGTCATCGAAGTTAATTCCTTAATTCCAAACTCTTTTTCTGTTCGTCCCGCGATCAGATTGACCTCCATTTGACGAAACTTTATCTTTTGCTGCACATCATCTGCAATTAGAAATAGTGGTAACAACAACAAGATTATAGAAATAGTTTGAGTACCCTTTTTTGATTTTTGAAGTCTATTACAAAAGTTAATTAACTTTTGATTACCTTTAAATCTCTTTTCGAAAAGCAAAACTCTTAGAACTGAACTTTTCTTTTGGCTTATTTTAATCGAGAAAACACTAGATAAAGAAATTGCCACCGCAAGAATTGTGATAGGGTGAAGAATTGTCAGATAAAAGGCAGTATAAATAATTAGTAAACAGGAAGTCGAGTAGACTTTCACTCCTTTTGATAACTGAGAATTATTCAGTTGAATGGTTCTCACTAAAAAAACGATAATAATCAAAAGTATAACAAATGACATTGGAGCCCAGCCGAAGTGAATTCCTAGCTCAAGAAAAACATTATGTGCATTGTCTATGTACTGTTCAATTCCTTGAATTGAAGTTCTTTTCTCTAGATCAGCAGTTGTATCTGGTAATCGAAAAATGAAAGGGTTTTTACTTACACTCTTAAGCGTTATTGATGCTATCTCCAAACGCTCAAATACCGAAAAGCTCAATTTGTCTCTTAAAAATTCAATATTGCGAATCGCAAAAAAATTAATAGCTGGCAATGCAACATATGGTATTAGAATAATTAAGTTTCTTAGACTTTTAGACCTGATTAAAATTAAAATGAGTGTAACAAAAATCATCAGGGCTAAATATAGATACGCCTGCAAATCTCCAATCCTCCATAGAGTAATCAAACAGAAAGCGGTTAAAGCAATGGTTAGATTTGGGTGCAGAACGCCAACTTGAGGTTTAAAAAAGAGCAGTGCTAACCCGGAAATAACCCCGAAGCTTATAAATAGAGTTATGATATTTTGGTTTATTGCACCTGGTCCAGGATAACTAAATTGTGCCAAAATAATTGGTGCATTCTGAATTAACTTTGCAAGAACATATGATGCAGATATGGCGGAGGAGGATATCAAAAGCAAAGTTAGGGATGTGATTATGTGAATCGATTTGAAATAATGAAGGGCGAGAATTCCCATCAATAGGGAAAGCATACCAAGATTCCTCCCTGGATAGCCAAGTAACACATTGATTTTTTGATCGAAGCCAAATGAAAATAGGTAAACTAGAAATACTGAATTCCAAAGAATAAGTATTATAAAAATACTCTTGATTTTCTTCTTCAAAATACCGAAAAGCACAAGTCCAATAAGGAGAACCGAAAGGGCAATCAGCTTCGGATATGTAGTTGCATCCACAAAGGTCTCTGAAAAAAATGAAATAGTGGCAACAAATATACATATCAGCCAGAAGTCTCTTCTCATAGCTCCTCCCAAAAAAGAGTTCCGAATCGATTTTAAGGCGCACTTGTGGGCCCTGTCGGGATCGAACCGACGACCCACGGATTAAAAGTCCGTTGCTCTACCGACTGAGCTAAAGGCCCCTACCTTTACTCTATAGTAGTAATAATTGATTTAGATGCCAAGGTGTGAGTCAAACAATAATGCTTGGGATAACAGGAACAAAGCTAGTAAGTCTGTTGCTCTTAATCTACTCTGGATTGTTTAGTTCGACCAAAGTATCCAACCGTCTTAATTGCGCCAATGCATTTATTTTCTCTGCACTACTCGCATTATCTAGGGATAATAACAGTTCCCAGTGCGGATAGTAATTCGCATTCCTCTCGATTCCAGCAAGTACTAGTTCCTTGGCTCGCTGGAGATCTCCCGAATTCCGCCAACCCTGTGCAACTAGGTTAATCCTTCCGCTATCTTGCGGCCAACTTGTAACTAGTTGAGTTAGCGCTAGCCCGTCGCCTTGATTCGCTAGTCGTAGAAACCTCACTTCTGCCATCAATTGTGGAGTTGCAAAGAAAAAACCTAAAGCGATAACCGATGCTGCTATGTATGTTCTTGCCGGGTGCCCTGACTTTTTCTTTTCCTCGCCTGATGAGCGCAATTTTCCACTTTCTTTAGCGTACGAGACCATTGTCCCAAGCAAAAACCAACCCCAAATTCCTATCCCGAGGTTAGAAACCGAGGATAGTGCCTGAACTTGAAATGAAACCCACGCGGATAAAAGAAGGATTCCCAATCCATCTCGTTGGCTCTCACGAAGAACCCTTTGTAGCACTAAGTAGGCAGGAAAAATAGAGATGACTAAAAATGTAATACCTAGTGGAAATCCTCCTGCAGAAAATAAGTCAAGAAATAAGTTATGAGCTGAGTCTGCTGTTTGCGATTCGCCGAAACGCTTTATTGCGCTCTCATCTCTATACAGCCGGTAGCTATCTCGGTATCCGTCGAGGCCAACTCCAAATATTGGATTGTCTAATAGCATTCTTATTGCAGCTCGCCAATAATCTAATCTCGAAAATGTGGTAGATGAACCTAAAAAATTAGCTAGTGGGCCTTTCCCTAGCAGTCCCAGGAACATAATTGTTAGGGGCAAAATAGCCGCGATCAAAGTTACTGTCGTTAGGCCTCTCTTTTTCAGAGTTAAGACTCTTAGAAAAACCAGCGTTGAAAAACCTGCCGTAAGGGCAATGGCTCCCTGTATTGAGTCAGACTTTACAAGAACAAATAAATTTAAGCCTACTATTGCCAAAACTGGGATAAATACCCTCGGAGTCTTAAGATTTAGATAATAAAAAACAGAAAAGACAGAGAAGCCAGCAAATCCCGAAACAAAATTTGGATTACCCAGAGTTGAGGAAGGTGATGCGTAAAACTCCTCAACAACAAATATATCAGCACCAAAAACTTGTAACACGAAATAGCCTGAAACAAGAAGGTTTGTTAGCAACAAAGCAGAGAAGAACTTTCCTGTAAATCGCCGTTGGGAAACAATAAGTGCAATAATTGCAAATGAGAGATAAGTGATTAGGCCTGTAGATCTACCTCTAATTCCGAATAATCTTTCAGGTAAAACCTCGTTGTGTAACGATAAGTTTAGAAACAAAAGGAAAACAAAGACCAAAATTAACGAGGGAAAGGTTTCTTTTAGGAGCTTACGGACAAGAAAGCCTCTATGGATAAAAACTCCAAAGGAAACTGCTGCCGCAGTAGCGAGTACAAATTGTTTTGGCGAGGATACTGGATCATACGTCCAATTAGGCAGAATAATAACTGTAACCAAAATAGCGCTGAACGAAATTATACGTTCGTCCCGAGGTAACTTTGAGCCCACGGGCAAACACTACCAATTCTGACTATTACACTCCTCCTTATAGATCATCCACTAACTTAGAGTTTTGGAGCTTGCGTTGAATATGCCAAATAGTCGTGTTCGGGTGTTACGTCTAATTGCTCGAATGAATATTGGTGGACCAGCTGTTCAGATAACGGGGCTAATGACCAATGTTGCATCCGCAGATTTTGACCAAAAACTCATAACAGGATTTTGTGACATAAATGAAATTGACTATCTAGATGTAGTGAACGAATCTTTGCCATGCTCGAGAATTGAGGGTTTTGGGAGAGGTGTAAACATCTTTTCAGACTTTCGAGCCTTGTTAGCTATACGTAGGGAAATTAAGAATTTTGACCCAGACATTATTCACACTCATACTGCCAAAGCTGGATTCCTTGGTCGCGTTGCGTCACTCATTTCACCAGGGCGACACATTAGAGTTCACACTTTTCATGGTCATCTTCTCCACGGATACTTTGGAAAGTTTAAAACCAAACTAATAATTCAAACCGAAAGAGTTCTAGCTTGCATAACAGATGGATTAGTTGCGGTCGGCGATCAAGTTAGAGATGAACTTTTGGATGTAAAAATTGGTTGTTTTGAAAAATTTACTGTAATCGGACCTGGTCTTGAAATTTTGGAGCTACCGGAGAGAATCTCATCATTGAATTACTTTGGTCTCCCGAAAGACAAATTTATTGTTACCTGGATCGGCAGGGCTGTGCCTGTTAAAGCACCTCATCGCATTATTGAAATTGCCTCTGAATGTGCGCAAAGAGGACTAGACGTTCTATTTGTTTTAGCAGGAGAAGGTCCTCTTTTAAGCAACTTAAAAACTTCAGTTACTCAAACCCAACTGCCAGTAACTTTTTTAGGTTGGCAATCAGATATTGAAAAGATACTGAGCTTTAGTGATCTCGTGTTGCTCACAAGTGAAAATGAAGGAACGCCTGTAGCACTAATTCAAGCTCAGATGGCAGGCGTCCCAGTTCTTACAACTGATGTGGGCTCTGTATCAGAAGTACTGATTAATGAGCAGAGTGGGTTTTGCTTAAAGTACTCAGCTAAAGATTTTGCTGACAGAATTGAACTCCTGATCAATAGTCCAGAAGTCAGGCTTTCTTTTGGCGCTGTCGGTAAGCGAATCGCGACAGAAAACTTTTCACTAAGCAGAATGGTTTCTAGCCATGAGGCACTATATCGTCGTCTAATTAATCAATCCAAGTCTTAACCCAAAGCTCTAACATAAACATGGGCCAAATTAAAGCATCTAATTCTAAGCCTCTGTTATGGTTATTTAGAATTTCATCCACTTTGTTTAATTGATACCACCCTCTACTTCTACTTCTGTCATCCAAAAGAACGTCATGAACCAGTCCCTTTAAATCCTGTCTTAACCACTTAGCCCTAGGAATTCCAAAGCCCATCTTTGGCCGATTTATGAGAGTTGATGGTACAAAACTTCGAGCTATCTCACGCAAAATGTGTTTGTTCTCTCCTCTGCTAACTTTGTGCTCTGCAGGAAGCGACAAGCCAAATTCAATAACTCTATAATCAAGAAAGGGAGATCTAACTTCAAGGCTATTCGCCATTGAAGCCATATCTACCTTATACATCAAGTCGCCTGGTAGATAAGTTTTCAAGTCTACCTCCTGCATTTTTCTTATTCTGTCTTCTGTTGGAATTGATTCCCAGAGATCAAAAAAGTCATTGCTATTTGATCTCTTCAACAATTCAGGGTTTAGAATTGAGTGCAGGTCACTAAGCTGAAATAGTGATTGAAATCCTGAATATCTCTTTGGTAAAGTTTGATAACTTGAGTGCCTCAGTAGCTTTCTAACTCTTGGATTAGTAACCCGATCACCCGGAAAGAGCATGAGGGGATTAACGGCTAATAGAGGGTTTATTGAATCAAGAAATCTACCGGCTCTATATCTCTCATATCCCGCAAAGCCCTCATCACCACCATCGCCGCTAAGGGCGACAACTACCTCCTCTCGCGCAAATTTTGAAAGCAAGAAGGTTGGAATTATCGAAGAATCAGCAAAAGGTTGGTCCAAAACTTTGGAGAGAGTCTCAATAATTAGATGGGGATCAGCTTTAATTATTCTTTCATGATGAATGGTGCCTATCACCTTGGCTACTTCATTAGCAAATCTTGACTCATCGAATTTTGTCTCAGAGAAACCAATGCTGTAAGTATGTAGTGGGCTTTCAGACTCTTCTTGCATCAATGCTGTGACAATTGTTGAGTCAATTCCACCACTTAAAAAAGCGCCTATTGGCCGCTCGGATACAAGCCTAGTTTTTACTGCTTCGCGCAAAAGTTGAGCCAATTCTTGCTTCGCATCTTCGAATGAGATTGGATTTTCTGGAATGTCTGAGGGATTCCAATACTGCATCAGCTTTGATTGACCATTTTCAATCATTAGAAGTGTTGCGGGGGGTAGCTGCTTTACGCCGAGAATTGCGGACCTTGGAGCATTTATGTATCCGTAGCGAAGAAACTCAGATATGACACTTTCATCTAATATACGATTTACCCCTAGTGAAAGTAATCCTTTTACTTCAGATGAAAAATAAAAAGTTTCGCCTTGCTGACTATACCAAAGTGGCTTCTTTCCTAGTCTATCTCGCACAAGCAGTAATCGTTTTCGGTTTGAATCAAAGAGGGCTATTGCAAACATGCCTTGAAGTTTGCTTGGGAATAACTCTCCGTACTCCTGATAGAGAAATGGGATCAGAGCAGAATCTCCAAGCGCGCCAATTTGATGGCCTCTTGAAATTAAATTCTGGCGTAATTCTAGAAAGTTATATATCTCGCCATTGAAAACTGATACAACATCTCTGCTCTGGTTGTAGCTTGGCTGCTGACCTGCGGAAACATCAATTATAGATAAACGACACATGCCTAAAACGCAGTTTTGGTGATGAAAAAAGCCATTTTCGTCAGGACCCCGGTGAGAAATTTTCTTTATAGATTTTTCGACTAGCTCTTGTACTACTGGGGCATCTGAGAAGATACCTGAAATTCCACACATAAATTAGATTTCAATCTGTGACGCGAGGACCGTTGGCAATGCTTGTTCCATGTTCTACAAACCACTGATAGGTATTTTCAAGAGCCTGAGAAAATCCCACTGGCTTAATGTGAGGGAAAATTGAAGTTAGAAGAGCTGGATCACTTTGAGAGTTTTTAACATCGCCAGCTCGCTCAGGCGCGTAGTTAACATCTAGCTTTGAGAACTTTACTCTCAATTCGTCAATGCACTGATTGAGCGTAATTCGTGAGCCAAAAGCTAGATTAACAGGGTTTGGGTGATTTACTTTTTCCTTAAAACCTTGAATCAAGATTGAAACCACAGTATCAATATAAGTAAAGTCTCTTGATTGATTACCATCACCGAAAACCTCGATACTTTCGTTATGTATTAATTTCCAAATCCATTTAGGAATTACAGCAGCATAATCATGATCTGGACGTTGCCATGGACCAAAAATATTGAAGAACCTGTAGGTAACGGCTGAAATACCAAATGATGCAGCATAACTTGCCACTAAAGCCTCTCCACTTAATTTACTTGCAGCATATGGGGTTAGAGGAGCCATCCACATCTTCTCACTTTTTGGTAGTTCTAAATTTGAACCATAGACCGAGGAGGAAGATGAGAAAGCAACTGCTGCTCCAGTTCTTCGAGCAGACTCGAGAATGTTTAAAGTGCCAGTCACATTTACATCCATGGTTGCTCTTGGATTTTTGAGAGATCTTGGAACTGATCCTCTAGCTCCTAAGTGAAAGATGTATTCGCTTTTTTCAAGGGCTTTACTAACCCGATCAGCATCTACAACTGAAATTTCATTCACCTTGACATCAAGGCCCTTTAGGTTGCCTTTAAGGCCCGTGGAAAAGTCATCAATAATCACCACTTCATGGTTCTCTTTTAGAAGTGCTCGAACCAGATTAGTCCCGACAAAGCCAGCGCCGCCCGTGACTGCTATCTTGCTCATTTGACTAGGGTAATGGTTCATGGGCTCAAAATATTCAAGGTAAGATTCTCACTCCTCTAGTCCCCATCGTCTAGGGGCCTAGGACATCGCCCTTTCACGGCGGTAACACGGGTTCAAATCCCGTTGGGGACGCCAGATATTAGGAAAGGAAATTTCTTTTTATCTGTCACAATGTTGGCCCAGTAGCGCAGTTGGTTAGCGCGCCGCCCTGTCACGGCGGAGGTCGCGGGTTCAAGTCCCGTCTGGGTCGCGATTTACTTTTTTGGCTGGGTAGCTCAGTTGGTACGAGCGTGCGACTGAAAATCGTGAGGTCGACGGTTCGATCCCGTCCCCAGCCACCAAGAAGCTTTTGCTATTCATCCTCGGTTCCAATAAAGGCTATAAATAGCATCAACCAGATAGTGCCTGCAAAAATAACTGAAATTTTTCCTATTGAGCTATTTAAGTTTGAAACAACAATGGTAAAGGATGCAAAAAATATTGAACCGCTCCAGAGAGCTAAAACAGATTGCCGCTTACTTAATCCTATTCTCATAAGCCTATGAGAGAGATGATCTCTCCCTCCCTGGAATGGAGAGATTTTCCTTTTTATTCTTGATACAACAGCAACACTAGTATCAAGGATTGGCATAGCAAGAAGAAGTAGGGGGATAGCGAGACTTTCAATTCTGCCAATTGTATTTGGGTCAAATCTTATGGAGAGAGATGCAATTAGAATTCCCAAAAACATTGAACCTGCATCTCCCATATAAATTCGAGCTGGAGGCTTATTCCAGATTAAAAATCCTAGAGTTGCTCCTGCTAAGACTATTGATAGAGCCGCGATTAAAAATTGACCACTCTGCCAAGAGAGAATAAAGAGAAATACCGATGAGATTGCAATTGCTCCAGATGCTCCGCCATCCACATTATCATAAAAGTTTATGGCATTCGTAATTCCCACAATAAAGAAAGTAGTGATTGGAATATCAAGCCAATTAGTACCAAATGGCGTACCTAAAGTTTCAGTTAACACCAAAAGAAATGATATAGAAATACCGAAAAGGCTCTGGGTTAAAAATCTTGGCAAGGGGCTTAAATTTTTCAGGTCATCTAATAGACCCACTCCCGCCATCAGTACTGCTGGAATTAAAATGCTGGAGGCCAACTTCAGTAACTCTTTTGAAGAATCTAAAACAAACAGGGAAGTATAAGCAACCGTGCATACTCCAAGGACAATTGCTAACCCACCTAAATAAGGGATTGGCTCCTGATGAGTTTTATGATTTGCAGAGGGTACATCAAAAACTCCAAAGAGCTTAGAGATTTTCCTCATAATCGGAGTAAGAAGGCTTACCATGATTAGTGTATAGACTCCCAATAGAAGATAATTGCTGAGATTAGGAGTGACCATAGAGCCAGTCATTATCGTATCTCATTCCGCTCTATGTACATTTAGATTTTGTGCGTAACACCTCTGAAATATATTCCTACTTCAATAATGTGTTTGGAATTGAATACTCTCCAAGGGTTCCCTTAGTTTCTAAGCGTAACTCTATCCTGATTTGTATTCAAATAACCCTGAACTGATTTCCCTAATGATGGAGCCACGGCGCACCCTCTTTGTAGAGCTTTTCAAGCCTCTCGTGATCTCGCTTAGTGTCCATGCCTAACCAGAACCCTTCATGAAGAAATGCCATAAGCTGCCCCGATTTCACTGCAGCTTGTAAAGGTTCGCCTTCAAGCATAGTTTCCAGATTGGGAATAAAATTTAGAAAGTCCGGTTCCATCACGAAAAATCCTCCATTGATCCAACTATCTTGCAGTTGGGGCTTTTCCTGAAATCCCACTACTGTGTTTCCTTCAAGACTTAGCTCTCCAAACCTAGCAGGGGGATGTACAGCTGTTACGCTAACAGACTTGTTATGGCTTGTGTGAAATTGCAAAAGTTCTTTAATGTTGACATTTCCAAGTCCATCTCCATAAGTCAACATAAATGCTTGGTCTTCCAACACTTCCTTAAGTTTAAGAATACGACCACCAGTCATGGTGTCAAGACCGGTGTCTACAAACTTAATATTCCAATCTTGAAGTGAGTCTTGTCGATAAATAATCTCTGAGACTTCTGAATAAATATCAAAATTTAACTTAGTCAAATTTTGTTTATTAAAATAGGACTTTATCACTTCAGCTTTATAGCCAAGTGCTAAAATAAATTCTGTAAAACCCCAACTTGAGTAGTAATTCATGATATGCCAGAGAATTGGTTTTCCACCAATAGCTACCATTGGCTTAGGAATAGAGTTCGAATTTTCCGCTAATCGTGTTCCATATCCGCCAGCAAGAATAACAACCTTAACTTTATTACCTCCCATCCTTGGCTCAATTGAGCCAAGTTAAACTTGTTGGGTACCAATATTATACTAGACAGGTTGGCTTTACTTGGAGACTCTTGCAGTTTTGACTTTCAATTCCTGGGCTCATCACCCGCTAATTATGTAACAAGTAAATCCAAGATTATAAAAAATTTGGATTTATAAGCTTCTTTTTGATGGCTCGGCCCATCTAACTAAACAATTAGCGCCAATTTTCAAAACTCTTTACGATAATGATTCGTAGAGGTTTTCATATTGCGTAACAGAATGCGTCGCTGTGAAATGCTTTTCAAATCTCTGCTTGGACTCTTTACCCATAACCGTACGCATTTCCTTATCTTTTGCCATTTTTTCTATTGCGCACCACAATCCATGTTTGTCATTAACTCCAACAAGGAGACCCGATACTCTATCAGCTATTTGATCTGTCGCACCGGCTACCTTTGTTGAGATGATGGGTTTTTCTACCGACATCGCCTCTGAGATCACGTTCGGGAAGTCCTCATCTACAACGGAAGGGTAAATTAAGCAATCGATTGCATGAAAAAAATTAAAAATACTTTCTTCAGTGCCCACAAATTGAACTATTGACTCCATTCTATTTATAGATACAAAATGTTCAAGAGTTTGAAGTATCCCGCCTTCCCCTTCAATTAGAAACTTAACCTTTAAACTTTCGCTAATTAGCCTAGCTCGATACTCTAAAATGGATTCAAGAAGAAATAGATGACCTTTTCGAGGTTCCATTACTCCAACGATTCCAAAAATACAGTCAAATTCTCCTAGCAAGTTGAGTCTATGCCTAGTTTGTAACATTGACTCTGTTACCTCTCTAGGAGAAATTCCATTTGGAATAACCAGAAAAGATGACTTCTTGGATTTAATCACTTTCTGTAACTGAGCCGAGGCTACATTGGAGCCTGTGATGAAAACATCAACGTTTTTACTTATAAATCTGTCAAATATATAATCCAACCATCGATAAGGATGTCTATAGTTTAATGCCATATTGTTAACAACAAAAATCACATTCTTAATCCCTGATATCTTTGCAGCCACTACTGCAGCACGGCAAGATATTGCTCCCGGATATCCACCGTTATTTATGTGAACCACATCAGGTGCAATCGTTCGAAAGAGTTCTTGAAGTCGATATATGCTCAAGAGAAAAATCGGCAAATACTCGATGGCATGTCTTAAAAAATGAATAATTTTCAGAGCATTCCCTCTGCGCCTTGCCAGTTGCCTCCGGTGGATGGCAAACACTGGTAAATTCAGTGGGAATATCTGATCGTTAAAGAGGATTCGTTTTCGCAAGCCCTGTAAGTAAATCGGTGAATTTCTAAAGCTGAAACTAACTTGGAACTTCTCTCTCAATTCGTTGGAGTTCAAAAAATTGGCAATCATATTCTCACAACCGCCGAAGTAACCTAGGTCTGAATGGAAGTGTATTTTTTTCATTTTTTTCTCTTGACTAAGCCTTCAATCCCACTTCTTAAATCTACTTTCGGCTCCCATCCTTCGGGTCTTTTTAGTGTTGAATTGTGTTTTCGGAAAGGTTCCCAATCCTGGCTTATTGACTCCCATTCAATCGAGAGGCTCGCTTCAAGACACTCCTCCACAATAGAAACAAGATAACCTAAACTGACAACTTCATTGCACGAGATTTCGAGTTTTCGAGTTTTAAGGTCAGTTAAGGTATAAGTGATTATGCCATTAATGACGTCAGAGATATGAAGTAAATTCAAATAACGAGATGGGTCAGAAAGTTTAATTGGTTTAGAATGAGATCCTCGACTTATTAATTGGTCGACTATTTTATCTCTAGAGTCATTAAGCCCATAGTTGTCATAAAGATAAATACTGGTCGCTTTTAGACCTTGCTCACTTACAAGGTTGTCAATTAAGTTTTCGAAATTAATCTTTGACTCTGTGTAACAATTACTAACTTTATGTAAGTCTGAATCCTCTAACTGCCAAAATGAAGAAAGGGTTACAAAATTACAACCCTTCTCAAGAGCTAAATTTGCAAGTACGAGAGGAAACTCAACATTGGCTTGAACTATTTTGTCAACGTTTTCTTCCGCTTGGCTAACTCGCCAGTCTCCTGCAGCATTAACAACAAAATCGGCATCGAAGCTAGAACATGCTCTATTGAGCGAATCAATATCAATTGCAGAATCAATCAAAACTGAATTAAGTTGGAGTGGAAAAGAAGTTCTCTTTGAATTTGTTCGGTAGAGCGCTAAAACTTCATGTCCATTCTTAGCTAAGGTGTTGCATAGGTTACTCCCTATAAAACCACTAGCACCAGCCACTATAACTTTCACTTTTCCATGCCATACCTTTGGTAACTTCTTCTGAAATTCCACATATATAACAAAGGTTAACACTTAGAAAATAATATTGCAAAACTATAGAAGCTCACTTGCCAAATAGCTTATAGATCAGAACCTTTAAAGACATTAGCGGCAAAAGGAGAAAAAGTGTCAATGACTTTAAAATATATTCCAGTTTGCCATGCCTGATAACAAAGATTAACTGTCTCATTCCTTTAAAAATGTGACCTTCTTTAAACAATCTCCTTGTTTCTCCATATAGGTAAAGACTTTGAAGTCTATATCTTTCATTTGGCGCTAATGAACTTATGTGATTTTCGAAAAGTGTAAACAATCTGACATAGTTATTCTTCTTTGATAATGAGTCAGCATGAATTCTATAACTTCCCAACTGCTTCGGTATAAGCGTGAAGCGCTCTGATGTTCTTGCCACCCTAAGCCACATTTCGTAATCTTCCATTCCTAACAATTTTGGTTCTTCACACATCCCGCCAATATCTAAGTACAGGTTCCTTCTCATTACAACGGAGGAAGTCACCAGAGGATTTCCCCCTAGTAGTAAATCTTTGTAGATTGGCGTTCTCAATCTCCTACTTTTGTGAACTCTAATTTTCTGTAGATCTTCTGAGATTATCTCAACATAATGGTACAGAAGGTCACTGCTGTCATCAAGACTCTTGTTTACAGTTTGGAGCTTTCCACAGTCCCAAAAGTCGTCTGAATCTAAAAAAGCAATCCATTTACCTCGTGCCAAGTTAACTGCTAAATTACGTGATGCTGCAACACTCCCAAGGAACTTGACTTTTACTATCTTGATTCTGACATCATTAAAAGCATTAACCATAGAATCTGTATCGTCAGTCGAGAAATTATCAACAACTATTGCTTCCCAATTTGGGAAAGTTTGATTTATCACCGATTGGAGTGCCGCCTTTAACAACTTTTCTCTATTGTAAGTAGGAATAACTACGGTGAAGACAGGAGTTTGCATTTTGCCATTCTAATATAAACGTGGTTATCTCTTAACCTCAAAAGTATATACTCATTCAGTCATGAGGGAGGCAAAGCAATGGCACACCTAATACCAACAGCAGACAAATCTACCTGGAATTTTGATGGTCAAGTAGTTTTTCTGGGGGAATGGTGCTTGACTTCCAAAAATGAAGAATTAATAAGAAACATGAACTATTTAGTTTCTCCTCCTTATGGGTCTTCAAAATTCGAAAAAGACAGAGATTATCTCGCTAGTAAGGAAACATTTAACGACCTACTGGACACTCTGGTCACTATTTTGAATGACTACCATCAAGTTAATCTCACAAAGAAAAGTTGGAAAATCCTTGTGGGACCGTGGTTACTTGAATATGTACAAATGGTAACGAATCGTGTTAACACGCTACTTCAATGCTTGAATACTTTTGCCATAGACTCAATCTCGGCAGACTCCAATTCTAAAAGCTGTTTGGCTTCTGAAACCACTCAGTCATTCATGTGGAATTGCCAGAAAGATTCTTGGAATCATCAACTAAGTCTGAAGCTTTTGGATTTGCTAGGCTTGAGTCACATTAAAAAAATAGATTTGCAAAATTCTATAGAAAAACAACCAGAGATTTCTTTACAAATTTCAGAACCGATCGCTGTCTCGTTAAGGTATAGATTACAAGTTATCATTTTTTATTTACAACATCTTTTCGATAAATTGGTAATCAGAAACAAAGCGTTAGTGATAGGAACTTATCAATCGCTATTTTCAGAAATCAGACTTCAAATTGGATTGGGCCTATTTCCATTTATTTATCGCGGTAGAGTTCCTACTATCAGGAGCAGAGTTGATTCGTGTCTTAGAATTAATTTCACAAAATCTCTACAAATCCAAAGGTGTACTTCAGCTAGTGATGTAGCTAAGGCTCTTCTATTTGAGGTTTTGCCTATTTGCTTTCTGGAGGGATTCGAAGAGCTCAAGAATGGTTCTGACACTAGAACTTTCCCCAGAAATCCTAAATTAATCTTTACAGTCAATAACTTTATGTACGATGAAGAGTTTAAATTTTACTCTGCCTTTAAGTCAAATGAAGGAAGCAAGGTCATCAATGGCCAGCACGGAAATAGTGGCATCTTAAGACATGAAAATCCTCCAATCGAAGAAATGACATGCGACAAGTTTTTAACTTGGGGCTGGAAAGGGCAGGGTAATTTCTATCTTCCCACTTTTATGTATCGGAACTTTGGAAAATCTATCCCGAAGTCTAAAAAGGATGGGAAACTTCTTTTAATTGAGACCTCAGAACCTTTGAGAGTTAAAACTTGGGATACATGTTTTGAATTTAGACAATACTTAAAAGCGCAAAATCAATTCGTAAACCTTTTAGATTTTAATCCAAAATCTAATCTATTGATAAGACTCCCGTTGGACTCTGCTATCAAGGGAAGTCCACAAAAACAAGATTTTCTACTGGGAGATCAACTAGAATTCGATAAGGGCATAGTTCCTATCCGGAAACTACTACTTGGGTCGAGACTAGTTGTACACTCTTATAATTCAACAGGAATATGTGAGACCCTAGCATTCAATTTTCCCACTATTGCCTTTTGGAATGAAGGTGTAGATGAAGTCAGAGACGAAGTAGTCCCAATTTTCAATTCTTTGAGAGATGCCGGCATTTTACATTCCGGTCCAGCTAGTGCTTCGAATAAGATCAATGAAGTTTGGGATAAAATTGATTTATGGTGGTTTAGCAAGGAGACGCAAAGCGCCCGAAATTTGTTCTGTGAAACGCTTGCTCGATTTGAAAACGCAAGCCATTCCCAAATCAGAATGGCATTGAAGAGTTTCTTGTAACTATCTTTAGGCAATTGCCTGTCATGATTTTGATACGCTGAATTTAAAGATTATTAAATTGGAAAATTACTTATTCGATTCTCTGGTATCTTGAAACCTCGAACACTGGCTGAAACAGCAGCACTCATGTCCGAGTCTGAATCTCCAATAAAGTAAACTTCCTTGTCAGTCAATTCAAAATCTTTCAAAATATCTTTTAATAGCCCTGGTTTTGGCTTTCGACACTCACAATTGTCATTCCAGTGATGTTTGCACGTATAAAAAGACAATAAGTGTATGTTCTGAAGTCTAAGACTATTAGTCAATTCTAAGTGTATGTCTCTTAAACTTCTTTCTGTCATTTTTCCTAAAGCGATAGCGGGTTGATTAGTTGCGACAACAAATGAAGATCCTTGTAAGCCGATGATACTCAAGTGAGCAATATTTTCAAGTTCTAAAACTAGGTCATTTTTATGTAGTACGTAATCCCGATAACCCTTCCTCTTATTTATGACTCCATCTCGATCTAGTATTACCAAGTTACCAAATAATTTTTGCTCAACATATCTCTTAAAGCTTGATACGCTGTTATATTCTGAAATTAATTCACTAAATAGACAAATATTTTTGCTTGAGAAAGTTGCTAATGTTTTTGGTAAATCTTTTAACTCAGCCAATAGATTTAGGAATTCAGGAGATCGGATTGCAAGATAACCTAATTCAACAAATGGGCAGTTTTCACTTCTCTCATGATTGACATATATTGCCTCTTGTCCCTTCCTTACCTTTACATTTCCCTGACTTCTTTTCTGTAACACGAACTTCAAATCCGCCGTCGAATCTAATTGCGCTTTTATAACGTGATTGTCTGGAATATAATTATCACAGTATATAAGAATGAATTCACTCGCTATTCGATGAGATGCGTCGATCAGCCTTTGTGCTGGAGTAAAGTTTGGATCAGTCTCAATCACATCAATC
>Ga0315902_10004395_pt1 | contig 20416 bp, 15 predicted proteins | sample LakEriMetagenome_9_FD_203523 | JGI IMG/M metagenome (GOLD analysis project Ga0315902, IMG submission 203523) | Freshwater fungal communities from buoy surface, Lake Erie, Ohio, United States - Buoy 12 MA117 | ecosystem: Environmental > Aquatic > Freshwater > Lake > Lake biofilm | place: USA... | reverse complement strand
TCAGTGCCCCCAAGACCGTGACCTTCAAGCGGTGCCGCAGGCGATGGCGGATCACCGGCGTGTGGCCTGCCATCGCCCAGGTCGATTTGGCGTACGGAATCGTCAGAAACCCGGATTCATCCAGGAAGATCAGCGAGGCTCCGAGTTTTCGGGCTTTTTTTAATCGCTGGCCAGCGATGATTGACCCAGTGGGCGATGACCTTCTCGTTCCGCTCGGACGGTCGCGATTTCGGTCGCTGCACCGTCATCCCCAATGACCGCAGCAAGGCGGGCAAATAGTTCGCATGATATGACACGCCGAACTCCCGCTTGATCAACTCCGCCACCCGCGGCCCAGTCCACAACTGCGACAAGAACCCCGCCGCGACCGGCCCCTTCCGCAACAGATTGATTAACTTCGCCCGCTGCGTCTTGTTGAGCTTGGGCTTCATGCCCGGTGCCTTCTTGGTTCGCAACTGCTCGGGCTTCTTCCCGTGCCGGGACTTCTGCACCCACAGTTGCACACTGCGCTGCGATCGCCCCACGGCCTGGGCTACATCTTCCGTCGACCAGCCCTGGTCACACACCAACCGCACCGCGCGAATCCGCACGGCCTCGGCACTCGTTTCGCTTCCCTGCGTGTTCATGCGTGAGATTAGAGCAGATTACGACAACGGCGCAAAGGTCATTGTTAATCTGTGTAGCCTGTGGTTGGCCGGTGCAGAGCCTGAATGATGGTCGATTGGCGTATTCGATTCCAAACGCCGCCCGATTCCCTACTCCCGATGGCAGTCCTCGGCTACATTCGAACATCTGGTCAGGTTCCTGGACTCCCGTCTCGGCACGCCATGTCTCCGCGAAACAAACGAAGAAAACCGGGGAAACATCGGCCCAGCGCAGGCACTGGGGAATCAACGCCACGGCAATCTTCCGCAGTCAAACTCATGAGCGCATCAGAACAACCCCAGTCTGCTGGAAAGTCACCGCCCCAGTCGTGGCTGCTGTGGTTGTCGCGCAATGCCACGTGGTTCTGGCGATACCAACTTGCGATCTGGGGGTTTCTGTGGTTTTATCAACCGGAAGGGACGCCGCCACGGTACAACCACAGCAGCGTCCGACGAAAATTGTGGTTGGCGGACACCGTCTGGTTTCTGACCTGTCTCGGGTCGATTGTGTTGTGGGTGTATGGCGTCTGGTCTCTGCGAGACACCAAGGTCAGCGACTCCATCTTCGAAGCACTCCATGTCCCCAAATGGGTGCTCTACGTGTGCCTGGCCGCGATCCTCTGGCGGGTGTTTGATGCGTTTGTCAATGCGGCCGACGTCTCGCCATTTGGCTACGGTGCCGTACGGCAGGAAATCCGCGGGCGGGAGATTAACCAGCGGCTGGTGCTGCTGAACATCATGACGTTGATCGAGCTGATCTTTCTGAATGCCACATTGAGTTTTGGCCTCGAACGGATTGGCGTGGCCCAGTACAGCGCCCCGTTTGTCAATGAGGCGACCAGTGTAAGTCACGGCATGATTCGAGCTCTGCAAACGTCGTTCAGTACGATCACGACCATTGGCTACGGCACGTATGCACCGGAAAATGGCTGTGCGATTGCATTGGCGATTTTGCAGTCGTTGACAGGTCTGTTGCTGGTCAGCCTGGTGGCGGCGGGGGCGATCAGCCTGGCTGTGACCCCATCGGAGAAGCCCAAGGGGAATGATGCGACGTCGAGCATTCCAACAGCCCCAGAACGCTGGCACGAAAACTGGGAAAAAGCACAGACACGCTGGTGGCTGCCGATTCTGGCAACCATGCTCGTGATCGGGGGTCTCGTGGCGGTTGTTCAATCGATTGAGTCTGCCAATCGCCGTGATCACAAGCCGAGTCAAGCCCCGAATGAATTTTGTGCGACCAAGTGAGGAAAGCTATCGATGACAACCTACCTGGAACGGGTCCAGCACGAACTGTGGGAATGTTGCCGTCAGCATCTGACAAATCTCGCTGGCTTCGAGGATGTTTACATCTTTGGAAGTGCCAAGGCGACACACTTCGCCCGACTTGGCAGCGACGTTGACAACATGCTGTTATTCCGCCAAGAGATTGCGGCAGACGCGGTGCAACGCACAGAAATGATGAATGCAGCAAGAAGACCCTACGGATTGCTGAAAATTGATTTGGATGAGCTCGGACTTGTGGGCCAAGATCCGAGCCCCCTGGTGATCACTCCGTTCGAAATTCAATGCAATGTCGTCAAGAGCGTGTCGGACTTCTTCGAAGTCAATGAATTCTGGAGTCTGAAGACCGGCAACTCCCAAACATTCAAGTTCACGAACACCCCACTCAAAGATGGATTCAAAGACTTCATCAAGCGACTGCAGGCGCAGCGTGCGAACTTTCTGACCAATAGCAATCAGATGCGGGCATGTGAATCCAAAGATTTTGTCTCTGAAATGAAACCTTTATGGAAGGAAGGAAGTCTTCTCATTTCGGGCCCTGTGCCGGGGACTGACAAGGAGAGCGAGGGCCGAGACCACTTTCTGCGTCTACTCAAGAGCTTTGTCAAGCAAAATCCTCAGTGTCACGAATTGGTAGAACTGCAGAAGAAAGTCGAAACTGTCGTCGTTCATCACAATGCCAATCAGGTACCGGAACCGTTCCGGCCAAAGGAACAGATGCTGCTGTGGGAATTCCTGTTCGATCAGATCCGTCTGCGCATTGAGGAAGACTGGAAAGCCGCGGCGTGTTCGCCGACCGATGCTCGCGCGACTGTGGGTGGCCAAAGTGGTCATGTCGGTTCCTCCCCCACCGTAGCCGAACTTCTTGATCCGTTTCTCGCAGCGGTCGGCTCGGCCGTTATGCGGGATTGGGCGCGGCGGCGTGAGACGGGGAGGGAGCTCGAGCACTATGTGTGCAATCATTTCGAGTTTGCGAGTGCGGATCCGGAATCGGCAAACGACGCGGGGGGCCGTTTGCCGACCAAGCGCGAACGGGAGGATGCAGCACCCTGGTGTGACGAACCCAACCCAACGGAACAGCAGATTCTGCGAAAGTTCTTCGAGGTTGGGATAGAGCGTCGCTGGCTGGTGACCGAGGATGCGGGGGCGGGCAAGTCGGTCTTCACCCGGCGCTTGCAGGCGTGGTTTTGTGATGATGGGCCCGACGGCGGCCAGACGCTGTTGGAAAAATCGGCGCTGGTGGTGCGGTGGGAGGGGGGGCGGGATGCCTGGCCGACCTTGGGAGTCCACCAGAGGGCTGCGACCGCTTATCGATCGCAAATTGTCTCTTCACTGAGAGAGGATCTGGAGAACGGTTTGATTCCTGATCCGGAGGGTCTCTACGCCCAGCACCTTTCGGAGCTGGTGAATCTCGCCTGGAAAAAGGGCCGGGTGGTCTTGCTGCTGGATGCGTTGGATCAGGTCGAGGGGCGGGAGACTGGCGCGGCCGAACTCGCCGCGTTCATTGCCCTGTGCGAAGACAGCAGGACATCTTCGATCTCGCTGGTTGTGACGAGCCGTCCCCGATCGGTCGCCGACCGTAAGGTGTTTCCGGACAACTTGTGGCGGCACCTGATTTTAAAGGGGTTTACGCCGCAACAACAGTTTGACTACCTGCGCTCCACGTTGCAGGCCTGCACCAGTTTGTCGCAAATCGAACAGGACACTTGGCAAAAGGCGTGTGCGCAGGAGAAACCGGAATATTCAGTCACGGCGTTCGCCGAGATCACTCCGGCTGAGAAACTGCTGCGGCATGCAGAGGCGTTTGGAGAGCTGTATCCTCAGATCTGGGAATTGCTGCAGGTTCCGGCCCTGTTGACATTCGTGCGCGACCTGGCGCAACCACAGTCACGGTTTCCCCGGTTCACCAATCGGGCGGATCTTTACTGGCAGGCGATCCAGCAACTGTGGGAACGGGAAAACACCCAGCTGACCAGGCAGGGTCGAAAACCAGTCAATTTGCGGCGGACGAAGGTTTTTTATCGACAGTTGCTGGCGGCGGTGGCGTACCAGATGCTGCTCGACCAGCCGGGAAAATATATCGTCGTCAACGACGACAAAGTCACCAGGTTGGAGGACCAGGCCCGGCAACGGTGTTTACGCGGGCCCAAAGGACAATCTGCCACGTTTGTCGACGACGACAAGTGGAATGAGCTCTGGGATGGAGTCGACGATGTCGCCACACTCACCCGTCACCTGATTGTGGAGCAGGCGAACAAGTGGGCATTTGGCTTCAAGCACCGCGGCATGCAGGAGTTTTTCGCGGGCCTCTACCTGGCCCAGATGTATTCTACAGCAGACGATGAAGCAGCTCTCGCCCCCGTGGTCGCCGAGGACGCGTGGTTCTGGCCGTTGCGTTTCGCCGCGGAATTGCGCGAGGCGGGACACGGACTTGCTGTCGTGTCTCTGGATGACGCCAAATGGAGAGAGCCGCTCGACCTGGTGTTTTCCCCGACCGTCACTCCATGCCCCAACGAATTGCGTTGGCACCTCTTGCGAATTGCGAAGCAAGAGATCCCGAAGTTGTATACCGAATGGCGTCGGCAACTGAATCAGCCATTCCGCGACTTGCTCGCTCGTGGCAAACTCGATGACGCACAAACCGCCGCCCAACTGCTACCGGTTGAGAAACTGGAAAGCTTCGCCAAAGATTGGGGAATCTCACTAGAGCGTTTGCAGGAGTTGTTGCCTAAAGTCCCGACGTGGGTTTGTTGCCCACCTGAGTCGATTGAGGGCACGCCACAGGATCAGAGTAAATACCAGCAGTGGTTGAAAACTCGTCGACTGCCGAATTTTCCGAACCACTACTGGTTTTGGCAGGGTACCGACGAATCTGCCGGCGGATATGGCCGGGAACGACCGCGACACAAAGTGGCCGTGCCGAGATTCTGGATGCAGGCGACCACAGTCACCAAGCAGCAGTACGAGCTGTTTGATCCCGGACGGTGCTCGGTCGAGAAAGAGAATCTGGATAAGAAAGCAAAAGACCCCAAATGTCCGATGATTCAGGTCAGTTGGTACGACGCGGCGTTGTTTGCCTGCTGGGTGGGGGACAAGTGCCGGCTGCCCAGTGAAACCGAGTGGGAATTTGCCTGTCGGGCGGGATTCGATGGAGAACAGGATTTGTTCAGCCTGGCCAGCGGAGGTTCAGAGTCGCTAGATGGTTCGCAGGCGAACTTTAACGGCGACCATCCTCACAACGCAGCAAAGACGAAACAGAACGCCTGTGGCGTCTTCGAAACGCTGCCGGTGCGGTGGACTGCAGCAACGCGACAGGCGTTTCCGCATCACACGGAACAATGGAAACCACCGGCGTTTGCTCCCAACGTGTGGGGTCTGTGGCAGATGCACGGGAATGTCTGGGAATGGTGCGCCGACGTGTATCGGATTGATGAATACCAGCGACGCGTGACTGCCAAGTCCGGCAATAATCAGCATACAGCGGAGAGCACTCAGAACATTCCTTTCGCGCCCAATGCCAGCGAGCGACTGTACACCGTCGGTCCGTCGCGTGTCTTGCGTGGCGGCTCGTGCAACTACGACGGAGTCACCCTCCGTTGCGCGAGCCGCTACGGCGTCTCGCCCGGCAGTCGGCACCACAACTTCGGGTTTCGGTTGTGTTGGGGCGAGTGAGGTTGTTCCCGAGTCGTCCTCGTGCGGACTCTGACCCTCTGGTCTCTGTCCTCTGAGGGGGGGAACAGGGGGGTTCCCCCCCTGTTCGCGCAGCGCGTTTTCTTGGGCGTTTTGCGGTTGCTTGGGGGCATTTGGCACGACGGCCGCGTTGGCTGTTCCGGAGGCGGGCGTGGGGGTGCGCGTCGTGGCAGCCGGGGGTCGCTCTCCATCGGGCGTTATCCAGAACCCGGGCGTTTCCACCGGGATTGCCGGTCGGGATCTGCACCTTGTCGCGAAGCCCCGAGAACTCTCCGGCTATGTGTTCCTGTGGGAGCTCCCCACAATCGCCTTCCACCGATACACCAACCGTGGCCGGCCTCCCGTTGAAATCAGGTTGGTTTCAATTCGATCTTGGTCCAGCAGCGTTTCCCGGATCTGATCATGATCCCGTCGGCTCCAGCGGAACTGACGAGCCAGGTCACGGAATGGCAGCCATTGGTCACCGTGCTCTCGGGACCACGCCTGAAGTGCGTCCAAGACCCGTTTACAACGCTGCTCAAACTCGGAGTCGTTCAGGTGCCGATTGGCCATGAAGAGCATTCGCTGAATCAAATGGTTGACCAGGTCGCTGGCCCAGGCCACAGCGGTCGGCGTAATCCTGGGAGCGGAGTGGTTCTCACTGACCGCATACAACAGCGACAACTTGCGAATCTGCTCCTGAGCACGACCCCAGACTGTCGTTCCCACCGCGTCCCCGCGAGATTCCGCCAGGGAATACTGCGTTCCTGAAGCCAGACGGGATTCGATCAGCATCCGTTTGGCTTCCTCGGTCGCTGTCACAATGGCGGGTTCAGGATGCTGGTCATGCAGATTGCCGATTCTAGGTTGATAACGAGCCCACCAGTGGGCGGTCTGCAAGATGCGTTCACTCGGATGGAGAATTCCCGGCTCTTGGCCCTCGCCACGGCGGCCACTATCCACAATCAGCATTCGCGCGAAGAATCCATTGGTCAACATCCGTTCCGACAGGGCACCGTAGTAATGCGTGGGGATTGCGGTCCCGAAGATCACCAAACACGGCTGATCAATCACCCCCGCCGATTCCTTACCCGCCTTCCGACGCATCGGATAGACGCTGTTCGCGGAAGAATACATGGTCAGTAAAGTGCCCATCAGGCTCTCGTATCGCCCATCCCGTGATTTGCTGATTGTCTGCAACAGACCATCGATTTCATCGTTTTGGAACAACATCGCCGGGGTCCCAAACAGCGCGTCCTGAATCCCCTCGCCCGAGGCAAATTTGTCACCCAGGCAGTGGATCAATCCAACCTGGTGCAGGATCTTCACGTTGAGCTTTCTGGGCCAGTCCTTGCCTGCCGCTGAATACGCCAGCGCGAGCAGATACAGATTGGTCCGATTGTCAGCTTCGTCGCGCACCTTCCGTCCCGCGAGCAGTGCCAACAATGCCAGCGCCCCACAGAAGGCAAGCGGCGTGTTCGGGTACGGAGCCGTCTCCAGGCAGTGGTCCATGATTTCTGCTACGAACCCGGGGATCCGGCAGAGCGTTTCCGGAAGTGGACCTGGATCAGATTCCTCCGCCTCTTCGAGCGTCAGAGGGTCGATACTGATGTCCCGGCGAACCAAGGCTGTCAGATCGACTGCGGCGACCGCTGGACCAGCTCCCTGCCTGGCACATCGCAGGGTACGGGCGAGGTAACCGCGGCGGAGCAGTTTCTCTGGATGGTCGCCGTGCCGGGTCCGCCACGCGAACAACAGATTGCCGATTTCCTCATCAGTCCACCCACGGAGAGCCGCGATACTAGCGAGTGAGAGATCGTAGGCACTGGCAGACTGATCGGCGAGGTCCTCGCGTTGTCTCTCCCAGGTCGCACGAAAAGTCGGGCAGTCCCGCCAAGCCGAGTCGAATTTGTCAGGCGGCGGTCCACTGGTCTCCGGGCCAGGTGGTTCCACACTCGCGTCAGGCGTGCCAGTCCACAGGTTTTCTGGGAGAACGTTTTCAAGATCCGCCGGAGCATAGCGACACAGTGTGGACTGGAGCAGCCGGACGGCTGCCGGCTGGCCCTTCAACTTGTGGTTGGTCGTCTCCGGCGGTCGCAGGACACGAGTCGGGTCTCCCAGGTTTTCGAGAACCCAACCTCGTTTTCTGGCCAACTCACAGATTCGCCCGTGCCAGGCTTTGGACAGGTGTCGGGCGGCTTCGCGATCGGAGGGAGTTGCCAGCACAATCGGTTCGTCAAACAACCAATAGGCGTGGAGACCATGCCCCGAATCGACCACGAGCGATGGCCGATAGGGCATCTCGGCCAATAAAGATTGCGCTTCCTCGATGGTTTGCGGGAGGGGATGACCAGGGTGTGCCGATCCGGCCAGATCGATGTCCGCCCACAGGAAGGCGAGCGCGGAGACCTGCTCAAGTTGGCCGCGCCCCGCTGCCGTAGGTCCCATCAACGCAACGCCAAAATACACATCGTGCGTGGACTGCTTACTACTGGCGTACTGAGCCGCCGCATCTGAGGACGTAAAAAACTCGGACCGTTGGCCCGGGAGTGTAAACACGACAAGACGCCGTTCGGGGGAAACGGCGTCTTGAAACAGGGTTTCGAAAAAGGATTCCATGGTCACGTCGCTTGTACCGTGTCGTGGTTCTGGCGGCTCGGTACATCCATCAGATCGGGGCGCTCATGCTCAAAGTGCATAATGGCCATGAGGTTCCAGATGGCGTGAGCCAGGTGGTCTTCAGTGGCATCCCCACACAACCACAGATTGAGATGGCGGAAAGCGTGATTGAGTAACGAAGAGGCGGGGAATCCCCGTTCCCAGTTGCGATCTCCGTATTTCCGGGCTCCCTCGGCGCAGGTTTCGGCGAGGCGGTGCCAGGCTCGCGGAGGGATGAGATCGAATCGCGTCCGATCGGCGTCGCGCGAGCGGATGGCACCGGACGGGAATGTGGTGGTCTGTTCGGGCTCGGGCATGGGGTCAACCTCCTTCTCCCGGGCTGCAACGGCACTCGCGAGGTGCTTCCCCGCAGTCTCGGCATTCGGGATGATTCGGATCCTGGGGTGGTTCACTCGGAACGTGCAATCTTGACGGAGGGGGAACATCGGTCACGGAATGGCTCCTTCCAGTTCGGGCAATCAAAACGGAATGTCGTCCTCAGTGAACTCGGAGCCAACCGCGGCCACTGGCTCCCCGAGGCGGTAACTCACAATGCGTTCGAATGTTTCGCCAGCAATATTGCGGACCGTCACGAGGTCGCATTCACTAATCCCGACTTCACGGATGATCTCCAAGGCTTCGGCAGCCGTGGTCGGGATTGGCTCCGGGGACCTGGCTCGCCACCATTGCTCGGCACGCTGCCGCGCATAGCCGGTGTGTTCAAAGCAAATGAACTCTGAGACGCAATAGGTCAGACCGAGGCGGTAGGTGACCCGCAAAGACCGCGGAGCCTCGGGAGATGCTCCTTTTTTGAGATGGACGCTGTAGTTGATGTCATGAACCGCGAAATCTGTGTCGCAGGACTGTCCAGACAACACACCGACCCGCGCCGCCGTGGGTTCGTGGCGCTGTCGCTCCGGAGGAGGAAACTCATAGCCACACTCCGGACATCGCGCATAGGCTGTGGCAATCACCGCCCGGCATTGCGGACATTCCTTGCCAGCCGGAACGCTCGTCTTGGACGCTCCACCTGCTTGAGTCAGGCGAATTTGATCGACTGGACCATGGCGGAGGATGTTGCCCCCGAAGTCGAGGATCAAACAGTTGGTTTTGCCGGGAGCCAGCCGAAATCCGCGTCCCAGGATCTGGACGTAAAGGCCGGGGGACATCGTTGGCCGCAGTAACGCGACACAGTCGACCTGGGGGGCGTCGAACCCGGTCGTCAACACGCTGACATTGCACAGATATTTCAGTGGCGGCTTCGCAAACAGTGTGGCCTGAGGAACCCCCTGGAATCGCGCCAGGAGTTCCGCCCGGTCGGCACAGGAGGTCTCCCCCGTCACAAACCCACACTCGATGCCGTGCTCGTCCGCGAGCACCCGACAGATGTGCTGTCCATGGTGGATCCCAGACGCGAAAATGAGACACGCTCGTCGATCGGCGGTGGCTTCGACGATTTCGCGGCAAGCGGCCCGGACCAATTCGTCCTGATCCATGGCTGCCTCCGCCTCGTCGGCGACAAATTCCCCGCCACGCACACTGACCTGACTCAAATCAGCCTTGAGAGTCCCTGCGCGACTGATCAGGGGACTCAAGAACCCATCCCGGATCAATTCTCGGATTCCAATCTCGTAGCAAATCTCCGTCAGCAATTGGTCAGGTCCGCAGATGAGTCCCGATTTCATGCGAAAGGGAGTGGCGGTCAATCCGATCAATCGAATCTGGGGATTGACCTGGCGGGCATCCGCCAGGAACTGCCGGTACATCCCCTCGCCATCCGGAGGGATCCAGTGGCACTCGTCAACGATGACGATATCGAACCGTCCGAGTTCACAAGCCTTCTGATACACCGACTGAATCCCGGCGACGACAACCGGCGTGTCGGTGTCACGTCGCTTGAGTCCGGCGGAATACAGGCCCACACGAAGCTGTGGAGCCAGACGCCGCAGTTTGTCGGCATTCTGTTCCAGCAGCTCCTTGACGTGGGCCAGGACCAACACCCGGCCATTCCACTGCAGCACGGCATCACTGGCGATCTTGGCACTCAAGATCGCTTTGCCTGAACCGGTCGGGGAGACGACGACGGGATTCCCATCTCGGTCCCGGAGATAGCGGTAGACCGCAGCGATCGCAGCTTGTTGGTAAGGACGAAGTTCCATGGGCCGCAGTCGGATTCACGGATTGGGGATACGGACGAGTGCGGATTGTCTGTCATCGTCACGACGAATCATCAAGTGTTGGCTCTTGCACTCGAGGTTCCCGCGGTCGATCCAGGTGATCGGGGCAAACATGGCTGTGGCCTCGTTGCAGACATCGACGACAGTACGGATCTCGCCGATCCCCCACGTACCGTTCCGTGTCACGCCCGCAACGACGACAGCACACGCGCTCACGCGGACGGCGTTGGCGGGACATCGGAGTCAGCCTCGGGAGGGGGAGTGAATCGTTGAAGTCGCACAATGGCCAAGCCACCGGGGACGGGTTGGTGCATCCAGGTGTCGAGGTGTTTGATCTGGCTGTCGTCGATGTAGGCCCCACCGTGCTGGAGGGAGTCCATCAACGCCTTTTGTGCGTTGTCGCAATCACGGCGTCGACGATCGGGGGGATACAAATCCAGCCGCAATTCCAGTGGTCCTACGAGGGGACGAATCCCCTGGCTGGCCAAAATGCTCGCCACCTGCTGTCTGTACAGGCGGCCCCCTCGGCTGAGTAGCACGCGTGGGCCGACATGTCGCCACAAGTGATTGAGTGACGGTGGAAACGGAATTCGAAGCACCAGCACGACCTATCTCCGCCAGGGGGGAGTGGACGGCATGGTCGAGGCCTGAGGTGCTTGAGCGACCGGCGCTGCCCGGGGAGCGTAACCCCGGATCTCATTGGAGATCGTGCCATCGTCTTTGCGTCGCTTGCATTTGACGGTGACCAAGAGCGGAAGATTGTGGAGCTCGACAGAGTCGCGGGGTTGCAGAACCCCAACCGCCCGACACAGGCTGCCCAGTTCCGCCTGCGCGATCTGCACCGCCGTGGGATTGGAGTTTTGCAGGTTGAACCGCGCCCACAACGATCGCCCTTGATGAGGACCGTCGAGCACAGACATCTTCAGCTCCAGAAAGCTGCCGGTCCCTGATTTGGTCGACTTCATTTCACTGTCGACAATGACCGCGACATAGGTCCCCTCCGGAAGGGGATCGCGATCGGGGACTGGCTCCACTTTGTTCGCATCAAAACCGGTCAAATCAGCCATGGTTGAGAACTCCCGAAACTGAGGTTGAGGACGAGGACTGGTGGCGGACGATCCCCGCCAACAGGGTGGGCCAGTCCAAGGGGATTTCGGCGTCCAGGCCGTAGCGGTTTTTCGCCACGCAAGAGGGGCCGCCGATGGTTTTCAGGATGCGTTCACCCCCGTCTTTTCCGATGGCGTGGGCGGTCGTCCTTTTGCGGTTGAAACCCGCCTCTTCGGTCTGTGTGCGAAACTTGCGGGTGGCAAACAGCACGGCGTCCGCCCATTCGACAAAGAGCGACGAGGCGTGCTTGTGGAGTCGGGGAGAATATCGGTCGTAGGGTGTGGACTCGGGATCCTCGAATTTCTCGATCTTGGCGTGAGCGATCAGCAACACGAGCATGCCCCGGTCCCGATGCAAGTCCGTGAGTTGATCGATGACTCCCCGCCAACTGGTGAGAGCGTGGACATATCCCTTGCCGTATCCACCATCCACTTTTTCAATGGAGGAGACCCCGTACCTTTGGCAAAGGTCATCCCAAATCAGCCGCTCCAGCCAGTCGAGCGAATCAATGACCACACTCGAGTAGTCATGTGGCTCCGACGCCAACGCATGCAGTCCCTGTGTGACATCATCCAGCGACTTGGCCAGAGGCAGTCGATGGCAGTCGATTTCATTCAGGCCATCCTCCGTAGGGATGAAAATGGCACCGGGAGCACTGGCAGCCAGACTGCTCTTTCCGGTTCCCTCACTGCCGTAGATCAGCAGTCGGGGCGGGACTGGTGCCTTTCCCCGCTGAACTTGTGACAACAAACTCATCGCCAGGAACTCCTCACGAAATGGGAAATACCACCGTGACCACGGACGTAGGCGTCCCTGCCTCCGTCCGCTGGTCACCAGATGCCTCAAGGAAAATTCCCCGGAGAGGGAGACACAGGCTGGACTCCGCCTCCTGCCGAGTCCGCAGACCACCCCTCTCCGGGGTAGGAAATGGATTTCAGACCAGCTCGAGTGGCCGAACCTCCTCGTAGCCCGTAGGCCAGTGTTCGTCAGCCAGACAGGCCTGCAGCCGCGCGATGGCGGCCTGGTTCTCCCGCTGTGCGGCGGCCAGCGCCTCGGGACTCACTCGCCAGACGCCACAGCGATACGGTTCTTTTTTCTCGACCGCGATGATGTGGACTGGCAAAAAGGTGTTGGTGCGAAAGGCCAGAACGGCCCGATAAAAAGCCATTTGATGGACGTACCCATACCGCCTGGCATCCGCTTCAAACCAGGTCAGATCATCGCAGGTCTTGAGGTCGACGATCCCCACCTGTTCGTCAAACCAATCCATCCGAATTTGGCAGGGGAGATTACAGTAGTTGGCTCGTACGACCCCCTCCGGTTCACCGGTGACAAGGAGCTCCGCCGCGACCGGGTGCATTCGCACCGCCTCAGTCATGCGAGTGATGATTTCGAATTGAGAATCCGTGATCACCGGCTTGCCGGCGGATTCGGCCCATTCCGCCCAGGCTTTGGTGTTCTGTCCGTAAGGAGCACCAGTCTTGGGGTTAACCGGTCCACCGACCGCGTAGTCCGCCTCGAATTGCTGCAACCCCTCGAGGATCAAGGTGTGGGCCGCCCGTCCCAGTTGAAACGCAGGTCGGTCGTCATCGGGGATCAGTCCCATCCGCTTGCGATGGTACAGCCGCGGACATTTGCGGAAGTCGGCCAACTGATGGCTCGACAGATGATCCTTCGCCTTGGCGTGGTAAGCCTTGGCTGGCTCGTGAATCAGGAAAGGTTGAGTGGTCGCAACCATCGGCAGTCTCCCAAAGTGAGGCTTAGTCCCTGTGGGGTATCGCCGCACTCAGATGCGGAACCGCGACACCTTGCGAAGCCTCCACAGAGACAATTGCCGCTCCGGCCTGAAATTCGACGGTGAGTCGTGCAATTTCCCGTGCGCTACAAATGCGTGAAATGTCACCGGTGACATGCGCACCTTGGACACACATGCTCACTTTGGGTCCTACAGACTTTGTCACTGGCCCCGCCTGAGAATTCGCTCCTCGATTCTTAAATCACGAGGAGCCAACTGATGACGAGTGTGAACGAGTACGCCAGCGTCCTACCGGTCTGGCAAATGGAACTGGCCATCCGGCGAATCCGGGCTTGGCGTTTTCGGGGAGCGGATTTCGACGACGCTTTCCAGGAAGTGATGCTGGCGCTGATCGGCCATGTTTACGATCCCCAGAATTGGCACGGCGCCACTGAGAAGCAGGCCGCCTTCTCAGTCATCGAGCGCCGCCTGGCGATGTTGTGGCGGGCAGAAAAGCGGTATCGCCAGAGAGTGGAGCGGTGGAGCACAGAGAACCGGGCGACAGACCGGACGCCGGGATCATCGATTGATTCATTGCCTCTCGATCTATCCACCATGATCGCCGAGATGCCAGAGCGAACCCGTCACGTCTGCATGGGACTCCTGCATGGTGAATCGCTGAATGAAATCGCGATCCGCCTGCATACCAGTTGGGGGGCCGTGCGGCGCGAGGTCACTCGAATCCGCCGAGTACTGCAGCGGGCTGGCCTCGAACCCAAGAACGCCGCGACTCCGGAGGTGCTCCCATGACACCTGGCCGTGATGAACCCACGGGCGAACCGTTGCTGGTGACAGCAAAGCAAGCGGCAGCTCTCTGCGGAAAATCGCTTCGCACCTGGCGAGCTTGGGATGCCGCCGGATGGATCCCCAGGCCGGTCCGGGTAGGACGTTCAACGCTCTGGCGCACCGCCGAACTTCGAGCGTGGATTTCCGCTGGCTGCCCTCGGCGTTCCGAGTGGGAATCTCAGCCGCGGAATTCGGCAGACAGCGCTTGAGGTGTTTCGAGGAATGAGCAAACTGGACTCACACCGAGTGACCCGGTGGTCGCAAAACCTGTCAGAAAGGAAGAGATGCGATGGCGAGTTTGTACAAGAAGCCTGTGGTGCTGACTGACCCGAAGACTGGTGCTCGGGTCAAGACGAAGTCGAAGAAGTGGTGGGGTCGGTTCCGGGACGAGTCCGGAGTGGAGAAGCGTGTGCCTCTCGCCGCCGACAAGACGGCCGCACAGGCGATGCTGAACGAATTGGTCAAGAAGATGGAGCGTCGGGCGGCGGGGGTCGTTGATCGATATGACGAACATAGGAGACAATCAATTTCAGTGCATCTGCTGGAATTTGAGAAACATCTGCGAGCCAAGCGTGTGAGTGATGAACAGGTCAGGTTGGTGATTTACAGGGCACGGCAAATCATCACAGGTTGCAAAGTAAAGATCTCGAGCGACATTACCTCCTCGCGAGTGCAGGCCTTTCTCGCTGACTTGCGAAAGAATGGTTCGAGTATCCAAACCAGTAATCATTATCTCCGTGCGATCAAACAGTTTACTCGTTGGTTGGTCAAGGATCGGCGCTCGGGAGAAGATTCACTTGCGTTCGTTGCGATGTTGAATATCGCTACGGATAGGCGGCACGATCGGAGGCCGCTCACAGAGGAGCAGTTGGGATTACTGATGAACGCTGCCAAATCAGGACGAGTCATAAATCGAATGAAAGGTATCGATCGTGCGATGCTGTATGCGGTAGCGGCCTACACGGGGCTGCGTGCGAGTGAATTGGCCAGTCTGAAAGTTGGCAGTTTCAGTCTGGACTCTGATCCACCTACCGTGACAGTACAGGCGGCGTATTCGAAACGCCGGCGGCAGGATGTGCTTCCACTACATGCCAGTCTCGTCGAATTGCTACGCACATGGTTGGGCGACCGCCCTGCCAAAGAGTCGGTCTGGCCGGGGCCATGGGCGAAAAACAAACACGGTGGTGGAATGCTGAAGCACGATCTCGAAGCCGCCGGAATCCCATACGTGGATGAAAATGGTCTCTTTGCTGACTTTCATGCACTGCGGCATACTTTCATTACAAATATGGTCAAGTCAGGTGTAAACCCAAAGACTGCCCAATCGCTTGCTCGGCATTCCACGATCGACCTGACGATGAACGTGTATACGTCTCTCACGGTTTACGATCAGGCTTCAGCTCTGGCATCTCTCCCCTCAGTACCGTCAACAGAAACGAATGTTTCCCAGGCTGAAAGCCTGGGAGCAACTGGAACAAGTGGCCACAAAAAGGTGCCCACAGTGGTGCCGAGAGGTGCCAAAACTGGTGCCATTCACCTGACATCAAATGGTGGTGAGTCTGCATCAGATTGCACTGACGGAAGCCTGGATTCGTCTCGCGGGCCACCCGATAAAAACGCAGGAATCCCCGATAAAAACGGGGATTCCTGCCGCACATTGCATCGCTCTGCATCGCCAATCCAAGCGGAGAGGGTGGGATTCGAACCCACGGTGCCCTTTCAGACACGCCGGTTTTCAAGACCGGTGCATTCAACCGCTCTGCCACCTCTCCGAGGGCGATATTCTAACTTGGCCCCGACCCGCTTGGGTAGCCCGGCACCCTTGTGGAGACAGGTTTCCCACCTGTCTGGGAAATGACGTCGCCCACCACTCGACCTGGCCCCAACGCCGGCCAAGACTCGCCAACGGGAACATTGGAAAAGAGTCAATTGGAAGGCGCGGCGGAAGGGCTTGTCTGGCCGGAAACAGGGGCCGGCCCAGTCGAAAACCGGGCACCACAATCCTGCTCCAGAAACCACCCAAATCGCCCCCTTTGCCGAGGTTCCAAACGCCTCTTGACCCTCTCGGGCCTTCCGGGGTATCACCCCGCCCCCTTCCTCCAGGGGGCGGGCCAGACGCACGGGTTTCGACTTTGTCGGGCCTGAGGCCGTCTGCATCGCCTCGCCTGTTCGCCTCTTCTCCCGGCACTCCCCCTCCCCATGAACCCGTGGTTGAATTTCACCACCCAGGTGCAGCAGCGGTGGGGTCAACTGTCGACTCGACAGCGGGCGGCATACGGGGGAATCCTCGGCGTCGGACTGCTCGCCGGGGGATGGTATTTCACCAGCCAGCCGGCGACTCCCCCGGGAGTCCCCCTGTGGGGTGGCAAGGCTTTGCCAGCCGCGGAGATGCGCACGGCCCAGGCGAAACTCAAGGAAGCCGGAATCGCCAATGTCCGGGTCGTGCAGGGGCAATTGCTGGTTCCCGCCGACCAACTCGCCCACAGCGAAAGCGTGCTGCAAGCGCTGGCCCCCGTGACCGAGGCGAACAGCAGCCGGTTCGAAAAGGCGCTGGGGCAGGCCGCCTGGTCCGTCAGCGAATCGCATCGTCAGGAACTGCTCGACTCGGCCCGCGCCAGTGACCTCGTCGCGATGTTCAAGAATGATCCGCACATCGCCGACGCCCGCCTCATGTGGAACCGCAGCCGCAAGCGCAGCTTCCACGGCGATACCCGGATGACGGTGGTGCTGAACATCACCCCCCGCCCGGGCAAGCGCATTCCCCCGGCACTTGCCGAGTCGCTGAAAACCGCCGTCGTCAACACGTTTGGCCTCGCTGGTCCACAGGATGTTTCGCTGATTGAATTCGGCCCCGATGGTGCCCAGCTGGTCCGGCATGCCGACACTCCGGCCCCCGGTGACGCGACACCTCCCCGTCCCCTCTCGCCCCGGGAAGACGAGGTCGAGCTGGTCGATCATTCGGTGACCCGACCGAGCCGGCCTCAGACCTACGCCCCCGAGCCACCCGCCGGTCGCGAGGCCGCCCGCCTCGCCACCGCCGCCCAGCGCACGCAGCCAATCGGCGAAGAGCCCAACGCGCCCGCTCGGCGAGCGCCGGGGTCTGCCGCCCCGCGTCCCTCCCAAACTCCCGCCACCCCGCGTGATTCGCTGCAGGAGCGACTGCAACAGCAATTGGGCTGGATTCCCCAGGTGAAGGTGGATGTCACCGATCGGCCTGGGGCCGACGGCAACTCGACCGATTTGCCCGGTGCCGGGAATTCACTTCCCTCGGCCCAGACAGGCCGCCCGCCGCAGGTGACGGTGATCATTCCCAGTGTCGTCACCCGGTCGCTGCTGCAGCCGGGGGAACGCCCCGGGGGAGCCGAGGGAGTCACCGGCAAGCCGCGACGGTCCCGCATCGATGTTCGCCGCAAGGTGGAACAACTGGTCCGGAAGGAACTGCAACTGGGTCCGCGGGTCCCCGCCCGCGAATTTGTCACGGTCACCTTTCAGGAAGACGAAGTTGCCGGGGACGATGTCTGGTCGAACCAGATCACCTGCTACCTCACCGCGATCGACTGGCGGCGGGCGTGGCCCTGGGGGGCGGGAACCATCTCGGGATTGGCCGGCATGACCCTGCTGGCGCTGCGTCGCCGGCGCAAACAGGCAGCCGTCGCTCCCCCCGACACGACCGTTGCCAGCGAATCGTCGGCCAGTGAGGCCGCGAGCGGTTCTCCCCCGGCGACGTCGCGGTCGGCCCAGCCGGGGAAGGCTCACAACGGCGAACGTGCTGAGGGGGAGACCCCCGTTGCGGCGAAGCCTCGCAACCGATCTGTCTCTGCCGCCGCCGCGACAGGCACAGCGGGCGACACTGGAGATGACGAGGCGGCAGCGGCTGTCCGTGCAGTGCCGGGCGAGTCGCACCAGTCGGAACTCGCGCGGACGGTTCGTCGTCGCAGTCGGCACGAGCGGGATGCCGACGAAGAACAGGCGACCGGGTTCGATCTCGATTCAATTCGCCCACCGCGGGGAACGGGGGGCCTGTCGGGGGGGGCACGCGGTTCGGGTGCCGACTCCCCCGCACCTCCGGCGGCCAGCTTCACCCAGTTGCATGACTGCTCGGCCGAAGAGTGGCACGAACTGCTGGAGGAGGAACAGCCGCAGACGATCGCGGTCATTCTCTCGCAGTTGCCCCCGGCCCAGTCGTCGTTCGTGTTGCGGATGATGCCGGCGGCGAACCGGCTCGATGTGGTGCGGCGCATGACGGCACTGGAACAACCCGCCCCGGCGGTGCTGCAGCAGCTCGCGACGACACTGGCCACCCGACTGCGGCAGGTGCGGCAGGTGAGGGCGACGCATCCACTCGGCACTGCGGGGTCGGGTATGGCTGGAATGGGCACTTCCGGTGTGGCCCCCCACAGTCAGGCAGCGGCTCCCTTCCTGGTACCGCATGCGGCGCACTCCACGCCGCCGGTGCCCCAGCTGCGCCACCTGGCCCGCCACATGAGCCCGCCACCTCCGGCAGAGCGTCCTGGGGGTTCACAGCCCATCGACCGCCGGCCCCAGCAGGCGGGTGGTGAACGTTTCGATGTTCGTTCCGGTTCCAGCGCGTTGCCGTATCGCCCGACACCGGCGGTGCCCGGGCCGACCGGCGGGGCTGTTCCCGAATCAACGTTCGCCGATCTGGCGATGCTGGATGACAATTCGCTGCGCGAGTTGTTTGCGCAGTTCGACGTCGAACACTGGGCGGTCGCGCTGCGGGGGGCCGAGGTGTCGCTGGTCGCCAAGTTGACGCACGCGCTCACCGCCGGCGATGCCCAGGGTTTGACGGCGGCGGGGTCTCAGCTCGGGCCGGTGCGACTGGGCGATGTGGACGCCGCCCAGCGGGCCATTGCCCAACGACTCGCTCCGCTGCGGTACCGCGGACGTCGTCCGGGTGGCCCGGCGGGTCATTCCGCCCCTCCGCGTGAGGATCTGACATGAACCTGCTGCGCACGACCGCACGTGTCATCAAGGGGGGTGGGCTGGCCACGCCTGCCGCCCCGGCACCGCCGCCGCATTCCTGGCCAGGGAACGGAACTGGGTATGCCAGCCCGGCCCACGATGTCTCAGACGCCAGCCTGCTGCTGGAGGAAGCGCGGGCCGAGGCTGAGCGGCTGCGCGACGAGGCGCAGGCCGAGGGGTATGCGGCCGGATTGGCAATCGCCCAGGACCAATTGGCTCGGGAAGTCGAACGCCGGGCGAGGGAACTGGCAAGCGATCTGGCAAGCGAACTGGCAAGCGATCTGGCGGCCGAGCAGGCCCGCGAACTGGCCGAGCAGGAATTTGGCTCGCTGCTGGCGAATGTGGGCGAACTGGTGAGTGCCCTGCGCCGGCAACAGGCCGAACTCGCAACCCGGTGGGAGCACGAACTCACGCTGCTGGCGGCCCAGATGGCCGAGCGGCTGATTGGTGCCGAATTGGCCCGGCGTCCCCAGGGAGTAATTCCCCTCGTGCGCGAGGCGGTCGCCCTTGCGGCGGGTCTGCCGCAACTGGTTCTCCGTCTGCACCCCGACGATCTCACCCTGTTGACGGGACCGGGCCATCCCCGACTGGTCCCCTCGGGCTGCGAGGTGATTCCCGATCCAGGCCTGCAGCGGGGCGGCTGCGTGGTGGAACTGGAGGGGGGAGAGATCGACGCCCGCATCGAAACCCGGCTCGCCCGGATCGTGGCGGAACTGACTGGCGACTGACACCACCGATTCACAACCCGATCGACCCCATAGACCTCTCTGGCATGAGCCTGACCCGCACGGCTGCGTCCCACCGCTCCCTGGTTTCCCCGGCCACGCGACCTGCGACCGCGGCCCCCACACGGGCCGAGTTGCTCGCCCGCGTGATCCCGCTTGGCCTCACGGGGAGCGTGACCCGGCTGTCGGGGCTCGCCCTGTCGGTGGCTGGTTTTCCGGCCCCGCTGGGGGCCTGGTGCCGTGTCGAACGACAGGGGGCCGCTCCCCTGCGCGGGGAAGTGGTCGGCTTTCACGACCAGGAAGCGGTGTTGCTGTGCGAAGGGGACCTGGCGGGAGTCCGTCCGGGCAGCCGCGTTGTGTTGGAACGCTCCACCCCCACCCTGCGGGTCGGACCAGCGCTGCTGGGACGGGTGCTCGATGGCTCCGGCCGGTTGCTGGACCAGGGGCCGGCCCCCGTGCTGCACGATCGGGTCTCGTTCCAGCCCGAGAACACGTCGCCGCTGGATCGCCCGCGCATTGAGACTCCGCTGGTGACGGGGATTCGTGCCCTGGATGGGTTTCTGACCTGTGGGCTGGGGCAACGGCTCGGAA
>Ga0315902_10004393_pt1 | contig 20421 bp, 18 predicted proteins | sample LakEriMetagenome_9_FD_203523 | JGI IMG/M metagenome (GOLD analysis project Ga0315902, IMG submission 203523) | Freshwater fungal communities from buoy surface, Lake Erie, Ohio, United States - Buoy 12 MA117 | ecosystem: Environmental > Aquatic > Freshwater > Lake > Lake biofilm | place: USA... | reverse complement strand
AGTTTGTTAAATCCGCTTTTCATAACCCTCCAATTGCCCATGGCCAAATACTAAGATGAAATTCTGTAAATTACCTTAGAGATTTCTGATCATTACCTAGATCTTCAAAACTCATATTTCGCACCTCGTTATTCAAAAATGAGAGGGTAATAGCAACAACACTCACCCCAGCCAATATATACAAGAAGTTTTCAATTCCAAAAAGAGCAGATAAGGGGGCTGCAATTGCAAGTCCAATCGGTCTAAACATCATTGATCCCATCGCATCAAAGGATGCCACACGGGAGAGCGCCTCACGCGGCACCTTCCTTTGCATAGCGGTGTTCCAAAATGTTCCCCATAAATCAAGTGTTATACCAAATAAAAATGCGGCAAAGGCAATTACAAATAATGATTGCGGCTTTGCCATAGTGAAGATGTAAAAGGTTAAAGTAAAGGAGGAGAGTTGTAAAAAGCGCAGCGGGTACTTTGGTTTAATCTTAAGTGCAATTATTGAGCCAACAATTAGTCCCACTGATTCTGCTGTAATTACCAATGACCAGGATTTAGCGCCATTAAAGTGCTCTAAAGCAATCAATGGCCCTAAGACATTTTCTGCTGCTGCCCAACACATAACTAAAAATGACCAGGATAGAACCAAGACAACAATCCACTTAAAGGAGATAAAAACCTGCCAGCCATGGCGAAGGTCGGCAAAGACTGTATTTTCACTATGTGCTGCCCTTGGAGTTAGATGTCTAAAGCTATAGATCATTACTCCTGAGATCATAAATGAGGCGGCGTCAATTGCTAGTGTAATTGCTGCGCCATATTGATCAATTAAAATTCCAGCAACTGCAGCGCCAATTATCAAGCCACTATTTGTTAATAGTTGATTAAGAGCATTTCCTTTTTGTAATCCTTCACTTGGCACAACCGCTGGAATAATTCCAGAAAATGCTGGCCAAAATATTCCCCAAAACACACCATAGGCGCCATTAACAAGCAGCAGAACTGCTGCTGGAACATCACCTATTGCAAAGTACCAAGCCTGAATTAGTAGCACACACCCTGCCAAGAAGTCAGTGATTCCAACCATTCTCGCCCGGCCATACTTATCAGCGATTACACCCCCAAAAGGTGCCACAAGTAAGAAGATAACTGTGGTGGTTCCTAGCACTAAACCAAGTAAGTTAGCTGAGCCGTTTGGTAGCGCTAATATGCCAAAAGCTAATGCGATTGGCCCCATGCCATTGCCAAAATTTGAGATAAAGCGAGCAACAAATAATCTTTTTACATATGGCCTAGCTAAAACCTGCCTGGTATCCAACTTACTTAATTACTTCACTAAAGGTAGTAATTGAATCTAAAAACTCCATATCGGGAGTTACTCCTATGCCGTCCCCTGTTGGCACGGTCAAATAACCATCATCCATTACAAACGGTGTTGTTATGTCTTGCTTAAAGTAGCGAGCAGAGGCTGATGTATCTCCTGGCAATGTAAAACCAGGGAGTGCAGCAAGTGCTAAGTTGGCAGCTCTACCAATACCAGTTTCCAACATGCCACCACACCAAACTGGAATCTTACTTTTCACACACAAATCATGAATCTTCACCGACTCTAAGTAGCCACCAACTCTGCCAGGTTTGATATTGATAACAGTTGTAGCTTTTAGAGCTAACGCATCTTGGGCAGATTGCAAAGAGATAATTGATTCATCAAGGCAGATTGGTGTCTTAACCTCTTTAGCAAGGAGTGCGTGCCCCAAAATGTCATGCTCATCCAATGGTTGCTCAATTAATAACAAGTTGAATTCATCCAGCTGCGCTAGGTGTTTGCCATCATCTCTTGAATAAGCTTGGTTTGCATCTACTTGTAATGGAATCTCTGGCCAGATCTCTCTAATTGTTTTAACTGCTTGAATATCCCAACCAGGTTCGATCTTTAGCTTAATTCTTCGATACCCTGCATCAACATAGGATTCAACCTCTTCAACTAGAGCATCTAGATTGTTTGCGATTCCAACAGATACACCACATTCGACCCTACTTTTAGTAGCGCCAAGGTATGCAGCAAGTGATCTTTTCTTATCCCTTAACTGCGCATCCAATATTGCAGTTTCAATGGAGGCTTTTGCCATCTGTCCGCCTAGGAAAGGCTTTAATATCGTGGCAACCTCTTCTGCTTTAAAATCCCCAGCCTTATTTAATGCCGGAAGTAAAAATCTTTTAATTAGATCAATGCAGGCGTGTGTGTACTCAGGTGAGTAAAGGGGTTCAGACATTGCCACACACTCGGCCCATCCTGCAGTGCCATTCTCATTTGTAACTTTAACAATTAACACTTCACGGGAGGTTTGAGTACCAAATGAGGTTCTAAACGGACGCACTAACGGCAGATGGATGGTTCTTAGTTCAAACTCTTTTATTTTCATATTCGCACAACATATTCATTATTTGCTGAAAAGCCAATAACTTTGCCATTTTTCTCAAAAGCAGCCATGAACTGTTCACGAACCTGCTTGCGCCATTTCATACTTTCACTTTGATTCTTAGATCTAATCGCAACTATATCTACTGGAATTTCAATCAAAACATCGCCTGGCTCTAGGTTAGTGATTAACTCTCTAGCCTTTGGTGCATCTAAATCTGTGGGCCATGAAACCATTAAGCGGTCTGACTCATCTCCTGCATTTAACGCATCTGGCATCTCACCATAAAAATTCGGATAGTAGCCAGAAATATCAACGCCTAGCTTTACTATATTTAATTTTGCATTTCTTCTCACCAATGGGTCAAAGGTCCAAGAAAGATGAGGAAAATTATTTTTCTTTGCCCAATTCCACTGGTCAATTTTAAGTGCATAGCCAACACCCATATCGCGATAGCCATCTAACACTGCTGTCATATGTGAATGAAGGTGTAACCCATTACTTGTAGCAGGGAACGCAAAGGCAGCGCCAACTATTTTGTTGTCAATATATGCGCCAGATAGATATGAACCACTGTGAACCATAGCCTGCAAAAGGTTAGGTGTTATTTCGGTTCCAAACTCTATTCTCCAGGTTATATCAAAAATTTTGCGAGCCAACTCCTGATCTTTGATAGTAGCTAAGTCGCGTACTTCAATAAAATTACTTTTTGAAGTAAAATTCAATGTGTTAAACCAATCTCTGATCGGGTTTAAGTCTGTAAATTGCTGTTGTAAATGATGTCACTACCGTTTTTTACGCAGCTTATAGTCAAATTATGGATTTTAGGGCTTGCTTTGATTTGATTTACCAACTTTTTCGGTCCCACCAATAGCAAATAACCTGAGCTTCCAGCGCCTAACAATTTTGCGCCATAAAACCCAGTTTTCATATACTCATCAACTAATCCGTCCAATATTGGATTTGATATTGACCGTGCGAGCTTCTTTTTCAAAGTCCAAGCATATTTGAGTGATTCACCAATTTCTTTCGGACCTGCTTTTACTATGTCAAAAGAGTTTGCGCCTAGAGCATTCAGCTCATTCAATACTCCTTCAGATTTTCCAACAGCTAAATTATTTTTTTGTTGGTTCATTATTTTCGACAAGTCGCGGTTGCCTTTGACTCTCACAAGTACAAAATTCTCTTTAACAATTCTTGAAAAATCCTCGTAATTAGGAATAGAGAATCTTCGTACTTTGCCCGACTTTGAAATTGTATATTTGGCAACCCCACCGTACGACGCCGCGTATTGATCTTGAATGCCAATCGGTTCTTTCAAAACATCAATTTCAATTCTGCATGATTCCTTAGCTAATACTAGTGGCGTCGTTTTCATGTTTTTCATAACTCTGATGGTATTTATTAAGCCACATGTGAATGCGGAGGAACTTCCTAATCCTGTTCCAGCCGGAATATCACTACTGACCGAAATATCTATACCGTTCAACTTATAATCTATGCAAACAGCTCTAAACACCGGATGTTTAATTAATGATGCTTTGGAAACCAGCTCAGAATTTGAATATTTCAACAGAATGTTGCTCGATTCAACTAGTGAATGCACAGATATATATATGTATCTGTCTATAGTAAAGCTAAAAAAATTACCGCCAAACTTCGAGTAATAATAACTAAGATCAGTTCCGCCTCCAAAAAGACTTACTCTAAGTGGTGTTCTTGATATTATCATTTAGGGCTTTCTTTTTTTTGTAGAGCAGAATGAACCTCATTTACGGTTTCATTGAAACTATTTCTCTCATATCTAATGAACTTTAAACCTAATCTTTTCGCAGCTTCTGAATCACTTTGGCTATCACCCAAAAATAGAGATTTCCCTAAATCGATATCGTGTTTAATAGTTGCATCTTTGAAGAGTTTAGATCTAGGCTTGCGACAATCACAATTAATTTTTAAGTCGCGCAATTCACCCTTCCATCCTTGTTCAGGGTGATGCGGACAGACAAATATATCATCGATATGTATGTCAAATTGCGAGATATATACTTCAAATTCCTGAATAAACTTTTGAAATTGCCAGGCTGTAAATTGACCTTTTGCAATTCCTGGTTGATTGGTCACAACAATCACATTGATTGCGTTTGAATTACAGAACGACACAATCTCTATTAGATTTCTATTAAACATGTGCGCTTGAAACTGAACTTTTACATCCTGGTTTAATATCAAAGTGTCGTCTAAATCGATAAACAGTGCACTTTGATTCATAAACAAATTCTTTTCCCCGGTGGAAATCTGATGAAAATTCTCAATTTTATGTACTCTTTCTGGAGTCCCTGCATCAGCAATAAAATCGGTAGTTCTTAATCCAAGACAAAAACTGTTTTTAACGGCCCCTTTACAGTAACTTTCAACAAAATCACCAGGTATCGATGTTAAATGCTTTATCGCTTCATTCTTGACTAAAAAAATTCCAGCGATCGCTAAATTACTTGCAGTCGCATTCAAATCTCGATTCTTCAAAAATATCTCGTCGACCCTGCAGGATATTGGATCCATGCTAACGACATCACTTTGATTTGGGTGCTTATTTGGATGTACAAAGAAACCTATATCTGGATCTTGTTTCATAAGATTAAATACATTAATCATAAAAGAACTTGTTTTGAATTTTAAATATAGATCGCCAAGAATTACAAGGGAATACTTTTCTGATGATAATTTAGCTTGGTTTATCACCGGAATAAGTGTTCCTGTGGGTAAAGATTCATTAACAATTGTTATTCTTAAGTTTTTAAACTCATGCTCAACGCTTTTAACATACTCGCTTATTTTATCTGACCCAAATCCAGACATGATTCGCACGGTCGCTGGATTTTGGCCCAAAAGCAAGTTTAGTTCGCGAAGTTGATTATAAATAATGGGGCGCCCGAATACGCTCTGTAGTGATTTCGGTACACCTGGATTTGCTGATCTAGTTCCCTTACCTCCAGCGATTATTGCAACGTCAAACACTAGTTCCTCGGTAAGAATTCAAGCGCATTTGTTATGGATTGCTTAGATGTTCGAATTGAATCTTTTGGTGCAAACCATAATGGATAATTCTCATAACTGTAATGTGGTACATCACCAATCCATCCAGTTGCAGTGGTTTCATAATAAATATCAGGTGTAACGTTAAATGCGTTACAAGTTAATTGCACAATCTCTCGAACAGTTATATTGTCAACTGGACCTATGTTCTCAGTAGTACTTAAATTGCTAATCCAAAGATTATAGATTGCTTTGGTGAGATCTTCAACGTGCATAAATGGTTTGGATTGAAATCCATTGCCTAATATTTTTAAAGTTTTTGGATCTCTTTCAATTTTCTTTTTCAAATCAAACAACAATCCATGAGTCAAGTTTGGTCCAACTACATTAGGAAAGCGCAAACATTGATACACAATATTTTTTTCCTGAGCTGTGCTTGACAATATTTTTTCACTGGCTAATTTTGCCATTCCATAATATGAAATGGGTAATTTAGGTTTAGAATCAGTTTTTTTTATTGCGAAATTTCGAACTCCAAAAATTGCTGAACTTGAAGCAAAAAAAATTTTCTTGATACCTACAAAATTAGTTAATTCTGATAAATTCAATGAGCTACCAAGAGTATCGCGAAAATCAGGTTCTGAGTTTAATGCCCCATTTTGGATATCACTGTTGGCTGCTAAGTGAACAACTTCATCTACTGAATATTCTTGACAAACTTTCTCAACCGAATCGTAATCATTTAAATTAAGCTCAATAAAGGTATTTAGTTCTAACAGATTTTTCCTGACATGATCAGTGTGCTTGTCAATCGCTATAATTCCTGTGTGGCCCATGCTGTTGAAATAATTAATAAGATGCTGGCCTATAAATCCTGCCCCACCTGTTACCATTACCGTCATTAGAAATACTCCAGATTGATTGAACTTAAATTGTAACACTCACTTTGAACCCCTACTATCTTACAACTATCAATTTTATATGGTAGATTCTAGTGCGAATGGAGATTTGTGCTTTCTAATTTGTTTGACAGCTATGTAAAAGATTTAAGTGAAACACTTGAACGCTTCCTTAAGAATGATTTGTTGAGTGCTACTCAGATGATTTTACAGAAGTCTATTTCTAATTCTGTTTGGGTTGTTGGAAATGGTGGCTCAGCAGCTATTGCCCAGCATTTTGCTACGGATTGGACAAAGGGCTTGAAGAGCCTTGGGCATGGTAACCCCAGGGTTTTTGCATTAACAACTAATACATCACTACTAACTGCGATTGGTAACGATTTCGGTTTTGATGAAATTTTCAAGTCACAGTTGGAGGTAAGTGGTCGTGCTGGAGATTTATTAGTAGCGATATCCAGCTCTGGCATGTCTCCCAACATAATTTCAGTAGCGAAAACAGCAAAACTAATGGAGATGCAGATAATTGGCTTAACGGGTGTTAGTGGAATTCTTGAAGATATCGTGGACTTGCCGCTAAAAGTTGAATCAAAAGATACGCAAATAATCGAGGATATCCACAGTATTTTTGGCCACCTCGTATTTAAATTTGTTGAAAAGAGATAATGTCTACTGCACGACCCATTGACTTGACAGTACTCTTGCCTTTTAAAGGGCAAAGTACTTATATTTTTAGTGCTATCGAAAGTGTCTTCTATAGTTCTAAGATTAATGTGAAGTTAATTCTAATTTTTAAAGACGAAGAGCAATCATTTTTAGGTAAGCTGCGAGATTACAGTTCACAATTTGAAAACGTAGAATTTCTTCAGGTGAAGCAGGGCGGACTAGCCCACGCTTTAGCAACAGGAGTAGTTCAGTCAACGACTGAATATGTTGCAAGAATAGACTCCGATGACATGGTGTTGCCAGGACGCTTCGAGCTTCAATTGGCATATTTGACTGAAAATCCTCGCGTTGCTGTCGTAGGAAGTCAGGTCGAATACATAAATCAAAATGGTTCAAAACTCGGCAAATCAGAATACCCCGAATCCCCAGAACATGTTAGAAATAGATTAGTTGAAGGATGCCATATTGCACATCCATCAGTAATGTTTCGGCGCTCATCAATTCTGAAGGCAGGAAACTACAAGGAATACTACTCGGTGGGTGGAATATCAATTGCTGAGGATTACTATCTTTGGCTACGTGTACTAGATTTTTTTGAAATTGCCAATCTGCATCAACCGCTAACACAATACAGGAATCACGCCGATCAAGTATCAGGGAAAAATTTAATCATAATTTGGGAACAGACGCTTAGGCTGACTAGCACAAGATTAATCATGCAAATTTTGGCTAGAAAATTTAAGGATTGTCACAGTTTTGTGTCAAGTAAGGATACTTTCGAAGTATTTAAGTATGTGATAAACAACAGAAGTCTCCTAGATTTTAAAGTGTTTTTAAAATGGAAAAAAGCCATCTTAGCCTGGAGCCTTAGATACCTGAAGGTACAGTTCAAAACTTTTAACTTTATTCGTGCTTCCAAAGCTTCTAGAGTTATAATCAAAATCATAATTGTTTCATTAATTGACTCAGTAAAGTCTAATAACTGAATTGCAGAAAAGTTTTGCTGCGAGTAATTCACTAGGCTGAGATTGTGAGTTATTTTTGCGCTCTACAATGTATGTAATTTAAAAGATAAAATTATTCGTAAAAAGTGCGCCCGCAGGGGTTCGGTACAAGTGGATTCAATTGGCGTTAATTTGTCTCTCAATATGTCCCCTCTTGCCAATTTTGCCTGGCAGTGAATACAAGAAAAGCATCTTATACTCAGTGAAAAACAAAAGAAAATTTCACGATACTAAATCTGATGGCAAAAATTGAATCTGTTTTTAGAAAGAGTTTACATAGAATGGGGTTCTGCCCCATACAGAAATAAAAAAAGTCTCAAATGTTACGGTACAAAACCAAAATTTCCTAGTTTTTGCAAAACTTTTAATTCGAACACTTTATCTGATCTAAACTTGTAAATTTGAACAATTTTCTCTCTAATCTTTTAATGCTCGAGCATAAAAAGTGATTCAAATACATTATCTAAATCTTTTTTAGTAACCTCAATTTCATGACTATTCTTGCCTGATGTAATTGCGTAAGGCATATAATTTATACCAAAGCTTCTAATCATGTGACAGAGTGAATCGGTGGCTTCTGTAGTAATGAATTCAATTAAAGTTGACTCGGGTGCCGCAAATATCATGTTGTAAATTGCACCACCATGCATTCCGAATACATATTTTGCATTGCTAAGAACACTAATTATGGAATCTAGATCACTCTTAGATGGATTTAGGAATACGGGATTCAAGTTAAGCAACTTAGCGCGCATTGAGAATTCCTGTATCAAAAAATTTTGGTTAGAAAAATTTCTCGTATTCTCTTCTCGGATAAAGACGACTAAGTTTTTTGTTGCGGCTTCTATGTATTTTTTCCGTTGGTTAATTAAGTTAAACATTAAGGAGTAAAGTTCCTTAGGGAGGCAATAAATGGCGTTGAATGGTTCGAAGTTCAAAATATAGAGATTTTTTACATTTATATCAGAATAGTCGATGATTAATTTTGAATTTTCTATTTCCAATATTTCAAATAAGCGTTCATGGCTTTGGAAATTACTCAATGGCTTTTTGATTATCAATGGAATTTTGGCATTATCTGCAAGAAAGTCGTGAACAAAGGTAAGAATTGGTAAAAAATCCTGAATAAAATGTTGAAATTGATCAGCACCATTAACGCACAAGTAAAATGCATCTTCTATTTCAAATGTTTCGCTTTTATTTATTTTGTGATTATAAATATTCAACGAGCTTTGTGTCGGCTCACTACTTACACAAACATTATCCAATTTTATAATTTCAGCACTAGTGATAACTCCGACCCCAAAATTTCTAGTTCTAATTAATGATGGTTCAATTTTTTTAAAGTAACGCAAATTTTTTGATGTCCAGATTGAAATCTTGTTTTTAAAAAATTTTATACTTACCCAGCTACCTGATTTTTTGCACAGGCTGAGGAGATCTATATTTTGTTTTGAAATTATTAGTCGTGAGTTATATACAGGGCTTTGTGCAAATTCATATCTCACAATAGTATTCAATCGAGTGCGTGGTGGAATAATTTCTTTAAACGATCTCCGATCTTTAAACCTATTTACTTGCTCTCTAATCATTATTTATGGTAACCGTATTATAAAAATTATTCTTCTTACATAATACGTAAACACCTGGGTAAAATGAATTATTTGTTTTCCATAAAGTACCAATTAATTTCACAAAAAATATAATCGTTACAACTCCAATCGATACTAGATTATTTACTAATATTTGAATTACAATCAGTGGTATTAATATAATTCGAAATAAACGATTAAACTTGAAATATTGATTTAATATATTGGACATTTTATTGCCAATATACGCTGCGATATTATCAATTATAAGCGTAGAGAAATTACCTATTTTTGATGAATTTTCAACTGAAAAATTATGTCTCTCCATTAGTTTATTTAATCCGTTTAATGTAAAGCGGTAATAGTCACTTGGATTGCCATGCTCCTGGTATAAGAAATTTGTTTGGCAGTAAAATAGTCCACCTGGCTTAAGAACTCTGTTGGCTTCAGAGATTGCAATCTCTGGTGTATCAACATGCTCTAAAACTGAATTTGATATTACGAGGTCAAAAGTGTTTTCCGCTAAAGGAATATGCGCATCTGTAACAAAAAAGTCTTGTTTCTCAGGATTGACAGAATCTGCAATATCGCAGCCGATGTATGTAAGCTTATTTTTTTCGAAAATATGTCTAGCCCATTGCCCGCCTGAGCCAATATCAAGTACTTTTTTACCTGATCCTAATTGAATTGCTAATCGATTAATATTTAACTTAGAATAATAAGTGTATGGGTCTAGTAATTTTCCAATCTGATGAGATTGTAAATATTCATTTTTTTTGTAAGACAGGGCTCCGTAAAATAAAAGATTAAAAGTCTTTATCAAAAATTTGTACATATTCTATGGTATCGTAATTATTTTGATTTGCAATGAGTTTTGAAAATTAATCGTAGTAATCTCCTTACGTGTTGAAATTTTTTTAGCGCTAGTTGTATTATGAATTTTCTAATTCAGAGAGAGCGACTGGATGAATTATAGTCTCCTATCCCTAAATACTTTACCATTATTAGAGTGCGTCTTTGGACTGTTGAAGCAGTTACAAAGGTTTTGCCTTAAGGTTTCTTCTCACATTAAAATCAATATCGGTATATTTAATTACGGGTTGTGAATGTTATTTAAAAAGTTGTTTATACCCTTGTGGTTAATTATTTTAAGAGTTTAGAATACACGACAGAGTTACTACCCCTTAATCAACTAGCAAATTTTATTTCTGATATGGAAGGACTGCTGATAAAGAATCAGACTGTCAGATTAGAAGTTCGGTTTTACTTTCAAACCGATTGGTGCGCCCGCAGGGATTCGAACCCCGAACCTTCTGATCCGTAGCTGGCCAGTAAATCTGAGCTTTTAGTTCCCTAAAACTCACCTTTACTTGCCTATCTTTCCGACTGTGCTCACGCTCAATCAGAAAGTCAAACGCTCTATCCGTTGAGCTACGGGCACATTTTTTTCTTACAGAAATTAACATTACTATCTTACCACAGCAATTATTGGGTATATGCAAATCATCTAGGCAATTTAGATTTTCGTTATCTGCAAGATTTATTCGTGGCTTTCCGAAAGATATAATTGTTTTTTGTTGTGCTATGTAAATTAAATTTATTTGATTTAAGGATTTTCAATATCTGATTTTTATCACTTTTATCTGACGGGATTTCAATTATAATTGCAAATACATTCTTGTAATTGTTTGGATGAATTTGCTTAAGAATTTCTAAATCAAAGCCTTCACAATCTATTGAAATAAAAAATGGTAAATCAAAAAATGCTTCGATTATTCTATTGATTGAGACTGAACTTACCTTATAGATTTTTCTCGGCCTCATTCCTAATTGCGTTAACTTCTTGTAATGCTTGAATGAGGTGGTGGAGTACTGTGTTGGATTAAACTCATAAAAATTTCTTATTTCATTATTATTTGAAACCAACGCATTAACTTGATGATCTTTACTGCGGACAAACTTGTGCAGTCTTGAATGGAATTGGATAGGTTCGATTGTGACCCCTTTAAATCCCATTTTATAAAAATAATATGTATTGCTCCCAATAATTGGGTGACCAGCTCCAATGTCCAAGTAACTTTTTAAGCCTAACGGTGCCATTTTTTCTATAGTTTTATCTTCACCAAAATCTGAATACTGTTGTATTGTTTGAAATTTTTTTGCTAGTGCGACTATATTTGATTTGAAAAACATCATCAAGGAATATCTTTGATAAATAAACTTTGTGATTTCTATTCGCTTCAATAGATCCCCGAACCTTCTGATCCGTAGCTGGCCAGTAAATCTGAGCTTTTAGTTCCCTAAAACTCACCTTTACTTGCCTATCTTTCCGACTGTGCTTACGCCCAATCAGAAAGTCAAACGCTCTATCCGTTGTCCTTCGGGAGTAAGTATTGCAGATTAGAAAGTGAATTACTAGACCAGTCGCGCTCAATATCTCTCTGCCATTGGACCAGAACAGACCCCGGGTTGTTAGCTTTTACGCGCAGTATATGTATACAGTCCAGATAGAAATATTTGCTAAACAGATTGCAGAATTACCTAATGTATCTACACTAGTCAAGTGAAAAAATTCCTTATACCCGTGGTGAATCTTTTTCTTATTTTTAATCTAGTTTCAGTCCCTGCAGCGAATGCTGTTTTAGCAAACCCAACACCTGTCTGTGTTTCTGGAACCTGCACAATTAATTTTGATACGACGGGTGATTACTATCTTTGGAGTGCGCCAACAACAGGAACTTATACTTTCCAGGTATGGGGCGCACAAGGTGGATCGGCCTTGAATACAAATGGAAACGTTGCACAAACAGGCCCATTAGGGGGCTATGCAGCTGGCAACTATCCACTAACCTCAGGTCAAGCTGTATATGTTTATGTTGGTGGTCAAGGTTCAGGTAGCACCAGTACGAGTGCTGCAATTTCTGGTGGATTCAATGGCGGTGGAATTGGTTACAACGGCGATGCAACTGGAAGAGCAGCAAGTGGTGGTGGTGGTTCAGACATAAGAATTAATTCAAATTCTCTTTCAAATAGAGCGATAGTTGCCGGTGGAGGCGGTGGAGGAAGGCTCTACACAGGCTACGGAACACCGTCTGGTGGTTTCGGCGGAGGAACTTCTGGTCAAGCTGGTGCAACCAGTCTTTATGGCCTTGTTTATAGCGGTGGAGGTGGCACCCAATCTGAGGGTGGCGCAGGAGGCCAAAATGGTGGAACAGCAGGTTCAGGAACTTTAGGAAATGGTGGAAATGGAATTTCAGGGCACCCATACGGATCAAGTGGCGGTGGCGGTGGCTATTTCGGAGGCGGTGGCGCCGGTGTAGGAATGTCGCCCGGTGGCGGATCTGGATATGTTGGAGGTGTTACTAGTTCAACTATTACTGCAGGAAATGCAACAATGCCAAATCCAGCCGGTGGAACTATGGTTGGACGATCAGGGAATGGCTACATCAGAATCACCTATGAGCAAGTAATTGTTAACGCCGCTTTCACTTTATTCCAACTAGCCGGTGCTGCTACTACGGCAACTTTTAGGACATCTGTCACTTTATCAGCAACCGTAACCGTTGCATCTAGAGTTACTTTTAGAGCTAATGGCAAAGTAATTCCAGGATGTAAAAATAGAACAGCGAGCGGCTCTGGTTCCACTTTCACCGCCACCTGCCCTTGGAAACCGTCGGCGCGTGGTTCTGTAACAGTGCTCGCAACTGCAGATCCAGTTACGGATGGAATTTTAAATGTAACTTCAAGTCCAATCTCTGTGGGAATAATTAACAGGACTGGTAAAAGGTAAAGTCCTTCCAGTGTCGGCTCAAGTCCGACCGGCGTTTATATTGCATATTGGTTCATTAGGTACTACTCAATTAGAAACTTCTTCTAAAGAGGTCTGATTACTAGATCAGTGAGTTACTTCTGATTAGGAGTAAGAACGTCAGTAATTTTATGCTTAACCGTGAAGTGCGCCCGCAGGGATTCGAACCCCGAACCTTCTGATCCGTAGTCAGATGCTCTATCCGTTGAGCTACGGGCGCAAAGTTGTAAAGCGATGGAAAGTCTAGCGATTTATCAAGACCTGCCCAAACTTATTAGCCGCTTCCAATCCACCTCTTTTACTCGAGGTTTTCCTGCTATCTCGCCAGAGATCACTTCCGAGGTATTTATTTTTTCCCAAGCCAATTGATCAATTAGCTCATGACCTGATTTTAATAACGCAGTAATCCCTTCACTTATCTTTGGTTCCTTTAGATTCTCAATAATCAACTCCACCACATCAGTTGAATCACTCTTATTGGTTCCTATCACTCCAGTTGGCCCACGCTTTGCCCAGCCAGTTGTATATAGATTATGTTCAACATGGCCTGCAATATTACTTATGCGGCCATTCTCAATTGTAATTCCTGGATACTCAACTGAGTCATATCCAATAGCGGTAATAACCAACCCGCATTTAATAGAAAACCTCCCACCGCTTGAAACTACCTTGCCATTTTCAACTTTATTTTGAGCGAAAACAACCTCTTCAATTTTGTGATCTCCTTTAAATTCAATTGGAGCCAATAAAAACTTGATCTCAAGTTTTCTTTCAACGCCTTTTTTAGGATGCTCTGCAATTAATTTCATTGCTTCAAGATTATTCTTTAAATCTTTTTCGATCTCGCTCAGTGCTGCAACTCGTGTCTCAGCCTCTTGTATCTGCTTTGAATCAATATAAACATCAGTATTTTCTAATTTTGGAAGGTCCCGTAGCTCAGGGGCTGTGAAGGCAGCATGCTCTGGCCCGCGCCTGCCACAAATAATTACTGTACGAATATCGCTTTGCTTTAATTTGTTAAGTGCGTGATCTGCAACATCTGTTGGGTCTAGCTCTGTTGGATCAATTGCCAAAATTCTTGCCACATCCATTGCCACATTTCCAGCACCAATTACTACAGCTGTATCACTAGATAGATCGACTTTAGTATTTACATAATCTGGATGGGAGTTATACCAAGGCACAAAATCTGCAGCAGAAAGAGAATTCGTTAATTCCTCACCTGGGATGCCAAGTTTTCGCCCCCTTGAAGCACCAGTGGCAAGAACCACTGCGTCATACTGATCTCTTAAATCCTTCAGTGATACATCTTTACCCAACTCAACATTGGCAAATAATCTAAAGTTTGGCTCTTTAGCAATCTTTTCAAATACCTTAGAGACTGTTTTTATCTTTGGATGATCTGGTGCGACCCCACTTCTCACCAATCCCCATGGGGTGGGAAGACGCTCAATCATGTCGATTGAAAATGAGAGTTCTTCAGTCTGCGCTTTTTGAAATGCTTGGGCGGTGAAATAGCCAGCAGGACCTGCGCCAACTATTGCAATTTTATAGGTAGGCAACTTCCCCCCAATTTCTAAATACCTTTTTTACTTATTTTTATTTGGCGGAGACGAGAGGATTTGAACCTCCGAAACCCTTTAGGGGTTAACCTCATTAGCAGTGAGGCGCACTAGACCGGGCTATGCGACGTCTCCAACGCACAAAGATTACCGCTGATTGCTCACCTCTAGCCAATTTAAGCCTCTTAGGTAGGCTTATCAAATGAATTCAGGCAGTAACAACAATAATGAAAAGGGTGTTGAAGTGAGAACCCATGATATTCCGGTTGCTGATGCAATGACAGAGTTTATGAAAGAGGGTTGGGCTCCTTCACCACTTACTGGAATTACCGCTCATCCCTCAATTCCATATACAAAACTACGCAGAGATAAGTTGTCTAAACAATATGTTGGCAAGAGATTAATTTTTCCATCAGGCTCCTTAAAGGTAAGAAGTAATGACTCTGATTATCAATTTAGAGCTCACTCAGCCTTTAGTTGGTTTACTGGCATTGTTGCATCAGATTGTGTTCCAGATTCTTTATTTGTAATGGAACCAACTACAACAGGTCATGAAGCGCTGTTATTTATTCACCCAAGATCTCCTCGTAATGACAGTGAGTTTTATAAGGACACAAGATATGGCGAGTTTTGGGTGGGTCGAAGAATGACCTTGGAAGAGACTGAGACCAAGTACGGCATTAAGGTGATGCAGATTGAATCAATTGAGGAGTTTTTAAAGGACAAGAAGGAAACCTTGTTAGTTCGGGGTGAAGATTCTGCACTTGATAAGTTAGTTGAAGAAAACACAGAGGGTGAGAAAAAGTTTCTAAATTTCACGTCAGTGATGCGGGCTGTAAAGGACAGGTATGAGATTGATGAGATGCAAAAGGCGGTTGATGCAACAGTTCGTGGTTTTGCCGATATGGTCCGTGTTTTTCCAGCAGCAACTGCTGTAGCAAGAGGTGAGCGAGTAATTGAAGCTGCCTTTTTTGGCAGAGCACGTCTTGAGGGCAATGACAATGGCTATCCAAGCATTGTCGCCTCCGGTGCTCATGCATGTGTGCTGCATTGGATTAAAAATGATGGTGATGTGTTGCCAGGGGATTTAATTTTAATTGACGCCGGTGTTGAGGTTGAATCCCATTACACCGCAGATATCACTAGAACCTTTCCAGTAAATGGAAAGTTCACAGAGGCACAACGCAAGATTTATATGATCGTGTATAAAGCACAGCAAGCAGGAATTGCTGCGGTAAAGCCTGGGGCAAGATTTAAAGATTTTCATGCAGCCTGCATGGTTGAGATTGCAAAGGGTGCAGAAGAGCTTGGGGTGCTTCCAATAAGTGCTGAAGAATCACTAAAGCCAGAAAATGGCCTACATAGAAGATGGCAATTTCATGGATCAGGCCATCACCTTGGCATTGATGTGCATGATTGCGCACATGCTAGAAAAGAGCAGTATGCCGATGCGGTATTAGAGGCTGGGATGATTTTAACTGTTGAGCCAGGTTTTTATATTCAACCAGATGACACATTATTTCCTGAGGAGTATCGGGGAATTGGTATTCGGATTGAAGATGATATTTTAGTTACTGAGTCTGGCGCAAAAATATTAAGTAATGCTCTTCCTCGTCACCCAGATGAGGTCGAAGCGTATATGGCAAAACTACTTAAGTAGTTAATTACCAGTTGTAGTTTTAACCTCCACAATTTCACAAGGCGCACCATCACAGCAATTTGTCTTCATATGACAATTGGGGCATAACCATCTAGTTGAAACTGGATCATAAGGAACACTGCAAAAATCACAGGGCATCTGATTATTAGCACCCATAAGTAATTAGCTTCTCTTACTTTTAAAGCTTTTATTAATAATTGTGGTAACAATTGAGATTATTAGAGAGGCACCGAGTGCTGACCAGAAATCTTCTACATCAAGTGCGCTACTCCACCTGGCAGTTAGCATCAACATTGCAGCATTGATTACAAAGGAGAAGAGTCCAAGGGAGAGCAGTATTGCTGGCAGGGTTAATAACTTAACAATTGATCCAATTACTCCATTGATAAGGCCAAACAACAAGGCAACCCAAAGATATGTCCAAGCGCCACCATTAACCGTTAAACCGGTAATTAAGGTTGTTGCTGCCCAAAAGGCGAGTGCGCCAGCGATTAGGCGAACAATTAGATTCACGAACTAAACAATACCCTCACGTTTGCGAATCTTAGATCCAAGCCATCTAACCGGGTCATATTTAACATCAACTACCCGCTCCTTCATAGGAATAATGGCGTTATCGGTAATCTTTATATGCTCAGGGCAAACTTCAGTGCAACACTTTGTAATGTTACACATTCCAAGGCCATGCTCTACTTGTGCTTTTTGCTTACGGTTTTTTAAGATATCAAGTGGGTGCATATCAAGCTCAGCTAAGCGAATGAAAAATCTTGGGCCTGCAAATGATTTCTTATTCTCTTCGTGATCCCTAATTACATGGCAGGTGTCTTGGCATAGGAAGCACTCAATACATTTTCTAAACTCCTGACTTCTTTCAACATCGACCTGTGCCATTCGCACCTCACCCGCCTTTAAACCAGCAGGTGGAGTAAAGGAGTCAACCTCCATCGCTTTTTTGTAATTAAATGAAACATCAGTTACTAAATCTTTAATCACTGGAAATGCTCTAAGTGGGGTAACGGTGATGGTCTCACCCTCTTCAAAGTTTGCAACCTGTGTCATACAAGCAAGACGTGGCTTGCCATTAATCTCCATTGAACATGAACCGCACTTACCAGCTTTGCAATTCCAGCGAACAGCTAAATCACCCATCTGAGTTGCCTGCACCCGGTGAATTACATCAAGGACTACTTCACCCTCATTAGCCTCAACCTCAACATCTTTTAACGCGCCATCCTTTGCATCCCCGCGCCAGATCCTAAGTTTTATCATTTTGCTCATGATCTAACCCCCGCATTATTTGGTAGTTCATCTTTACTTAAATACTTCTCAAGCTCATGAATATCAAAAAGATCAAATAGTTCATTTGGCATTTTGGGGAGTTTTTGTTGTTTAACAACTACCTCTTTGCCATTAAAGGAGGAAATATTATTAAGGGATCTCCACTTTGGATCCATCGCTGGAAAATCATCTCGGGTGTGACCACCTCGAGATTCCTCCCTCACGATCGCTGATTTTGCGGTGCTCTCTGCAACCAACAACATATTGTCTAGATCAAAGGAGAGGTGAAAACCTGGATTAAATAAACGATCGCCACTTACTGCAACATTTTCAATACGTTTTCTAATAGAAGCAATCTTTTCAATGGCATCTTGTAATTCACTTCTTGTTCTAATGATTCCAACTAGGTTGTGGGTGATCTCCTGTAACACTTGGTGAAGTGTGTATGGATTTTCCCCTCCTGTTCTCTTGAAAGGTGCTGCAATTTTCTCTGCAGCATCCCTAATACTTGCCTCCGATACCTTCACAGGTTGGCAGTTCTTCACATACTCAGCAGCTCCGGCTCCAGCACGACGACCAAAAACTAAAAGATCAGATAGTGAATTACCGCCTAAACGATTTGAACCATGCATGCCACCTGCAACCTCACCTGCTGCATATAAGCCAGGTACTCCAACAGCGGCTGCGGTATCTGGCTCAACCTCAACCCCGCCCATTACATAATGACAGGTTGGTCCGACCTCCATTGGCTCCTTTGTGATATCCACCCCAGCTAACTCATAAAATTGATGCCACATCGATGGCAATCTCTTTTTAATTACATCTGCAGGAATTCGCTTTGATACATCTAGGAAAACTCCACCATGCGGAGATCCTCGTCCTGCTTTTACTTCTGCGTTAATAGCTCTTGCTACCTCATCCCGTGGTAATAGCTCAGGGGGACGGCGATTATTATCTTGATCTAAATACCAACGATCTGCCTCTGCCTCATTATCTGCGTACTTATCTTTAAATACATCTGGAATGTATTTGAACATAAACCGCTCACCCTTTGTGTTGGTTAAAACACCACCTTCGCCACGAACAGACTCTGTTACTAAAATTCCACGAACAGATGGTGGCCAAACCATTCCAGTTGGATGAAATTGTAAAAACTCCATATCAACTAAGTTGCCGCCAGCTTTAAGAGCGAGTGCGTGTCCATCTCCTGTGCCCTCCCAGGAGTTTGAGGTAATTTTAAAAGTCTTTCCAACCCCACCTGTTGCAAGGATTACTGCAGGAGATTCAAATAAGAGCTCATTGCCATTCTCTCGCCGGTAACCATAAGCACCAACTACCTTGCCATTTTCCTTTAACACTTCTGTAATTGTTACTTCAGCAAATACCTTTAGATAACTCTCTGCATCCCCATGATCTTTTTTATCCTGTTGTTGCATTGAGACAATCTTTTGTTGCATAGTTCTAATTAATTCAAGACCTGTTCGGTCTCCTACATGTGCAAGACGTGGATACTCGTGTCCGCCAAAGTTACGTTGTGAAATCTTTCCCTCACCTGTGCGATCAAAGAGTGCGCCCCATAGCTCTAACTCCCAAACTCGGTCAGGGGATTCTTTGGCATGAAGCTCTGCCATTCGGTAATGGTTTAAGAATTTTCCGCCCCGCATCGTGTCTCTAAAGTGAACCTGCCAGGCATCTTTATCATTGACATTTCCCATAGAGGCAGCAATTCCACCCTCTGCCATAACGGTGTGTGCTTTACCAAATAACGATTTACAAATAATTGCAACCCGAAGTCCTGTCTCACGGGCCTCAACAGCTGCGCGAAGTCCTGCTCCTCCTGCGCCAATTACCAAAACATCGTAATTGTGCCGCTCCATCGGGATCTTCTCACTCATTGTTATTTCACCATCTCTTAAAAGAAGTAGAAATTGGTAATGGCCCCACTTGCGACCTGGCGGACATATAGATCAGTTAATGCAACTCCAAAGAGTGAAACCCAAGCAAAATTAGGATGGTAATGATTTAACTTTGAAACTGTGGTCCAAGCTTTATATCTAATTGGATGTTTTGAGAATGTCTTTAATCTTCCACCTAATGTGTGGCGACAGGTGTGGCAGGAGGCGGAGTAGAGCCAAAGAAGAGTGGCATTGGTAAGGAGTACTAATGTGCCAACACTCATATGTCCCCATTCACCCTCCTCATTTTTAAAGGCGATGATTGCGTCATAGGTCAAAATTACATTTAGTACTAAACCGGCGTAGAAAAACCAACGATGGCCATTTTGTAATATCAATGGCGCTCTAGTCTCACCTGTGTACTTCTTATGAGGCTCAGCAACTGCACATGCAGGTGGTGACATCCAAAAGGAGCGGTAGTAAGCCTTGCGGTAGTAGTAACAGGTCATTCTAAAACCAAGTGGGAAGATCAAAATAAATAATGCTGGTGAGATTAAAAGACCAAATAATGTTATGGAGCCAATTGGTGAGCCAAAGTGAGCAGCACCTTCAACAC
>Ga0315902_10004391_pt1 | contig 20433 bp, 20 predicted proteins | sample LakEriMetagenome_9_FD_203523 | JGI IMG/M metagenome (GOLD analysis project Ga0315902, IMG submission 203523) | Freshwater fungal communities from buoy surface, Lake Erie, Ohio, United States - Buoy 12 MA117 | ecosystem: Environmental > Aquatic > Freshwater > Lake > Lake biofilm | place: USA... | reverse complement strand
CTACTATTGCATATGACCATCAAAACAATAAATATAGATTGTCAGTAAGAATAAGTGGAAAATCAAAAATAGACAAAAGTTATCCCGTTAACCCAAAAACAGGTGTTGATATAGGTAAAATTATAGATGACTTAGGAATGTATAAAACTTATAAATTCAAATAAAATCTTCATTTATGTAATAAACCCCCACTTCAAAAGAGTGGGGTTTATTAATTGGTGGAGGTGGAGGTAGTCGAAACCTCGTCCATAACATCCTGTCAGATAAGGACTACACGTTTAGGTTGGTATTTTCTAATACCCCAAAATATCTAATTTTAATTTGATTAGAAACAAAGTTGATTTGTTCTTCACCATCGTAAACCAACAACCAATGGACGACTCAATTTCGGGTTTAGTCGTAGTCCACCTTTGTAGGGACTTCTGTTACTAGGTTATATGTCCACCGACCCTCCGTTTGTGTAACGATTAAGCTACAGTTACGTCAGAAGTACGGATTAATCCGATTGCTTCCATTTTGTTTAGCACATTGCCAGTTGTTTTTCTGAATCAGTTTTTAAGGAGATTAATTCAGTCCCCACGTGCCCTTATTCCTCAGCCAACGCCTGTCAAATCCAAAAACACCCCCATATTATCAAAGAACTTATTCTGTATACAAATATAAGTATAATATTAAATATATCCAAGTTCAAGTATATTTATTTGTAATGGCTGAAAATAGTGAATTATATGATTTATTGGTTAGAGTAAAAAATGGATATGATCCAGGTTGGGCGTACTATTCAAGGTATGATGATAATTTAGATGATATTAGATTTAATGAAAAAAACCCCGGACTAAGTAGTGTGAATATTGTATTTTCTGATTATGACGATTACTTAAAATTATACTCTGATTTACTAGATGAAGATGATATCTATTATCTTAAACTATTTTTATCTAATCAATATCAAAATGATTTTGATAGATACCAATTACGAGAAGAATGGGAACAAGGATATGTTGCAAGTTATCTAAATGATGAAAACAAAGAACTTATTGATAGGATTGCGTATTTTATTTCTAAAGATTCTGTTAGAATGGATTTTACAAATAAGTCAAAATTGTTATATAAAGAATACGAAGGTGAGATAGATAATATAATGTGGGAATGGTCAGACATAGAACACAATTGTAGAATGGACATCATCCAAGATGAAATTATTGATGAATTCAGTAATAAATTTTATAATTTAGGTATTAAAGAAGTGGTACCATTATATAAATACAAATGTTCCGTTAATACCTTGATAAGGTTATTTGATATGTTTGGTTTACAAAGTGGGACTATTTTTGATTTATTTAAAAAAATATTGGAAGTTAACCAAGTATCTGTGGGTTCATATTATAATGAAATGTACTGGAATACCAATTGTACTAATTTTGATATGGAATCCTTTAATAGATCGGCAAATTGGAATTTAACAAGAATTTATGAACATATTTTAGATGATGAAAAATTTGTGGATGTTGAGGAATTTTACGATATAAAAAATGCGGTAGATAAAGAATTTGGTTTTGATAAATGGAACAAGATTAAAACTAAAGAAAATTTGTACTTTAAGGTTGATGATGTTGATCCAGCAACAAATAAAATAATCATATCTTTCAGGAATAATGAAAGTGATGACAGAGAAGAAAAACGCTCAATGACATACGATGAATTAAAACGTATGGAAACACAGTATGAATTATTTAATGAAATAAAAAAATTAAGAAAAAAAATTTTTTTAAATTAAATTAATTTCATACATTTGTGTTATGAGAGATTATGAATTATTGAAAGAGGTATTGTCGGTTCCCACAAAAACTTATCTGGAAGATTTGATGATACAATTCATATGTGATTGGTTAGATAAAAATCAAATACCATATTATGTTGATACGTTTTACAACATATACGCAACCAAAGAAACTGATGAAGATATAAAGTTCTTTCCCTGTGTTGTTGCTCATACCGACACCGTTCATACAATTGATACAATCAATGTAAGAGAGGAAATGTTGTCTGATGCTCAAGGTAATGTAAAATTATCACTTAAAGCGTATAATGATAATGGAGAACCAACAGGAATTGGTGGTGATGATAAATGTGGTGTATTCGCCTGTTTAGAGTTACTTAAAGAACTACCAAATTTAAAAGCCGCATTTTTTGTTGCGGAAGAAACAGGTTGTAAAGGTTCATTTAATTCTGACCCTCATTTTTTTGAAAACGTAGGTTATGCAATTCAGTTTGATGCCCCTGAAAACAATATGATTTCAGAATTTTTAATGGGTGTTCCTATGTTTGAAAGAAACAGTAAATTCTTTGAGGTTGGTGGAAGATTGATTACAGAACATTTTCCAAGTGACACCAAATATCACAAACATCCATATACGGATATATATCCTCTTCACAAGAGTTATAACATATCTTGTTTTAACATCTCAATTGGGTATTACAACTATCACACAAAACACGAATACGTGGTTGTTGAGGATACCTACAACGGAATAAAAGTAGGTAAGATGATGATAGAAGAGTTAGGTTACGAGAGACATTAAAAAAGGAGGTTATTGAACCTCCTTTTTCTTTCTCCCTCTTTTTTTCGGTTCATCATTAATCATTTCTTTGATATCAATGGTTCGATTTTCTTCTTCGCCTGTTACATACAAAGTGTAATTTTTATTCTCACCAACTTCATTCAATAAAATCTTTTCGGAAATTAAGTCTTCGATTTTATCTTGAATTGCTCTTTTGATTGGTCTTGCTCCATACTGTTCATCAAATCCTACTTTTGAGATGAGCTGTATAACCGAAGTATCATACGAAATATTATACTTCATATAGTTTAATCTTTTAATCAATTTATCAATTTCTAATTTAACTATCTTATCAATGTCATCTTCTTTAAGTGAGTTAAAGATAACAACGTCATCAATTCTATTTAGGAACTCTGGTGCAAAAAACTTACTCATCTCTTTTTTCAAAATATCTCTTTTGTGTTCCTCTTCAATAAAATCATTTTTTTTGAATCCAACACCTGAACCAAAATCTTGTAGTTTTTTAACCCCAATATTCGATGTCATAATAATTAAACAGTTTTTGAAATTAATTTTTCTACCTAAACTATCTGTTAAATGTCCATCATCCAATAGTTGTAATAATGTTGAAAAAATATCTTTATTTGCTTTTTCAATCTCATCAAACAAAATAACAGAATATGGTTTGTTTTTAACCTGTTCTGTTAATTGCCCACCTTCTTCGTGACCAACGTAACCTGGAGGAGAACCAATCAATCTCGAAATCGTATGTTTTTCTTGATATTCAGACATATCGACTCTAATCATATTATCTTCATTACCAAAAATTTCCTTTGCCAATTGTTTTGCCAAAAATGTTTTCCCAACACCTGTAGAACCCAAGAAAATAAATGAACCTATTGGTTTGTTTGGGTCTTTAATACCAACTCTATTTCTTCTTATTGCTTTTGAAATTTTACCAACCGCTTCAGATTGTCCAATAACAAGTTCGTTTAATGTTTGTTCTAATCCTACAAGAGACTTTGTTTCATCTATTGTTATTTTATTTACAGGTATTTTAGTCATATTAGATACAACCTCATATACTAATTCAGATGAGATTTGTTTCTTTTTGACTTTCAATTCTTCATCAAACTTTTTCTTTTCTTCCTCTAATTTACTTAAAATCTTTTTTTCTTTATCACGCAATTCGGCAGCCATTTCAAATCTTTGACTTTTAATTACTTGTAATTTTTCATCTCTAATATCTGACGCTTGTTGTTTTAATTTCTCAATTATTTCAGGTAATTTTATATCAACTTGAGCTCTTGCACCTACCTCATCTAAAATATCAAACGCTTTGTCTGGAAATTCTCTATCTGTGATATATCTATCCGCCAACTCAACACATAGTTCAAGTATTTCATTATCATACAATACTTTATGATGTTCTTCGTATTTTGGTTTACTATTTTTTAGAATTATCAATGTCTCTTCCTTTGTTGATGGATCTACAATTATTTTTTGAAATCTTCTTTCCAATGCCCCATCCTTCTCAAAGTTTTTTCTGTATTCATCTAATGTTGTTGCTCCCACACATTGTATTTCTCCCCTTGCTAGTGCAGGTTTAAATATGTTGGATGCATCCAAAGAACCCGATGAACTACCAGCACCAACAATGGTATGAATCTCATCAATGAATACAATAATATTTGGGTTATTTTGTAATTCTTCAATTATAACCTTCATTCTTTCCTCAAATTGTCCCCTGTATTTTGTTCCCGCAACTATTGAATTCATATCCAAGGAAACAATTCTTTTATCAGATAAATTTTTAGGGCAGTCACCTTCAAAAATTTTCATCGCTAATCCTTCAACAATTGCTGTTTTACCACAACCTGGTTCACCAACAATAATTGGATTATTCTTTTTTCTTCTTGATAACACTTGAGCAATCCTCATTATTTCTTTTTCCCTACCAACAACAGGATCTAATTTTCCCTCACTTGCTAATTTGTTTAAATCTCTACTGAAATTGTCCAATACAGGAGTTCCCTTATCTGAACTTTTTTTGTTCTTATCGTCGTTATCCATATACTCAATCATAATTTTATCTTTTTCGAAAATGTAATAACAATATTTTAAAAAGTGTATTATTTTACGTAATTGACAATGTGTCAGATTGGTATCATTTTAATATGACATTTTGTCAGTTTTTAAGTTTTGGTATATTTTTTATGATAACGGGGTTTAAAATAAACTATAAAAAAAAAATAAAATGTATAACCAAAGATTTAACAAATTGTTTAGAACATTTGATTTATTTGATGAATTGTTTTTTTCTGATTTAAGAAATGATAATTTTATTGAGAAAAATTTTAAATCCCCTGATGGATCTATGTCAATTAGTTATTTTGTCAAAACAAATCAAAAAAACACTATTGATGATTTAAAACACCAATTAAATTTGGCTGTAGAGAATCAAGAATTTGAAAAGGCAGTAGAGTTGAGGGATAAAATAAAAAAATTAGAGGAAAACAAAGAAGCAATATCTCAACTAAAAAAAGAACTCGATGAATGTGTGAAATCTGAAAATTACGAAAAGGCAATCGAATTGAGGGATAAAATAAAATCACTAACTTAAAAAAGTCCACCGAAAGGTGGATTTTTTATTTTAGATATTTATTATTAAAATAAAAATTATGGCAATTTTAAAAGAGGAGATTGTTGGTTCTAAAATTATTAATGAAATAGAATCAAGTAATATTGTTAAAACAGAATACGATACAACAACAAAATTATTAGTGGTTGAATTTAAAAATGAGAGTAAGTACGAATACGAAAACGTACCACATCAAATTTACACTCAATTTAGAATGTCAGAATCACAAGGAAAATTCTTTAATTCTAAAATTAGTAAAATTTACAAATACAAGAAACTTTAAGATAATTTAATTAATCACTGTATTTATTATTGATGGATAAGTACAGCGATATATTGTCAAGTTTTAAGACACAAAAAAATCTGAATCCCAAAATATGGGAAAGCCCAAGCGGTAATCCAAAAATGAATAATAACATTAGAGAAAGGTTATTAGAAATTTCTTATGAATTTTTGGACTTTTTAGGTGTTGATATCATTGTTACTGATATAATAGTAACCGGATCACTATCCAATTATAATTGGTCTAAATATTCAGACGTTGATTTACATATTGTTGCCAATTATAATCAATTTCCCTCTAATCAAGTTGATTTGTATAAGGAGTTTTTTAATCTTAAAAAAATAATTTTTAATGACAAACATGATATCACAATTTATGGATATGATGTTGAACTGTATGTCCAAGATGAGTCCGAAACACATTTTAGTAGTGGGGTGTATTCAGTGTTATTTGATAAATGGATTAATAATCCAAAAAAAGAAAACGTAAAATTAGATTTACAAAAAATAAAAAATAAATCAAAACAATGGATGGACATTATTGATGGTGTTATTGAAAATGCTCAAGATGAAGATATTGATACCGCAAAATCAATTATAAAAAAATATAAAGATAAACTCAAAAAATATAGAACTTGCGGTTTGGAAAAAGACGGTGAATATTCGTATGAAAATTTAGTTTTCAAAGTACTAAGAAGAAATGGGTATATAGAAAAACTTTACAATTTTGGTGATGAGTTTGTTGATGTTAAATTGTCCATCAAATAAAAAAAATACCCCTATACATTGAAATAGAAATAATTAATAATAACGATATATTTATATATAAAAATAATTCAAAAAAAAATACTAAAAATGGGAAGTTTAAAACCAGTAGGTAGTGAAAAACTACAAGGAATTGATAAAATAAAAAGAATTATTGAGATTTCTCGATACAATGAACATATACCAAATCCTGTTAACGAGAATGAGTCTAAAGAGTATTCAAGGTTATTATCTGATGGTAATAGATATGAAATTGTAAAAGAAAAATTAGGTTATATTATAAAAAATCAAATATCCGAGGGTGTTTCTGAATATATTGAACCTATGAAAAATAGAAAATATTTTTCTTCTTATTCACAGGCATTGAAGAAATTAAATTTAATGGCTAAAGAATATAATGCGCTATTTGAAAATAAAAATGGTACGTCTTTATTTGGTGAAGAAAAAAAATATTATCTTAAAAGAGGAATGGATTCTAATGATACTGATGAGTTAGAAGAACAAGCTCCACCAACACCGGCACCTGCTCCTCCCGCACCAGCAGCTCCTGCTCCTCCCGCACCAGCGGCACCTGCGTCCCCTGGTACTACCCCGTCCCCAACTGAACCAACTTCTGATTTAGGGGATGATACAGAAATGGAAGATGATACAGAAATGGAAGATGATACAGAGGGTAAACCAGAAGAAGAAGTTACTTTTAAAACCATACAAAAACTTACAGGAAAATTAGCACAAAAAATACGTGATTTTGAATCAGGTACAACTGAGGAAGAAGAAGGTATGGATGGGAATGATGTTAAATACGTAATCAATTCAATATTGTCGGCATTAGACTTAACGTCATTAGATGAAGATGATAAAGACGAAATTATGGCTCGTATTGAGGGTGAAGATGAAATGTCTGATGAAGAAATGGGTGACGAAACTGATATGGGTGGAGAAACTGATATGGGTGGAGAAACTGAAGGTGAAATGACAGGAGAACCGTCAACAACACCTCCTCCTCCACAGGGTGGTGAAATGATGGAAATGCAATCATTGGCTGATAAATATTTTGAAAAATTAAAAGGAGCGACAACTTCTACAATGTCTAAAAAATTACCTGGTATGGATGAAATGTTTGATTCGGGCGATGATGAAATTTATGGAACTATGAAGGGTCGTTTTGAAGATGATTTTGAAGATGATTTTAAAGAGGATGATTATACAATGAGAGGTGCGAGAAAAAGAAGAAGATTTAGTGATGATAGAGATTTTTCTCACGGAACTTTCGGTGAATCCAAAGTAGATAAAATTTTGACGAGGTATTTTAATGTTGACGAAAAAGAAAGACAATTAAATGAAGAAAAAAGTAGGGAAAAATTAAAAAATCACATTTTAGAAACAAAATCTGAAATTAAAAGATTGTCTGAAACTATTCGTCAAGAAAGAACTGCAATTAAATTTTTAAATGAAAATAAAAAAGCAAACCTAATAGGGTTAACCAACAAGAAAAATTTGATATTTAAAATTAATGAAAGACAATTCAAAATATCACCAAAAGGTACTATCCTATGAACAAATTAATATATATCAATGGTTTAGGTCCTAACTATAAAGGTGATAATATTTATGAATTTATATTTTCAGACACATTAGATGTTTGGGGTGAAAATTGGGAATCCAAACCAGCAAATGGTTATCCATCTCCTCCCGACATAGAATTTATAAAAAAAGTTGGTATTTTAAAAAATGAAGAAATAACATTAGAGTTAATACAAGATTCTGATGTTTTTTCATTAATTGACGCAACAGATGAAGTGATAGCATTAGGCTGGGAAAAAGAAACAGATAATATTGATTTTTCGATTGTTAAAAGATTAGTTTTTAAATTTGGACAATCAGAAGACGAGGTAAAAAATAAATTATACGAACGGGATATCGTTCTTGAATTTGAAAAAAAAGTAGTGTATGAAAACTAAAAACCCTATAACTACCCTGTTGGAAAATGGGATTCACTTTTCTACTTTGACAACTATGTCAGAAAGACAAATTAATGTTTTGGCTGAAAGATTTAAAAAAGAGGAATCAAAAGAGCAGGCAACGGTACCGCAAAACACAACCCCAGTAACAACAACATCAACAAAGTACGTGGTTAAACCAAATTCTAAAACAATGATTAACGGTATTGAAATTGACACGACTGGTGGTAAAACAACCGCAACACCATTAAAAGAAAAGGAAATAACGGAAAAGTTTGAATCAAAGGCACAACAAGGTTTATTTTGGGCTCGTTGCAACAAGTGTAAAACAGAAGATTGTAAGTGGTGTAAAATGGCTAAAGAATTTTCAAAAAGTACATCAAAAAAAGATTATGAAAAAATGCCAGAAAAAAAACATCCAGAAAAAACCGTGGATTACAAAAAGAAAACTCAAAAAGAACAGTATGAAAAATTTTTAGAAGATAGGATTATGGAGATGGTATTCAAAAACATAGACCCTACTTTGACTGAGAATGAAAAAAACTTTATGTTGAGGAATCCAAAAAAAATGTCTATGTTTTCTGATGAATCGGGAATTGAGATGAAAAAAATGAAAAAACCAATTGGTAAAATGTTTTCAATGAGTAAATTTAATATGGATGAAAACGACACAAAAGAAAAAGAAAGAACAAAAGAAAAAGAAAGAACCACAACACCTAAAAGAAGAGAAAATCCTTTTAAAAACCCAAATCCTGGTGTTAAAGAAAAACCAAGAGGCTCTAAAAAAGACGAAAAGGAAGATGTTAAAATGACATTTATCAATCAAATTAAACAAGCATTAAGATAAAAATGGGAAGTAAAGATTTAGAAAGATTAATCAGAAAAATAATAAAGGAAGCTCCTGTTGATTATGGTAATTATCCTGAAAGGATGGATCCTAGAAGTGAAAAAAAAGTAGAAGATCCAGAAAGTATTTACGCAAAAAACAGGGCTTTTAGGGGTGGTTCTTCCGATGTTGAAAGATTAGCAGGTACAAGATTCAAAGAGATTGTTGATTATGTTAAAAGATATTATAACAAAACAGAAAATGTAACGGATCCATATGTTTTACAATCAATAATAGTAGAACAACAAAGATCGATACAACAAGCTTTAATGATTGAATCATCACACAAAGATAAATTGAAGGATTTGGCAGTAGAAATTGCCGCTAAAGAGGAAGGGTGGATGGAACCAACAATAACATTAGATGAGGCTATCAGAAATGGAGAGATTGGGAAATCCCCAATTCAGAATGGAGGGGCTAAATATAGTTTTGAATTTATTGATGTTGATGCTTACTTGAATGAGAAAAAAATAGATCCGACTCAATTTAGAATGACAGAAAAAGAACCACCTAAATTAGAACTACCTCCTGATTTTGGGTTTGAAATAGATGAGTTAACACCTGAAGAACAAAGACAGTTAGAGATTGAAAAAAGACACGTAGTAAATGCTTTAATTCAAGGGAAAGGAAAACGTGGACAATTTGCTTATCAAGCCTTTAAAAGTAGATTAGATGGTATAGACTCAAGATTGTATTCTATTTATAATAAAATTATGTCTATGAATGATTTAATGTATTTCACATTAGATCAAATGATAGAAAATATGGGTGGTAACGCTGCTGGTTCATCTAATGTTGAAAGTCAAGAAAGTGAGGACAATGAGGGTAATGAGGAAAGTGTTGATGTGGTTGTTGCAAATGGGTTAATATTTCCAATATTACTACACGAACTTGTAAAAGGTTTTGCTTCGGTTGCATCTAGAGAACAATGGAGAGGTATGGATCCGGGTATGGTACAAGATATTATGGGTAAAACCGATGTATTTTCAAATGAACCAATGCAATTCAGAGTTGGTGCAGAACTCATAAGAAAACTTCGAACTATGTTACCAGATGATTTAATTTTAAACGAAAGAAATAAAGTTTATATTCCGTTTTTTGAAAGAATCCTTTATGGAATTCCTGCGGATAGATTTTTGAAAGAAATTATGTCTAATGTAATTTCAGAAAAAGAAGAAGACAATGAAAAAGTTAGAAGTATTTTTGAGGATATATATAGAAAGGCTAAATCAGATTATCAAAAATATAAAGGTTCTGATTACGACGAGGATGAAGATGAAGATGATATTCTTTCCCAATTAGGTATATAATTAAGAAAATTAATAATGAACCCCCTTTTATGAAAATAATTGGGGGTTTTGATATTTATATAAAAATGGTTATATGGGATTAACTAAAGAGCAAATAATGTTAGAGTATGTAAAATGTATGAAAGATACAACATACGCACTCAAAACATATCTACAAACTTACGATAATACTGTTTCACAATACGTCCCATTGGAATTGTTTCCTGATCAAATTACTCTATTAAGTGACTATGAAGCTTATAATGAAAACATCGCACTAAAATATAGACAGGCGGGGGTTTCAACAGTAACAGCGGCGTGGGTATCAAAAAAATTGGCGTTTGCAAAAAAAATTAAACCCGAAAAAATTCTGATTATTGCTAACAAATTAGATACATCTTTAGAGATGGCAAATAAAATCAGAGCGTTTGTTGGGCAGTGGCCGAAATGGGTTGGTATTGATTTTGCACCTGAAAAAAATTCACAAAAACATTATAAATTAAATAATGGTTGTGAAGTAAAGGCTGTGGCAACATCAAAAGATGCTTTACGTGGTTTTACCCCCACCATACTAATATTTGATGAGGCGGCGTTTATTGAAGCAGATAGTGATTTTTGGGCGGCTTGTATGGCATCCCTATCTACGGGAGGTAAAGTAATTGTGGTATCCACACCAAACGGTTACGATCCAATTTACTATGAAATATACGATCAGGCGCTAAGAAGTATGAATGACTTCAAAATCACAGAAATGTATTGGTATAGAGATCCAAGATATACTAAGGATTTATATATGGTTAAAACTGAGGATATTATACACTACCTTTTAAATAAAGAAGAATATACAACAGAACAAATATTGAGTTGGGAATCAATTGCTTTTGAAACTCGTAATTATGATGATTTAAAGGTAATAATTGATTCAGGGTACAAACCTTGCTCATCTTGGTTTGAGAGTATGGTTAAAAAACTCAAATATGACAAACGAAAAGTCTCACAAGAGTTAGAATGTAATTTTTTAGGTTCAGGGGATAATGTATTTGACTCCAAGTTGATGCAAAAAATCCGAGAGAATATGGTTAAAGAACCATCAAATAAAATGATGGGTAACTCTTTATGGATATGGAAAGAGCCAATAGTCGGACACAAATATATTATGGGTGTTGACGTTTCTCGTGGTGATAGTGAAGATTTTAGTACAATACAAATTATAGATTTTGACGAAAGAGAACAAGTGTTAGAATATATTGGGAAAATACCTCCAGATGTACTTGCTGAAGTCGCTTACAAATGGGGTAATATGTATTCTGCCTATATTGTAATTGATATTACTGGTGGGATGGGTATTGCGACATCAAGAAAATTACAGGAACTTGGATATAAAAATATGTATGTTGATGGGGTTGATTTAAATAATACTTGGAAGTACAACCCAAAGGCGGTTGATAAAATTCCCGGTATAAATTTTAACAACAAAAGGGTTCAAATCATTGCTGCCTTTGAGGAAGGAATGAGACACAAATTCAGAATTTATAGTTCTCGTTTATATAATGAAATGAATACTTTTGTTTATATAAATGGAAGACCTGATCACCAAAAAGGACATCACGATGACTTAATTATGTCAATATCAATGGCACTATATGTTGGTGAATCCTCTTTCTCAAGTTTAGAAAAAGTTACAGAACAAACAAAAGCAATGATAGAATCTTGGGCGGTAAACAATAATGAGTCGGTAAAAAATGTAATAGATTTTAATCCGGTAATACCTCATTTTAATCAAGATAGATTAAAAGAAAATTCATCCGCAACTAGAAAAGATTACGAAAATTATGGTTGGTTATTTGGATTATAAAAAAAATAATTATGGGATTAATAAGTAGAAAAAGAACTGGGAATTTAATATCAGGAAGTAAATTAGTAGTTCCAGGTAATAATATACTCACTTACAAAAAATTTCAAAACGACTTCCAAGGTAAAAAAGGTAGTAATCCTGAAAGTTACACACAGAATCCACAAAATTCTGGAACAACTATCAACACATAATACTATACTTATTAATGAAAGTATTTAAAATTATATATAAAAATATTTGATATCAAAATGGAAGAAAATAAAAATTTTACAATTTGGCAAAAACTTTCCCAAGCATTCGGACCGAATTCACTATTGGGTCAGGATTTGCCAACATACAAATTAGATAAAAAAGAATTACTAAGAACTACCGATAAAAAAGAATATGAACTTGAGAAATTACAAACTCAACAATCTTTATATCTATCGGGACAGTGGGCAAAGATTGAAAATAATTTATATACTCAAGCGGTATATTATGAACCAACAAGATTGGCATCATTTTATGATTATGAATCTATGGAGTTTACTCCTGAAATATCCACAGCGTTAGACATATATTCAGAAGAATCAACAACAGCAAATCAAGATGGGTACATTCTTCAAATTTACTCTGAATCAAAAAGAATCAAAGGTATTTTGGCTGATTTATTTAATAATGTTTTAGATATTAATACCAATCTTGCAATGTGGACAAGAAACACTTGTAAGTATGGTGATAATTTTGTTTATCTAAAACTTGATCCTGAAAAAGGAATTGTTGGTTGTATGCAATTACCAAACATAGAAATTGAACGTTTGGAACGTGGTATGCAAGCCAAGTCAATTAACGCTGAGGTTGATCCAAAAGCCAAGGGTTTAAGATTTCATTGGAAAGCGAAGGATATGGAATTTAACTCTTGGGAGATTGCACATTTTAGATTATTGGGTGACGACAGAAAATTACCATACGGAACATCTATGTTAGAAAAGGCGAGGAGAATTTGGAAACAACTTATGCTATCCGAGGATGCTATGTTAATATATAGAACCTCAAGAGCTCCTGAAAGAAGAGTTTTCAAAGTTTATGTTGGTAATATGGACGACAAAGATGTAGAACCATATGTACAAAGAGTTGCTAATAAATTTAAAAGAGATCAAGTTGTTGATTCAAAAACAGGAAATGTAGATTTACGATTTAATCAAATGGCTGTTGATCAAGATTATTTTATACCTGTAAGAGATCCTTCATTGACAATGCCAATTGAGACTTTACCTGGTGCACAAAATTTATCTGAAATTGCTGACATTGAGTATATCCAAAAGAAATTGGTGACGGCATTAAGGGTACCAAAGGCGTATTTAGGATTTGAGGAAGTTGTTGGTGATGGTAAAAATTTATCATTACAAGATATTCGTTTCGCAAGAACAATTAACAAAATTCAAAAAAGTATGATTGCAGAAATGAATAAAATCGCGATCATTCATTTATTTTTATTGGGATTTGAGGACGAATTACAAAACTTTACATTAGGATTAACTAATCCTTCCAAACAAGCCGATTTATTAATGGTTGATGTGTGGAAAGAAAAAGTTTTATTATATAAAGACTTAGTTAGTGAAATCCCTAATTCATTGGCGCCAACTTCGGCAACTTGGGCTAAAAAACACATTTTTGGGTTTTCTGATGAAGACATTAAATTAGACGTTCAACAAATGAGATTAGAAAGAGCGGTTGCTGCTGAACTCACAAATACCGCAACAGTAATAACACATACAGGATTATTTGATAATGTTGATAAATTGTATAAAACCAAATCTGGAACAACACAAAATGCAGGTGCATCACCTGAAGGTGGGGAATCACCTATGGGTGGAGGACCTGAACCTATGGGTGGACCGCCAGAACCATTAGGAGGGCCACCAGAACCATTAGGTGGTGGTGAAACTTTACCTGAACAAAATTTAAAAAACAATATGAATATCTTATTAGAAAGTGATGATTTATTAGGGGATTCATATATAGATTTAAGTAGGGCAAAAAATTCATTAGGTGATATGGAAAATGAATTGAGCAAATTGTTAAGAGATTGATATTTATAATAAAAAACATTATGAAATTTGGATTACTTAAAACAAAAATAGAAAAAATTTTAACTGAATCTTATGAAAAAAATTCAGTTAAAGACAATATGTTTATTTTCAATGAATTAATTTTGAAGAACAAAAATATAAGTAAAATATATTATTTGTATGATGAATTGAGTTCTAAAAAAGGTTTAAACGAATCATTGGCAAATGAATATATAAATCAAAGTATTATTGTTTATGAGAATTTAATTAATAAATTGACATCGTCTCAAATTAAAGAAATTCAAATGTGGGTTGGGCATATTCAGTGTGAAAACGAATATACAAACATTGATAATTTATTTTCGTCTGATGTAACTAAATTAGAAACTAAAATTGAAAGTAAAAAAACAATAGTCGAAACTTTAAAATCAAAACCAACAAAAGAGAAAGAAAATACAATTGTACCAATGAATGAAATGGTAAAGATTGCAAATGATACCGTTTCTAAATATTTGGAAAACCTTACAGAGTCAGAAAAAACTGAACTGAAAGGATTATTAAAAGAAGATGACAAAATTCTAAAAGAAAACTATTTCATACTTAAAGGTAAAATTTTGAACAAATTAGAAATAATTGATTCAAATGAAACCGACAAAGACACTTCTATAAAAATTAATGAAACGATAGAAAAAATTCAAAAAACACCTTATAACATCAATGAATTGATGAGACTTAAAAAATTATATGAAAGTCTTTAAGGGTTAATTAATTTTTGTCTATACCTCGCTTTATTCAAAACCTCTCTGCGCTCAACAGATTTCTTTTTAAATTCTTTTCTGTTATTCAAAAAAGAATTTTGTCTTGTTTTAATTACTTTACTTTTCAGTTCTTTAAGGGCTTTTTCAATGTCCCCATTTTTATTAACATTAACAATAAGCATTCTATTATTTTAATAGTTTATTTGTATTTGATATATATCACAAATTTACGTAAATTTTTAAAAAATAAACTTAGTAGTATGAAAATTATTTATGAAAAAGGGAAAAACTTCCAAAATTAACGGATTCAGAACATCAAAAGTAATTTACGGAACGGTAGATTCAAAAGAATTCAAATCACTTTATTTAAATTTACAAACTTGGGTAGAACCGAAAAATGAATATGAAAATTGGAATAGGATAACACAAAATATGTGCAGGTCGATTAAACACTCAGTTTTTGAACATGTGGATAAAAGTTTGTTTGATAGTAAATTTATTGTTGATATGGATTTAAGAACCAGTGGATTACAATTAAAAAAGAAATCATTTATGAATTTAGAAATAAATCTTTTTCTTTTAGAACCAATAGACTTTAAAGATATGAAGTTAAAAAGAAAATTAAAAAATATAATCAAAGGAATATATGATGATGTTCTCACTAAAAATGAAAATTTTAAATTTTATTTAACTAAAAATGGTAACCAAAAGACAATTAAGACAAAAATAGAAAAAGTTTAATATTTATATAGAAAACTTTTATTATGAGCGAAAACAGAATCTTAGGACCGAATGATACAGGAAGGGGTATATTAATAGAATATGATGCGGGTTACATAAACCCAAAAGATAAATACAACTCAGAAATTATCAAAGAGTCAAAGAATTTTTTGGACCATTCTAAGCCATTTGAATTTTATGCAGTCCTCCAAAAATATAACACCCCAAATAGAAATGGAAGAGTTTATCCTGAAAAAGTTTTAAAACGTGAATCGGAAAATTATAAAAAAATGATTGAGAAGGGAACTGCTCTGTCTGAACTTAATCACCCCGAATCTTCACTCATAGATTTAGATAGAGTATCCCATATTATAACAGAGGTGTGGTGGGATGGACCCGTACTATTAGGAAAATTAAAATTACTTACAAGTCCTGGTTTTCACGAAAGTGGAATTTGTTCTACAAAGGGTGATTTGGCGGCAAATTATTTAAGACAGGGTGTAACTCTTGGTATTTCATCTCGTGGTGTTGGTTCTCTTAAAAAAGTTGGTGAACAAAATGAGGTACAGGATGATTTTGAATTAATTTGTTTTGACTTGGTATCTTCTCCTTCTACTCCTGGTGCATATCTTTTCTTGGATAAAAATGACAGAATGAAGTTTGATGAGAACTTAGAAGAAGATAAGAAAATCGCGGTAGAAAGAAATATTGGTGGTAGTGGTAACAAATCACTTGACTTAATGAGACGATTATCCGATTATTTGGATAAATAAAAAAATTATGGAACAAGGAGAAAAATATTTTGTCGCAAAAATCACATCTGATTTGTTAGATACAGAATCAGGGAAAGTAAAAAAAATGAAAGAAGAAAAATTGGTTTTGGGGTATTCACCAACTGATGTTGAAGCTAAAGTAACCAAAGTATATGAGAACTACACAATGGATTGGAGAATCACCTCAATTACAGAGAGTAAGATTGATGAGGTTATTGAATAATTTTATAAATCTATAAATAGAAAAAGGGTGGACATATGTTCATCCTTTTTTTTTTATCTAAAAATTAATTTTTTTTTACTGAAACTACATTAAAATTAAATTTTTTGAAATAGTCAAGTATTTATTTGTAAATGTAGTAAAAAAAATAATGAGCAAAAAAGAATCATTAGTAGAAGATACGTTTATCCAATTGAAAAATTTGGAAAATGTTATTGCTGAAAATGCACAAGGAATACTTGCATCCACAATGAAGCAAGAAATCAAAGATTTAGTAAAAGAGTCTCTCAACGAACAAGAAGAGGATGATGAGATTGATTTAGACACTGAGGTTGATACCGAAGTTGATAATGACGAAATGGACATAGATTCTGACGAAGAAATGGATGTGAATACTGAAATGGAATTTGATGATGAAGATATGGATATGGATGTCGATGATGATACAATTGATTTAACTAATGCTTCTGACGAGGAGGTTCTTCGAGTTTTTAAAGCAATGGGAGATGAAGATGGTATTATTGTAAAAAAAGATGATGAGATGTTACATTTATCAGATAATAATGAGGATGTGGAATACATTATCCAACTCGGGGAATCTGAGGAAGACGAAATGGAAATGAACGATATGTTTGATGAAGAAGTATTCGAAGAAGATGACATGCAATTCGATGAAATGTATGAAGAAGATGAAGAAGAAGATGAAGAAGAAGAGGGAGTTATCTATGAACTTGAGTTAGATAGTATGGGTAACGAATTTGATTCCGAAGAAGAAGAAGACGAAGATTCAGACGAAGACGAAGATTCAGACGAAGACGACTTTGAAATAGACGATGAAGAGTTTGTTATGGAGTCATCCAAGTTCAAATCCAAAGGAGTTGGTATGGGTAACGCATCCAAGTTCAAGTATGGTAAAAAACCAAATCAAGGAGAAGGGTTCAAAACAAAAATGAAACAAGGAACCAGAGGAGTTGGTATGGGTAAAGCCAAATTTGAATATAAAGAAGAGGTGAATATGTCTGATGTTGATAAAAAGAAGAAAAAACCTATGGTTAAAAAGGTAGAAACAAAAGAAGCCTCAAGAACATTAGGTAACGGAAAAAGATGGGGTAGAAACGGTTTGGACAAACCAAAAGCAGCACCACGTCATATCCGTGTAGAATCAACAACTCAGGAATATAATCTTTTAAGAGAAAAGAATGAAGAGTACAGAAAAGCTCTTAATCTTTTCCGAAACAAGTTGAACGAAGTCGCTGTCTTCAATTCTAATTTGGCTTATGCCACAAGATTGTTTACAGAACATTCAACAACTAAACAAGAAAAAATAAACATTTTAAGAAGATTCGACAATGTCGATTCTTTGAAAGAATCCAAAGGTCTTTACAGGACTATTAAGAATGAACTTTCCGATAATGGGAAAATGGATAAAACTATTACAGAATCAATTGAAAGAACTGTTGTTAAAACCCCGACAAGTGGATCAGCAACCAATTTGATTGAATCTAAAACTTATGAAAATCCACAATTCTTGAGAATGAAAGACTTAATGGGAAAAATAAAATAAACAAAAAAAAATAAAAAAACCAAAAAAATGGGAGCATTATTAGAATCAGGTCTTGTTGGTAACATCGGTTTGAAACACCTTAAAGTTATCAAAGAAGACACAATTAACAAATGGGACAGATTAGGGTTCCTTGATGGACTTAAAGGACATCTAAAAGAAAACGTAGCACAGTTGTATGAAAACCAAGCTTCTTTCTTGATTAACGAAGCAACTTCTGAAGGTTCTAACGGAGCGTTCGAAACAGTTGTTTTCCCTATTGTAAGAAGAGTTTTCTCTAAATTGTTGGCTAACGATATCGTATCTGTACAAGCAATGAACTTACCTATAGGTAAATTGTTCTACTTTGTACCTCGTATCCAAGGGTATGAAAGTGGACAAAATCCTACACCTGCTAATGATTATAATGGTGGTGGTACTCACTATTCTCCACTTGGAGCACCAAACAATGCAAATATCAATAGCAATTCAATCGGTGCTGGATATCCAGGAGGAACTGGAACTCCATATTCAAAAAACCTTTACGATTTATTCTACGAAGGTTCAGAAGGTCAATTAGATCCTCCAGGATTGTTTGATTACTCAAAAGGTAAATGGTCAGCAGTTACCGCTACAACTGAAGTTAATGCGTGGAGTAACGGAAATCTTGTACCTTACGTATATTCTTCAGGTGAAAACGTAAGAAAAATAATCGTTAAACTTTGTGGATGGTCTTCAATTGAGGGGTATGGAAAACTTATCGGTCCTGATGGAAATGAAGTTGATTCTGAAACTTTCCTTTCTGACTTGAGAATTTTCGCACCATATGCAAACGCAGCTCTTACAGGTAAAACTCCTTGTAATGTAGTTTACGATTCAAACAACGATCCTAATTCACTTCTTTTCAGAGTTGTTACACAACAATACGGTAAAGGAATTGTTAAATACGGAAATCAAAAATCAACTTCATTCCCTGGTACAGGAAATGGTGGTTCTTACTATGATATCTGTGACAGTGACGGATGTATTTATCTTGAAGTTGATTTGTCTTGTCCTGTATGTGTTGAGTGTGATGCAACATCTTTAGATGGTTACACCGGTACTACATTGACTGCTAACTTGGCTTCTGGTACTTCATTTGTAGCAGTATGGAGAACATACGAAAACCTTGAATTCCAAGACAAGCTTGGTGAGGTATCTTTCGACTTAGAGTCAGTAACAGTTTCTGTGTCTGAAAGAAAACTAAGAGCTCAATGGTCACCTGAAATGGCTCAGGACGTGGCAGCATTCCACAACATCGATGCTGAAGCTGAATTGACAGCGTTGTTGTCAGAACAAGTAGCAGCAGAAATCGATCGTGAAATCCTACGTGACTTGAGAAAAGGTGCGGCTTGGAACCTACGTTGGGACTACAACGGATGGAGAAGAATTGCACAAACTACATCTTACACTCAGAAAGATTGGAACCAAACTTTGATTACAGCAATCAACCAATTGTCTGCACAAATTCACAAATCTACTTTGAGAGGTGGTGCTAACTGGATCGTTGTATCTTCTGAAGTTTCTGCAATCTTTGATGATTTAGAATACTTCCACGTATCTAACGCATCTCCTGAGCAAGATCAGTATAACATGGGTATTGAAAGAGTTGGTACTCTTGCAGGACGTTACCAAGTGTATCGTGATCCTTACTTCCCACCAAACCAAGTTTTGATTGGACACAAAGGAACATCGTTACTTGACACTGGTTACATTTACGCACCGTATGTACCTCTACAATTAACACCTACAATGTATAACCCATTCAACTTCACGCCTATCAAAGGTATTATGACCCGATACGCGAAGAAGATGGTAAATAATCGCTTCTACGGACGAATTACCGTTGATGGTGTACGTACATTTGATTTAAGAGAATTGAGATAATCAAATCTTAAAATAGAATAAGAAAAGGGAGACAAGTAATTGTCTCCTTTTTTTGTTCATATACGTATACTTTTTCTACTAACTACGTAGTTTTACTATATCGTTCTAATACCTATTTCTGAATTCAAAAATACCTACCTTTTAAAAAGGGGATTCTACTCTAATATACTCCTATCTATTGTTAGAACCAAAAATTTAACAATAT
>Ga0315902_10004388_pt1 | contig 20437 bp, 19 predicted proteins | sample LakEriMetagenome_9_FD_203523 | JGI IMG/M metagenome (GOLD analysis project Ga0315902, IMG submission 203523) | Freshwater fungal communities from buoy surface, Lake Erie, Ohio, United States - Buoy 12 MA117 | ecosystem: Environmental > Aquatic > Freshwater > Lake > Lake biofilm | place: USA... | reverse complement strand
CTGTCCACACTTGTTTCTATACGGTAGGCAGATAGCACCTTTCTTTCCGGTTGAATGACTTTTCGGACATGTGTCCGTTCGCTTCTTTCCAGCTTTTTTGCACCATCAGTGCAACCATAGATCGCAAGAAAGGCAGACACCAAAACAATTCGGAAGCAATACATCAGCTTTCCAATAGTGCTTTGGTTTCATTGGCGATCCTGGTTCTTAGTCCATCTGAGACAGAATAAAGCGGCAAGCGCATAAATTCCTCCATGACGCCCCTCGATTTCATAGCCACTTTGACTCCACCCGGATTTCCCTCTTCGAAGAACATCTTTGTGACAGGTAAAAGATCATAATGTTCCTTTCTCGCTGAAGCAAGATCCCCGGCAAGTGAGGCGTGGACCATTCTAGAAAATTTTTCAGGAAAAGCATTCGCGACAACAGAGATGACACCATCGGCACCAGCAGCAATGAGTGGCATCGTGATCGCATCATCACCTGAGAGCAGTCCAAATCCTTCCGGTTTCAAGCGAATGATCTCCATGATCTGTTCCATATTCCCCGATGCTTCTTTCATGGCAACTATAGAGTCAATATTCGCCAACTCCAAGGTAGTTTCTGCAGTCATGTTGGATCCGGTGCGTCCTGGAACGTTGTATAGAATGATCGGCAAGTCAGTGCATGAAGCCAAATATTTATAGTGCGCGATGATCCCTTTCTGGATCGGTTTATTGTAATAGGGTGAAACAGAAAGAATACCATCAACTCCGACAGGGACTTTTTTTAGCGTCTCTCCTACCGCGATGGTATTGTTACCACCGACACCGTAAACGATCTTCAATTTGCCCGCATTCTCATCAATTACAGTTTTAAGCACACTCGCTTTTTCTTCCTGTGAAAGCGTGGGAGACTCTCCTGTGGTTCCCTGAACAACGAGAAAATCTGTTCCACCGTCGATCTGCAATTTAACAAGTTTACGCAATGCGTCATGATCGATCGTCAGATCTGATTTGAAAGGGGTGACCAGCGCAACGCCTGATCCTTTGAATGGATTTTGCATCATGACAGTTTTAGTAACGTGCTTTTGGCAAAATTAACCAATTCACCGGGATCCTTTTCTCCGCCTTTGATGTCGATATCAAAGTTCGTGTGTTCACAATTGACCCCTATCCGGTGCTTCACTTTTAGACGTGTGAGAACCTTGGCCAGCTTTTTATCCTCATTCGTAAACCAAATGAGCGCATCAAAATCTTTATCTAGGACCGAGCCAAGTAGATCTCCTTTCAGCTTTCCAAAGAAATTAAAATCTTTTGGAGATATGAAATGAATGAGCCGGTGCGGCGGCAATTCTTCCTTTTTGATCTCCGCAGGAATCGAAACAATTACCTCCAGTTTTTTGACACTGCTATCGTTGAGCGCATGCTCTAACTGTTTTCTGAATTCTCTGTAGTAGAGTTCAGATACATAAGGAAAAACAACCACCAATCTTTGAATACTGTTCCAGTATGAATTCGATTTATCCATGACCTACTTTACTAATTGTATAAATTCATCTTCTGTGAGGATCTTGACTCCAAGATCTGTCGCTTTTTTCAGTTTCGCCGGTCCCATGCCTTCGCCTGCAAGCAAATAGTCAGTCTTTGAAGAAACCGAGGATACGTTCTTCCCTCCATTCATTTCGATGACCTCTTTGATCTCATCACGGGAAAAGGCATTGAACACACCGGAAACAACAAACGAAGCTCCGTTGAGTTTGTTGCTTGAGACTTCTTTTTGTTCCATTTCAAACTGTAGGCCCGCTTTCTTTAATCGTTCGATAAGTACTTGACTCTGTTGCTGCTCAAAGAAATTCCTGACGGACAGTGCGATCTTTTCACCGATCTCCTCTGCTTCCATCAGCTCCTCATGCCCAGCCAGCATTATATTGTCGATCGAGCCGAAATGTTTGGCCAGCTTTTTCGCCACGGTTTCTCCTACAAATCGGATTCCAATCGAAAAAAGGACACGTTCAAAAGGGACATTGCGTGAGTTCCGGATTCCGATCAACAAATTATTTGCAGACTTTTCTGCCATTCGGTCCAGCGCGATCAGTTGATCAAAAGTCAGATCATAGATGTCTGCTACGTTGCGAAGAAGTCCTTTTTCATACAAAAGATCAACCGTTTCAGCACCCAGCCCCTCTATATTCATTGCCTTACGACTGGTGAAATGCTCAAGTTTTCCCTTTGCCTGCGGTGGACAGCCATTCTCGTTCGGACAAAAATGCTGTGCCTCTCCTTCATTGCGCATCAATTCCGATGCACACTCGGGACATTTCTCGGGAAAATGTACTCCTAGTGCTTCATCTTTTCTTTTCTCCTCGTTTACACCAACGATCTTCGGAATGATCTCTCCACCTTTCTCTACGAAAACGGCATCTCCGATGTGGAGTCCCAGCTTAGCAATTTGATCCGCATTGTGCAAAGAGGCACGCTTGACGACAGTTCCACCAAGCTGAACTGGTCGAAGGTTCGCTACAGGGGTGATCGCGCCTGTCCTTCCAACCTGATAGGAAACCGATTCCAATAAAGTCTCAACACGTTCAGCTTTGAATTTGTAAGCAATGGCCCAGCGAGGTGATTTTGCCGTAAATCCGAGTGTTTTCTGTTGATTGTAATTATTGACTTTGATGACTACCCCATCGATCTCGAAAGGCAGCGCATTCCTTTCTTTATCCCAGTAATGAATGAATTCCATGATACCATCAATGGAATCAGTCAGTTCGATGAAACGATCTTTCAGGGACGGAACCTTGAATCCCCAGGTAGCTGCGGCTTCTACCGCATCGAAATGCGACTCAAATTGAAGCCCGTCACCGTAGATCCCATACAAATAGGAATCCAAGGCACGATCAGCGACAACCTTTGAATCCTGCGACTTCAATGTACCTGAAGCTGTATTTCTAGGATTTGCGAACAGCGGTTCACCGAGATCCTCCCGTTCTGCATTCAGCTTACGAAAACTTTCAATCGGCATAAAAAGCTCACCACGGATCTCAAAATCTGGAGGATAGTTTCCTCTCAATTTCAATGGCACGGATCTCACCGTCCGGACGTTCGCAGTGATATCTTCCCCCTGCGTACCATCACCTCGGGTCACTGCTCTGGACAACTCACCGTGCTCGTAGCGGATTCCGATAGCTACACCGTCATATTTCAATTCGCAAACATACTTGAGTGGGCCATTCGCCATTTTTTTCAACCTGTTCTCCCAGTCAATGATTTCGTCCTCTGAATAGGTATTCGCCAACGAAAGCATTGGAAAACGGTGCTGAACGGATTCAAATTTCTTGGTGATATCGCCTCCAACCCGCTTCGTTGGACTGTTCGGAAAAGCAAACTCGGGGTGTTCATTTTCCAGCTTTTGAAGCTTTTCCAGGAGCATATCGAACTCATAATCCGAAATAACGGGAGCACTTTCAACGTAATAGAGATAGTTGTGGTGATTCAGCTCGTCTGTGAGACGAAGGATCTCCGCTTTGATCTCCGTTTTGTTCATGTCGTGAAATTAGCGCATTTGATTCAGTTCGTCAAGGTGATCCAAAAAGACTTCCAACAAAAGAGTGTTGAAGTAACGAATTTGTCTGTCAGCTAGCAATAATTTCGACCAGAGCTGATCAAGTCTTTTTTTCATCAATCAAAAGAACCCTCACCCCCGAACCGCTCTGATCATCCGGTCTTTTCCTTGAAGGTCAGCGCGCAATTCTACCCGATTAAATCCTAGATCTTTCAAAAGTAACACCAGCTCCTTCCCTTTTTGTTCATGGATCTCAAAATAAAGTTTCCCGCCCGGCTTCAAATAAACAAGTGCTATTTCAGCGATTTTTCGGTAAAAGAGCAAGGCATCCTTATCGTCTACAAACAAGGCCATGTGCGGTTCGTACTTCAAAACGTTCTCGTGCATTTGCTCCGCATCGGAAGCTAATACATATGGCGGATTGGATACCCAAACATCGAAAGTGGCTACCTCAAATTGCATGAATACCTTCGCGTTAAGTACATCTCCTTTGATAAGTGTAACTTGGCTATCGTGCTTACTGATATTTTCGGCAGCAAGTTTCAGCGCTTCTTCACTCAATTCCATGGCCGAGACCAACGGATTTTTTAACAATTTTTCAAGGGCGATAGGGATACATCCTGAACCGGTACACAGATCGAGCACATGCAGTCCGGAACTGGTCTTGTGTTCCTCAGCGATCCACTGAACCAGCTCCTCCGTTTCGGGGCGCGGGATCAAGGCACGTTTATCGCAAATCATCTGAAAACCGCAAAATTCGGTGAACCCTATGATGTACTGAAAAGGTTCATGCTGCTGCAGACGTTTTACGATCGAACGGAAATACAAGAGATCAGATTCGGAAAGTAAAAGGTCATCTGCCAGAAGATAATCCGCCGTACTGATCTGCAACCGATTGATCAACGCTACACGGAACATGGAACGCAGCTCCGATTCGGTGAATTGTTCAGATAATCGGTCACGGAAATAGTGCTTTGCAGCGCGAACTGTGTTGGTCTGAACGAACACCTTTTTAACGATTTAATATCCAGATCACGACACCAACGAGTGATCCCCTTTTTTCTTGTTCGCCATCCAGATCAACACAATTCCAGTAATGACCAGTGGAACGCTCAGCCATTGACCGGTGTTCAATCCTGTCATTAAAGCAATGGAATCGTCCGTATCGGACTGTCCGAGTTTAAAGAATTCAACAAGTATACGTGCTCCAAAGATCAAAATGAGAAATGCACCAAAAACAATTCCGGGCTTCTTCCAGGATTCTTTTTTCCAAAAAAGGAACATCAATACAGCGAATGCAATAAAATAACAGATCGCTTCATAAAGCTGCGCAGGATGTCTTACCGGGATCATGTTCCAGGAACACTCGTAGGGATAAAGACAATCGTGATGCAGGAAGCGAAAACCCCATGGAACATCGGTTTCTTTACCCACCATTTCATGATTGACGAGGTTCCCAAGACGAATAAAGGTTCCTCCGATTGCAATTGGTGCCGAGATACGGTCAAGTATCCAAAGAAAAGGCTTCTTTACCACCTTTCTGGAATAGATCCAAAGAGAGATAAGAATTGCGATAGCCGCACCGTGACTGGCCAATCCACCTTCATAGACTTTTAGAATATCTTCCGGATGAGAAAAATACCCGCGATCGATCACCACACCATAATCGTCATAAATATCCCACCATGGCCCATAGAAAAGGACATGTCCAAGCCGTGCGCCAACAATGGTTGGGATGACCATGTAAAGCACCAGCTTATCCAACGCACTGTCTTCGATAGACTCTTTTCTGAACATACGGCGTACAACAAAATACCCTAGGATCAACCCGGAAACAAAGAGGAGTCCGTAAAGATTTGGTGTCTTGTATCCGTCAAAGAGCTCGGAACTTATATCCCAATTAATGGCTGCGATCACTTCTTTTCAGCTTTTATTATTTCGACTAAAGGTAGCGGTTTTTCCTTTTGAAGCTTGAATTGCAGTTTTTCGGATCGTCCCTTTTTGAAAATCTTGTTGGACACCACTTTACCCTTGCGCATTGCTTTCTGTTCCTCTTCTGGCAAATGGATCACATGCTGACATTCATCTGAGCAGCAATTCTCCATTTTGGTCTTACATTCTTCGCATTGGATAAACAAGAGATGGCATGCGTCATTGATACAGTTGGTATGTACATCCGCAGGAGCTCCGCATTGGTGACAGACGGAGATCACATCCTCTGTAATTCGTTCACCGCGACGCTCATCGAACACGAAATTCTTTCCGATGAATTTATTTTCGAGTCCTTTCTCCCGGCAATCGTTCGCATATTTGATTATCCCTCCTTCGAGCTGATGCACCTTTTTAAAACCACGGTGCTTGAACCATGCTGACGCCTTCTCGCATCGAATACCACCGGTACAGTACATCACAATATTCTTGTCCTCCTTCCCTTTCAGGTAGGTGTCCTCGATGTACGGGAGCGATTCACGGAATGTATCCACATCCGGGAGAACTGCGCCCTTGAAATGTCCAACTTCCCATTCATAATGATTGCGAAAATCGATCAGAATGGTGTCCGGATCCTCAGTAAGTTCGTTGAAATCTTCTGCATTGAGATGGATCCCTTTATTGGTGACATCGAATTTTTCATCATTCAAACCGTCAGCAAGGATCTTGTCACGGACCTTTATCTTCAGTTTGAGGAAGGGGAATTCCGCCTCAGAGTCATCGACGGCATAATTGAGTCGGATCCCATTCAAAAAGTCGATCTGATAAAGTTCTTCGCGAAAACGATCGAGGTTGACAACCGGAACAGCGATCTGGGCATTGATACCCTCTCTCGCTACATACGTTCGACCTATGACATCAAGCTCGGACCACATCTGAAAAAGGTGATCCCGGAAAAGACGAGGATTGCCGATCTTCGCATATTGATAGAAAGAAATGGTCACGAACCTGTATCCTTTCTCCTTCAATTGCTTTGTGAGCTCCTCTTTACTTAACGTATTCCACAGTTGCATGCTATGTTGTTTTAGTAAGAAGTGATGACAAAAGTAAGAAAAGCATTTCACAGTTGAATAAAACAGAAATCGCCTATATGGTTGACCAACACTTCTTTTTCGCTACTTTCGTCAATCATGAGAATACAGTACTTCCTATCCATTCTCTTAGCGGGCTTCATACTTAGCGGATGCCCTAATGGAAATGAACGGGCATTATCCAAGGTGAAGACTAACCGAATGAACTTTCCTGATCCTGCGAAAAGGACACACGACGGCATCTCATTTGACCTTTCGGAGCTGTTTACCGACTCGTATTATTCCGATTACGTCCTCCAAAAGACGGCAACGACGAAGGCCATCATGGAAATGAATGTGCATTTCAGTGTTGAAACCTTCGGTGAATACGATATCAAAAAGTTCCGTTTTATAAGTCAAAGTGAAGAACCCGACCTTGAACTGGTGCACAAATACTACATTTCGAAACGGCTTCAATCCCTTGAAGAGTATTCTACTTCTATCCGAAAGAAAGTACCCGAGAAAGTTGGATTTCCCGGCTACGTGCAGGTGATTGAAGGTGGAAGTACATACGATAGTCAGTTATCAACCTACATGACCGCATCGGTGAAGATCGATGAAAAGATCTTCGTTTTTCAGCTGATCGGTCCGAGTAAGCATATGGGTTATTTCTATGATGACTTTCTCGGCATACTTCGTTCGATTGAAAAATGAAACTTCATAACGAGCTTTTAAACAGTTTGCGGCATCAGGTTGAGCAAAACTTGCCTGGTGAAATGGCGCATATCCCTATGGCTCCGGTGAGCAGACCTCTGTCGAGCATGGCGCTGAAAGGAGCAGGCGATTATCGTCGTTCCGCCGTTGCCGTGGTTTTGAGGACCAATGATGATGGAGCTTCACTTATTTTGATTCAACGTCCGGATTATGAAGGTGCGCACAGTGGACAGATCAGCTTTCCCGGTGGAAAAATGGACGATACGGACTCGAGTTCTGAGGAAACTGCGCGACGAGAATGCTATGAAGAGATCGGTCTTCAGTTGGGCAATGATGCCCTCATCGGTAAATTAACAGATGTGTATATTCCGGTAAGCAAATTTCTGGTACATCCGTATCTTTATTTCGACCAAAGCACTGCGGATTATTTACTTGATGAACGAGAGGTAACGGAGATATTGTCGTTTCCAGTACATCAGCTCATTTCTTCGTCCAGTATATCCAAAATGGATATCAAAACGCCGCAAGGGATGCTTATCCGCGAAGTACCCTGCTTCTTACATGGTCAGAAAAAAATATGGGGGGCTACAGCGCTTGTTATGAATGAACTGCGTGAGATTTTACTGCGTATTCTTTAGAAACGTACCCTCGCAAATCCGAACGCTGCCGAAATACTGTTCGAATTATTCATAAAAAAGGATAAGGCATCATACGAAGAGACACCAAACTCGTAGGTTCCATCACCAAAACAGAAGTTAATTCCAACCGGTATATTGTTCCTGTAGATCCCCCCACCGAAATAACCTGCACTTAAGGTCAGCCATTTTAGCGGACGTACTTCACCACCAAAGGAAAAAACAGGATTCACGATACTGCCTGGAGCGGTTTTATCGAATGGAGCAACCATATCAAATCCAAATTTCGCAATGCGTCCAAGGTCGAGGCTACCTCCGAATCTGAAGTTTGCCGCATTTGCAACAGTGTGACGTTCAATACCCTGCAATTGAAAAATTCCACCCTCTTCCATGAACTCTCTTGCTGAGTTCGTTACATTGTAATCGTTGAGCCCGTTGATCGAAAGACTTCCGACAAGAGTATCATTCAGTGTGTAGACATTGCGCGTGTATGTTACGGAGCCTATGTTATTCACAGCTGCAGCCACTTTTAGCCTTCCAAAAAGGATAACGCTTGCGGAAAGATCGATCCCGTATCCGTTACCTACCACGGCTGGTAACAATGCTCCATTTTGGGTGAAATTCGAAGGATTCAGTTGAGCAATTGAACCGTAATTGATGTTGAAATCGGGTGCAATCGATGAATACATTGTCAGATTACCGTTTTCATCAGCCACAAAATCAAACATTGCCATTGACTGAATGAATCGACCACCTACACCGGCGTAAATTTCAATCACAGAATCCTTTCCAAAAACCCGTCTTCCATAACCAAAATTGAAAAAACGATTCCACAATAAACGTGCTTCCGATCCCTTTGCAATCTTCCCCAAGTTCAGAGGAGTAGAAATTGTTCCTAGGATGACGCTGTTCAAAGTATCCTGTGAGAGATTTCCTGCATTTTCAATAACACTTGTATCGCCTGCAACAACAATGGTCAATGAATCAAAATAATTGGCAAGCTTCCCCTTGAAGAGAATATCGGTAAGATCTTCGTTGAGCCTGGAATACCACTGGTAATTCTCCCGGATGTTAACTGCAATTCCGCCAAATTTCTCGTGTTGAAAAGCAAATCCACCCCAGTTGTAATCTGCAAACATAGTGACACCCTTATTCAGATAGTCTGCTGCGTATTCCTGCTGTTCTGCCCAATTGGCAGGTTCACCATCTCCTCCTGTTGCCTGTGTTCGGATGGCTTTGTAAAGTTTTTTCAAGCGATCTACATTCATTGAATCAGAATAGATCCCCATCCCGAATTCTGTCGTACCGATAGTAAACCGCTTTCCCTGATACGCAGCTCTCCAGCCCAATGCGGAAGAATTGACGCCTAGCGTATGGTAATCGGTAACAAATGTTGTGGCGACACCCTTTCCAACTGCAGTGTATGCAATTCCCTGACTTTGAGAACGTGCATGGCCTGAAAGAAAAAGGAGAGCAATTAAGGGAAAAATTATTTTCATGTTCAGTAATTGTTTTTGGAAAATTAGCGCTTTAAACCATATAAACAAAAAGAGGAACAAATTCTATTGAAACTTGTTCCTCATTCCGCTAAACCATGCTAAAACTATAAAACCCAAAAACTACAACTATGAATTGCGTTTTCTTGATACAAATGTACTTCTATTTTACAGAATTGCAATACCCACTTGAATAAAAAATTGTTAAATTTTAACCAAGTGCTACATCAAGCGTCATCATTACCAGAAATCCGCCTATGAAACCGAGTACCGCAACATCAGTGTATTTATCGCGCTGTGTCTCCGGTATTACTTCCTCCACCACCACAAATATCATTGCTCCTGCTGCAAAAGCCAGTGCAAAAGGAAGTATCGGTTGCATGTAGATCACTGCCAATGCACCTATGACTCCGGCAATGGGTTCTACAATGGCAGAAAGCTGACCGTACCAGAAACTTTTGAAGCGACTTGCTCCAGCCCTTCTCAACGGCATTGCGACAGCAAACCCTTCCGGGAAATTCTGAATCCCAATACCAATGGCGAGGGCAATGGCTCCAGTGATGGAGGCATCCTCCATTCCAATTGCTGCAGCACCAAATAGCACACCCACTGCCAGACCTTCCGGGATATTGTGCAGGGTAATGGCCAAAACCAGTAGTGCTGTTTTATGTAGCTGTGTTTTGACACCCTCCGACTCATGTTCACCGAAATTAATGTGCAGGTGAGGTAATTTTTTATCCAGGAAGAATAGAAAAAGGGCGCCAAGTAAGAATCCGACTGCGGCAGGCATCCAAGGTGCTGAGGGATATAACTTTTCTGACATTTCGATCGACGGGTTGAGCAGCGACCAGAAACTCGCTGCAACCATAACACCACCTGTGAAACCTAGCATGGCATCCAACCATCCTCGGTGCATCGTTTTGAAGAAAAAAACCAAAGCAGCACCGCAGGCAGTCAAGAGCCAGGTGAAGGTAGTCGCTATGAGTGCTGCCAACACAGGATCGATCCCCATGAAAAAACTTTCAATTGCTTTCATAATCCTGTTTTACTTACACAAATATACACTTATCGTTTTTAAAGAAGATCGTTCCGAATGCGATTCAGAATAACTCACTATCTTTGCGCCGATATTCTGAAATTATACAAACTATTATGGCAACCAACAGAACATTTACAATGCTGAAGCCTGATGCGATCGAAAATGGTCATATGGGCAAGATCCTGGACATGATCATTCAGGCAGGTTTTGACATCAAAGCGATGAAACTGACCCGTTTGTCTGAGGATCAGGCAAAAGAATTCTATGTAGTACATAAGGAACGTCCCTTCTATGGAGAATTGGTAGAATACATGACATCGGGACCGATTGTTGCCGCTATCCTTGAGAAAGAAAACGCAGTTGCTGATTTTCGTGCACTGATCGGAGCAACAGATCCTGCAGAGGCTGCAGAAGGAACGATCCGTAAGTACTACGCTGAATCAAAAGGACGTAATGCCGTTCACGGCTCAGATTCAGATGAGAATGCAGAGATCGAGGGGAAATTCCACTTCAGGAGTGAAGAGCTGGTTTGACCTATCCAACCAATATGTAAACAAAAAGGCTGCCATAGTGCAGCCTTTTTGTTTGGTCATATACTAAGGTACAGAAGCTTTATTCTGTCTTCAATCCAACAAACTGGTATGGTTTATATTTTTTGATTTCATCAGCGTCCTGAACATATTCCGGGCCATCAACGATCGCTGAAACGATCACAACATTCACCTTTCCAGCGAATTCCGGCTTACTCTCAAAATATGTTACAAGATCATATTTCATATTCTCAGCGCGCATCTGCGACAATTTCTCATTCGACTCATACGTCTTTGTAGGTACTGTTGATGCAGAAGAATACACGTTGATCGTAACCTTCGGTCTTCCTGATTTAAGTTGATTTTCAAGTTCTTTTACAAATTTTTTCAGGTCACCTTTTGAAACTGCCAACTTATTCTTATTGTAGTCAAAGTAGTGCATGAACTCCTGATTCTTCCATGTGGCAACATCCACAGGTTCAAACACTACAGGTGCCGGCTCATTCACACTGCAAGTTGCGATCGCCTCCTGACGGAAGTCATCCCTTACCACCACCGTGTAATCTCCTTTCGAAAGCCCCGTTATATCTTCACTTTGCATTCCATTGGACCAAGTGAAGTTATAGGGTGCTGCACCACCTTCCACTGCCAGATCGATCCTTCCGTCAGTACCTTGGTAGAAGGTTGCATCCTTAGCAGAACAACTCACGACCAGTGGCGGGGGAAATACGAAAAAAGCCGTGTAGATATCGCTCAGCTCACCATCGCGGTTACTGGCCCAATAGACCGTATTGCCGGAGTAACTGAAACATGCATCAAACTTCGTGGAATTGATCTTCTTTCCAAGATTTACCGGCTTATTCCAACTCGTCCAAGAATCTTTCCTTACGGAATAAAAAATATCTGCATCACCCTCGCCACCGTGTCCGTTACTGGAAAAGAACAGTGTGTCCAAATTCTTAGAAAGGAAAGGCGACATCTCAAAGCCTGCTGTATTAATGTCTGACCCTATATTGATCGGAGCGGACCAACCCTGGTCTGACTTTAAAGAAACATAAATATCTTCCAAACCTAATGTTCCGGCGCCCTGAAATGAAATGAGCATTACGTTTCCATCCTCACTGATGTGAAATCCATAGAAATCTCCTTCAATATCCAATGTAGGTACATCGATCTTTTCTGGTGTTCCCCAACTATTGCCTTTTTTTCGCGCAACAGCAATACCTTTTTCCATGTCTTTCTTGCCCTCATACGTGTTGAGCAAATAGATCTCACTGCCATCCGCAGACATTCCTACAACGCCATTATTGTATTTAGAGTTCAGTGAACCTTCTTGTTTACAATCGCCATATGTACCATCAGCCCTCCGGTAACTCAACCAGATGTCTTGGTCGTATTCACCTCCTTTATTTCTCTTGTCCATGGTTCGGATGAAGTAAAGTAACGCGCTGTCCTTTGAGAAGATCGGAAGGCTTTCCTCGGCAACTGAATTCACTTCTCCACCTAGTTGATTAACACCGGCAAAATCCCAGATCTGACAATGTGACAATTGACCATAAGTCAGGGTCAGTGTAAGGAGAAATAATTTGTGTATACGTTTCATTCGCTAATAGTTGGAGTTTGTTATACGGTATAAATCAATTTTGGTTATCGAAATAATAGGAATTCTCGCAATTATAACCCTACCATCCAAATTTCTTTTTGTTTTTTTTCTGACAAATTCTAACAATATAGTTCGTCTGAAAACAGCTCAAGTTATAGCAATTGGGAAAATGAACTAATTTCTTTTTGTTACAAATTAATATTGATAATTACTCCCAATTTCAAACTCATCAATTTTCCATGAAGTAATGCTTAATCTAATTTCTACAATAATCTAAAAATCAAAGTCAATACGTAGTGAATAAAATAACTTGTGACGTAACATGATCATAACATATTTGCTCAATTCCAGACAATTGACTTCAGTTCTGAAAGATCATCTTTTTTTGGTAACGACAGGTTATCGAACACTTAGATAAATTAAATAGTGCTGAAGTCGAATAATGTATTTAAATCAAAGACAACATCAAATACAATTCACAATAAGTCGAGCCTACATGTACCAAAAAATTAAAATACCGTTTCATATTCATCTGATTGTTTGAGGTTTAAAATTTCTTTTCATTCACTTTCTGAAAATCATGTCAATGCTTTTTGATCGCGATCTGAACTGATAAAAAGAAGTGTTGACAATTTCCAAAACATCAACCAACTCAAATCTTTTCTGGAATCTGTATATTTGAATCAAATATTCCAAATGACTTCCTACAAGCATTCCGTGAGAGAACGATTTCTCCAATATGTTCAGATCGACACCACTGCTGATCCGTCATCACCAACTTTCCCTTCATCCGAGAAGCAAAAAGACTTGGCCAAACTGCTTGTTAAGGAACTGAAAGAGATAGGTTTGACAGATGCTGAAATGGATCAATGGGGGTATGTGTATGCTTCTATTCCCTGCAATTCAGAAAATCCAGATGTACCAACGATATGTTTCTGTTCACACATGGACACAGCTCCTGATTGCAGCGGAACCAATGTCAAACCAATTGTACATGAAAATTATTCCGGAACACCGATCGTCCTTCCGGATGATCCAACACAGGTAATCACCACAGATCGACATCCCTATCTCGCTCAAAAGATCGGAGATGACATAATCACAGCCAGTGGTTTGACGCTTTTGGGAGCCGATGACAAGGCCGGGGTGGCGATCATCATGGATCTGGCTCAGCAATTAGTGAATAATCCCGATATCAAACACGGGAGAATACGTATACTTTTCACCCCAGATGAAGAGGTCGGTCGCGGAGTAGAGCATCTGGATATGAACAAGTTGGATGCCGACTATGGTTACACGCTCGACGGTGGACCTCTGGGTGACATCGAAGATGAAACGTTCTCTGCCGATGCGGTAAAGGTCACCATTCATGGTGTAAGTGCTCATCCAGGCTATGCCAAAGGAAAAATGATCAATGCACTGAAGGTTGCAGCTGAATTCATTCACGCATTACCGAAAGATAAATGGTCGCCTGAAACTACTGAACATCGTGAAGGATTTGTGCATCCTATGTCGATTGAAGGAGGACTTGAAAAAGCGACTATTTCTTTCATTGTACGGGATCATATGACTGAAAAACTCAACGAATATGAAAGCCGTCTTGAATCGCTGCTGAAAATGATCACCGAACAATACAATGTTCCTTACGAATTTGAAGTCACAGAGCAGTACCGCAATATGAAGGAGGTGCTCCGCTCAGTACCTTTTGTTACTGATTATGCGATCGAAGCCATGAAAAAAGCAGGCTTAACACCGAATCCATCAATCATTCGGGGTGGCACCGATGGCTCCCGTCTTTCTTTTATGGGTTTGCCTTGCCCCAATATCTTTACAGGTGAAATGGCGATCCATTCTCGTCAGGAATATGTTTCACTGCAAGATATGGAAAAGGCCGTTCGCACATTGATAGAGCTTGTCCAGATCTGGGAAAAACATCAGTAAATGGAACACCGACTTCTCATCAAGAATATTCGGGAAAAGAATTTCGAGAAGATCTATTTTCTTCACGGAGAGGAGGCCTATTTCATCGATGAGATCGAAGCAGCATTATGCGATCATGTGCTTGAAGAACATGAAAGAGACTTTAATCAAACCATTGTCTACGGCAAGGATGCTGAACTGCTCAGTTTGATCTCCGAACTGAAAGGATTTCCAATGATGGCAGAAAGGCGGTTGATCATTCTTCGAGAGGCCCAGGATTTCAAACAACTCGATGAGTTGGACAGCTATTTTCAGCAACCATCCGAGTCAACTGTATTTGTCGTATGCCATAAGTACAAAACCTTTGATGCGAGAAAAAAGTCCCTGAAATCCGCAGCTAAAAATGGCGTGATCTATAGATCTGACAAAGTAAGGGATTATCAGTTGCCCGACTGGATACAAACCTACGTAAAATCAACCGGTTATACGATCTCCGGCAAGGCTTCTATGTTGCTCGCCGAATTTCTGGGTAACGACCTGAGCCGTATTGTAAATGAATTAAAAAAACTCCAGATCATTCTTGAAAAAGGAACGGCTATTAACGAAGTCCATATCGAGGAGAATATCGGAATTTCGAAAGACTACAATGTTTTCGAGCTGACAAATGCGTTGGGTGCCCATGATATACCCAAAGCCTTTAAGATCGTAAATTACTTCGATCAGAATCCAAAATCCACTGACATTGTGGTCGTGATCTCCATGGTGTTTCGTTTTTACACGCAGCTCATGCGCATCCATTTTCTCCCAAACAAATCGAAGGAAGCAGTGGCTGGAGCATTGAGAGTCCCTCCTTTCGCGGCTACGGAGTTGATCAACGCTGCCAAGGTATACAACCCTAAGAAAATTGCCGCCAATATTGCCATTCTGCATGAATATGACCTAAAATCAAAAGGCGTCGGGAATAGCTCATACTCACAAGGGGAGCTCATGCGGGAAATGATCTTTCGACTGATGAACTGATGCCTGTTTTTTACGCTCCGGATATTGAACCAACAAACAAAGAATACATCCTCAGCGAGGAAGAATCCGGTCATGCATGCAGGGTGTTGCGATTAACAGAGCGAGATCACATCGAATTATTGAATGGTCGGGGAACTCGCTTTCTGTGCAGGATTGTGGAACCCCATGCCAAAAAGTGCAAGGTCGCAGTAGAGCAAGTTTTCTTGGACGAGCACCCTACACCGACCATACATATTGCAATTGCACCAACGAAGAACATGGATCGCATGGAATGGTTTGCAGAAAAAGCAACTGAAATAGGAGTTACACACATTACGTTGATCGAATGTCGAAACAGTGAACGGAAACAGGTGAAAACAGAACGACTTGAAAAAGTGCTAATTTCAGCTATGAAACAGTCAAACAGAAGTCTTCTTCCCATACTTCAACCGCTCATTTCATTCAAAGAATTCGTTCAACAACAAAAAGGTGGATATATAGCACATTGTCATATTGGCGAGAAGCCTTTTCTGTACAAGGCAATTACAATAGATGGGCCGGTCCTGATTGGTCCTGAGGGTGATTTCACAGCAGACGAGATCGAATTGGCGCTTGAGAATAATTACCTCCCCGTACACCTTGGATCAAATCGTTTGAGGACAGAAACAGCAGGATTGTACGCATGTATGCAAATGGCAATGCGGGCAAACCTCGAGATCAAATGAAGTTCGTAAATTTGTAATCGTGAAAGCATCACTCACCATATTAACAGCATTGGTTCTCAGTACCGCCATGATATACGGGCAGGGTACCTATCAAGTGGCTGTTCTTAAGTACAATGGCGGCGGAGATTATTATGCAAATCCGACATCGGTTCCCAACTTGGTAAACTTTTGCAACCAGAACCTAGGTACAACCATTTCAAAAGATGTTCCCTATGTCGAAGTGGGAAGCCCGGATCTTTTTCTTTACCCTTTCGTACACATGACGGGGCACGGTAATGTGGTTTTTTCGTCAGCTGATGCCGAAAATCTGAGAAATTATCTAACGGCCGGTGGGTTCCTTCACATTGATGACAATTACGGAATGGATGAGTTCATCCGTGTTGAGCTCAAGAAGGTGTTTCCGAACAGTGAGTTGGTTGAATTACCCTACAATCACCCTGTATTTCAACAAAAATTCAAATTCAGCGGACTGCCGAAGATCCACGAACACGACGGAAAACGTGCACAGGCATTCGGAATTATCATTGATGGCAGGTTGGTTTGTCTATACACCCATGAAACTGACCTGGGTGATGGATGGGAAGACCCAGAAGTGCACAACGATCCTCCGGAAAAACGCCGGGAAGCTCTTCAGATGGGCGCCAATATTCTCATGTACGCTTTCATGAATTGATGCCGGCTCAAAGCTGTTTGATCATCCAGATCGTACATGCATAATGACCGGATTCCCCCAGAGGGGTATTCAACAATTGGTATCCGGAACGTTCGTAGAGTGAAACAGCCTTTTTTAACTCTGGCAGTGTTTCCAGGTAAAGCTGTGTATAGCCCAATAATCTCGCCTCTTGAGCACTTCTGCGCATCAGCTCTGTTCCGACTCCTTTTCCTCTTGCTTCAGCTGTAACGTAAAGCTTCACCAGCTCTGCACATCCTACCGGCAGACCACTCGTCGGAAAAACACCGCAACCCCCAATCACTTTATCTCCCTGAACAGCAATGAAATACCGGCTTCCAACTGCACAAAAAAGTGAATAAAGTTCATCAGTGGTGGGATCCGTGTAAACTGTACCGGGGCGAGCAACACCGTGTTCTTCCAAAGACTGTCGAATAACTCCTGCTATGAACGGGTTGTCCTCAACTTGAAGCTCTCGGATCGTAAAATCCATCACTTTTTTTCCTTGAAGTAATAAGTGAAGCCAAAACCGACCGTTAAATAGGAGGTTGGTCGAGAAAATTCCGCAGGTTCATATCCGCCGGATGTCTCTAAACCGATCATCGAAGGTTTAAACCCGAATCCTTGAAAAGCATAAGAGATGATCAGACTGTAGGCGACCTGCTCATCAGCAAGCAAGGAAAGTTCTGCAGTTGGCTCCACTAATAAAGCGTTGACTTGGTATGGATTCTGACCCAATGAATCGTTTCTGTTCGTCACGAAATAATTTTGGGTGTAGCCTACTTTCACACCGAGATCGGCGGCGAATTTTTCCGAATAGAATTTTTCATGAGAAACTTTCAAAAAAGCACCAAAACTATGCATCCCGCCAAGGGTCTTCAATGGCACTCTGAACTGATTCACACCAAAATAGGCATAACGCACCCCGGCTCCGAAAGCAATATGATTCTTCAGGCAGAATTGGTAATAAGGAGCCACATTGACCAATCCCTGCATGTAATCTCCAAAAGGTTTGTTGACCATTCCATTCGGAAGACCGATCTCCACATTGAATGTGTGTTTTGGCTCAATTTGCTGAGCAGCTGCACTAAATCCAAAGATTAACAGTACGGTGAGTATGCGTAATTCCGTGATCATTGCATGTGAAGATAGAAAAAATAGTCTCATCATGGCAAAGACGACAATGCAAAGTAGAGGTTGTCTGTTGATCACTTCCCACAATAGCACTGGTGAATAAAATAAGATCTAAAAAAAAAAGGGTATTCGAAGAGTGTAGTGCTGGTGCACATGACGCACGATCATTTCACCTCAAGATGCATTGGCAAATGAGCAAAATCTGTCTGTTTTGAGCCTTGAGCTGGAGGATCCGTTATTCTGAGGAATAGCCTAAAAGCCTGTTTTATTGAAACAAGCTTTTTTGTGAATGCATCAGGAATTGGAAAACACGTATCTTTAAGCATGGCAAAACCGATCGATCGACTTAAGCTTGCCCAGTTCGGGAATTTGGAGCTCCTGGCCAAACAAGTGGTTGAAGGTTTCATCACGGGGCTGCACAAAAGTCCTTTTCACGGATTCTCTGTAGAATTTGCTGAACACAGGATTTACAATAAAGGTGAGTCGACCCGTCACATTGATTGGAAACTATACGCTCGAAGCGGAAAACTTTTCACCAAGAAATATGAAGAAGAAACCAACCTGCGTTGTCAGATTGTGATCGATGTTTCAGGATCGATGTATTTTCCGAAAGAAGCTGAGCTGAACAAGTTTGCATACTCGGTCTATTGCGCTGCTTCACTGATCGAGCTATTGAAACGTCAACGTGATGCAGTAGGGCTTTCGATCTTTGCCGATAAGCTGGAGTTGCATACACCTGCAAAGTCGTCACCAGCCCATCACCGTTATCTATACAGCGAACTGGAAAAACGATTACAAGATTATTCAGATGAGCTCAAGAAGGATACGAACGCCATCCAAGCTATCCATGATATCGCCGAATTGTCGCACCAGCGGAGTCTCATCATCATTTTCTCGGACCTTTTTGATGACCCTGCACGTACAGAAGAACTCTTTGGCGCACTGCAGCATTTACGGCACAATAAACACGATGTGATTATCTTCCACGTCATTGATAAAAAGACGGAAGAGGAGTTCCAGCTTGAGAACAGACCCTACAATCTGATTGATATGGAAACGGGTGAAAAGATCCGCCTACAACCCGCAGAGATCAGAGAACAATACATAAAACAGGTTGAAGAATACTTTACTGCACTCAAACGAAAATGCACGGATTACCGAATTGATTTCATTCCAACTGATATCCGTCAGGGCTACGATCAGGTTTTATTGGAATACCTCATCAAGCGATCGAAACTTTACTAGATTGGAGTCTGGAATAAAGAGTCAGGAGTCTGGATGCTATCAATAAACAACTTCGTAATTCGTAATTCGTAATTCGTAATTCGTAATTCGTAATTCGTAATTCGTAATTCGTAATTCGTAATTCGTAATTCGTAATTCGTAATTCGTAATTCGTAATTCGTAATTCGTAATTAATTCCCATCAATTCCTACATCCCTCTCATCCCCTTCATCTGCTTCATCATACCCATCATGTTCTTCGGGTTGCTCATCAGCTTCATCATTTTTTTGGTGTCCTCGAATTGTTTAAGCAGCTTATTCACTTCCTGAACAGAGGTTCCACTGCCATTGGCGATCCTTGTCTTGCGCTGTCCGTTAATAAGGACCGGATTGGTGCGCTCTGAAGGTGTCATGGATAGAATGATGGCTTCGATGTGCTTGAATGCATCGTCCTGAATATCTACATCTTTCATGGCTTTACCCATACCCGGGATCATACCCATGAGGTCCTTTACGTTACCCATTTTCTTGATCTGCTGCAACTGCCCGAGAAAATCATTCAGATCGAACTGGTCTTTCTGGATACGTCGCTGTAGCTTCTTCGCTTCTTCCTCATCGAATTGTTCCTGAGCACGCTCTACGAGGGACACCACATCGCCCATTCCGAGAATACGGTCAGCCATACGCTGCGGATAGAATACGTCAAGCGCATCCATCTTCTCCCCTGTTCCCACGAACTTGATCGGCTTATCCACAACGGCCTTGATCGAAAGGGCCGCACCACCACGAGTGTCACCATCTAGTTTGGTCAATACAACACCATCGAAATTGATGCGGTCATTGAACGCTTTAGCGGTATTCACAGCATCCTGACCAGTCATGGAATCCACCACGAAAAGCGTTTCCGAAGGCTGGATCGCCTCTTTTACTCGTGCGATCTCATCCATCATCTGCTCGTCGATGGCCAAACGACCCGCGGTATCAACAATGACTACATTAAATCCTTTGCTTCGTGCATGCTGAATAGCGGCAGTAGCGATCCGAACAGGGTTTTTGTCTTCTTTGTTGGAATACACCTCGATACCAAGCTGTTCACCAAGAACATGCAGCTGATCGATCGCCGCAGGACGATAAACGTCACACGCAACCAACAATACATTCTTGCCTTTTTTGGTCTTAAGGTAATTTCCCAGCTTTCCGGAAAATGTAG
>Ga0315902_10004387_pt1 | contig 20437 bp, 14 predicted proteins | sample LakEriMetagenome_9_FD_203523 | JGI IMG/M metagenome (GOLD analysis project Ga0315902, IMG submission 203523) | Freshwater fungal communities from buoy surface, Lake Erie, Ohio, United States - Buoy 12 MA117 | ecosystem: Environmental > Aquatic > Freshwater > Lake > Lake biofilm | place: USA... | reverse complement strand
CTATAGGTACTTTATCACCATATTATATGTAGGTATCTACAGTCACCGTATTTTTATATTTTTCTATTAATGATTTTTTATAAAATTTTAGATATTTAATACTGCTATGTGACACGACGTGTTAAATGTACCCAATTGGGGACACTAATTTTTATTATGGTATTGAGGGTACGTATTTAAAATAGAATATGGTTCTGATTGACACTCTGTTCTTCTAACTATATATTAATTATATCTCATGCTATTACACAACTATCTAAAACTATATGATAATAGTTTAGAAATTAAAATAAGAGTTTACATATTATAAATGTCTAATTAAAAATTAGTAATATAATATTGTTCTATAGTGATGGGTTAATATAAAAAAAATTGATTTTGACAGATTTATAAAAAAATAATAATATGTCATCTGATATTCAAATTAAGCAAACTCAATTTTTTGAGGCATTACATAATTTACTTTGGAATGATGCTGGATTAGATCCAGCAAAAGCATTAGAAGCTATGACATTCTTTTTCGCTCTAAAAATGATAGAACCACAGGTTGACAAACTTAAACTACCAGAACAGTCTAAATGGTCTTATATAGTTAATCTAAAAGACGATGAGCTTATTTGTAGTTGTATTAAAAATGAGGCTGTAGCAGCTTTAAGAAAACATAAAGATACATCTCCATATTTTAGACCTCCTGATATTAAGAAATCTGAAATATTTGGTAGAATTGTAAAACTGATTGATAGGTTTTTTAGCGAAAACGCACTAGAAATAGTTAAAACTGACACATTAGGTAATCTGTTTGAATATATGTTAGGACGTGGTATGAGTACTATGGCTGATGATGGTCAATATTATACTCCACGTTATTTATGTAAACTAGCATTTAATTTAGCATATAGTGTAAAAAAAACATTAAGACGTAGTGATGGAGAACTTTGTCATTTTGGAGAATGGTTTTGTGGAACAGGCGGTTTTCTATTAGAATATGTTAAAGGATGCGAAGAAATCATAGATGTGAATTGGGATATTGATAAAGAAAGTATTTATGCACTTGACAAAAATATTAGTAATATATCTACATCACTATTAAATTTACTTATTAATACAGGTGTTCCTTTCAATAGTTCTAAAATACGTGATGGTGATAGTTTTAGAGATAATATAACTCGTGGTAATAATGCTAAATTTCCAGATTTACAATTAGACTATAGTTTTATGAATCCTCCATATGGAGGTGATAAGACACTATCTAAAGAATATAAATTTAAATATATGACTACATGTGAAGAAGGTGGAAAAAAAAACAAAGTATATAATATTAACAAAGATATACAACAAATAAATATCCAAGATGATGATAAAGTTAGTGCTGGTGTTCAATTACAAATGGCTACTTTAGGAGAAGGTGGTGTTGGAGTTCTTATATTACCACAGGGATTTTTCTTTGGTTCTAGTAAAAAAGCCATAGAATTACGTAAAAAACTAATAGAAGAATATAGTATAAACTATGTAGTAGATATTGGTAGTGGTGAGTTTATTAATACATCAACTAAAACATCTATGTTAGTATATCAAAAAGGAGTTGGTAGGACTAAATTTGTAAAATTTTGTAAACCTATAGAGAGAATATGTAAAGATGGTAGTAAGTTTTATGGAAAAGAATTATTACTAGAAAAAGTTAGTTATAAACAAATAAAAGAAAAAAATTATAGTTTAAATTATAAAATTTATATACCACAAGAAATAGAAAATAATGAAAATTGGCCACTAGTTAAATTGGGTGATATTTGTGAAATTAGATATGGTAAAAGAATAACTAAAACTAAAGATGAAGGAACACTATTTCCAGCATATGGCGGTGGTGAATTGATGTCATATAAAGTAAATGAATATAACCGTGATGGAATAATATATAAAATTTCAAGAGACGGAATGTCATTAAATAACTGTGTTATGAAAATTTTCGGAAAGTGTTTTATTAATGACACAGCATTAACATTAGAAACTAATAAAAATATAGCAAATGAAATTTATTTAGGTGAATGGTTACTCATCAATAAACAAAATATATTTAATAATTGTTCTAGAGGAACTGCTCAACTTCATATAGACATAGATACATTATTATCTATGAAAATACCCTTACCACCCATAGAAAAACAACAAGAAATAGTGGAAAGTATAACATATTGGGATCAACTAGCTAAAAAAGAAGAAGAGAGTATAGAATTATTAGAGAAAGCTATTATGGCTGAAGTTAAACTATTGGGTAGGGGAGCACCAAGAGTTAAATTGGGTGATGTTTGTGAATTTAAATCTGGAAAAGCTATTAAAGCTGATGACAGAGTTAATGGAGTGTATCCTTATTATGGAGCTAATGGTATAATTGACTACATTAATACATTTACATTTGTGGGTGAATACATATTAACAGGCCAAGATGGAACTATTGGAACATTTTATATAACTAATAATAACATCAAATTTAATGCTTCAAATCATGCTCATATATTTAAATCAAATGATTTGACTATTTCACTTACAATATATATTTACTATTACATGAAAAGTGTTAATAATATTAAGAATATTGTTACTGGAACTACACGTGATAAAATAACATTAGATAGTATTAAATCATATGAAATTCCCCTACCACCCATAGAAACACAGCTAACTCTTAAACCAGTATTTGATGAAGTCACCCACAAAAAAGAAAATTTAGAACTATTTAAAACTCGTCGCGACAATGCCATAAATCTACATTTTAAATCACAATCCATCACTAATTAAACACACAAAAATTTGATTTTTATTTTTTTTTATTTAATTTATAAACAAAAAAATGTCTAAATATTTCTATGTAGTAGATTTAGGAATATCGTTTATAGAAAATAATACATCCTATTATAAAATAGGAATAACACACCATCCAGAAAGTAGAAAATGGCAGTATAATATCTTATGTATTAAACCACCAAAATATAAATATTTATTTAGAATTATTACTAATATTAGTGAGTATTTATTCTATAATTTAGATAATACATATTTTATAGAATATCTTAAAAGATTAAATTTATATGATAAATATTATGCTTCACTAGGTGGTGGAACAGAATTATATTATGATATACCATTAAATATATTACAAGATTATTTTACTAGTTTAAATATAGAAATAGAAATTTTGCCAGATATTTATAGTGAACGACCAGAGAGACAAGTTTATAAAAAACACAAAAAAATAGATAAAAATGGCAAGAAAAATAGATTAACACTAAATTTAAAAAATAAAGAAGATTTTAAAAATATATTAGGTTCTAAAAATTTACGTAGTATACAAGATATACTATGGGAAGATATATATGAAACTTTAGACCGAGATGAAAATATATTTGGTATAATACAGTGGCCAGTTGGTGTTGGTAAAACAGTGGGTATTTTAATAGTTGTTTATCTAATAAAACAACGTTTAGAAAAACTTGGACAATATCTAAATAGTATATTAATATCACCTAAGCGAGATATTATTAAAACACTTAGAAAAGAATTTGATTTATTAGAAAATTATGGTATTAAAGTTATATATTCTAGTGAACCAATATCTAAAATAGTTTTGCCTGAAAATACACATTATTTATTAGTTATTACACATAGTGGTATGAATACTATTATAGATGATAAACCATTTATAGAGACATTAAAAAATATAAATTTGGTATTATATGATGAGGTTCATCGTATATGTGGTGAATATTTCTATGATAGTTTAAAAAAAATGATTACAAAATGGCAACTAAAATATTTAATAGGAACTAGCGCAACACCATTAACTTGTAACAAAACACAAAATAAAAAGTTAATAGAATTATGCCCAAATGATAATGGTGATAATATAAAATTAGTTAGTTATTGTAGTATAAAAAATGCGTTAGATAATGAGTGGATAGCACGACCTAAAATAAATCTTTTCATATTCTCTAATAAAGACACTATAATAGATGAGACATTAAATATTATTAATGATTTGGAAACAGCCAGTCAATTTAGAAACAAAAAAATAATATGCTACAGTAGTAGTTCAGTAGAAAGTATGGAAAATTACCATGCGTTATTTAAACTTTCAGATAAAACTAAAGAATGGTTTATCTATAATGCTAATAATGATGATAATATAGATAATTTTATTAATAATGTATATAGCAAACCACAAATATTATTTGCATGTCAAAAGTATAGAGAAGGTAGTAATATTTATGGTGTTGATATGGTAAATATAATAATAGAACAAACAATAGAACCACATTTACTATTACAAATAGGTGGGCGTGCTATGAGAATGGATTATAAAAATAAAATAGCTACTATTAATATATTCAAACGATATGAACCAACTGATAAAAATGCTCTAAACATATTATATGAAATAGTATCTATGATTAATGATGAATATAAATATAATAATCACACTATTTCTACAAAATGTAATTTAAATAAAATTATAGAAGATCTAGTGGGAGTTATTAAGATAGATGGTGAAACATTAGATCATGGAGCAGCTGTTAGTGCTGTGGAAAGTATATATATAAAACGTCAACTAGATAGTTCACCAAAATTAAAATATACCATGTTAGTAGATGAAAATAGAATATTAGGATTAAAATCAAAAAATGAATATTTTAATAGTAGAGAAGGTAACAAATATTTTATAGATGACCCACAAACATATTTTACAAGAGAAGGTTTATGGATAAATTGGTGTCATTTTTTAGGTGTAGATACATCTAACTTTTTAGATCTAGATAATTGGAAAAAAAAAGTCAAATCTTTAAATATTACAACAATAAATGATTACATAAACAGCTATATGTTATATCCAGAATTACCACCTAGACCTAATGAATTTTATAATAATTTTACTAATTGGAGTGATGAATTAGATATAGTAGATAGTACTTGGTAAACCAGAACTTATTATGCTGGATTTATATTTATAAATAATTACGTTATAATAGGCTTCTCCATTCACCGTAGTTTTAAGTTTTTCATGAAAATTAGCAACAGTTTAACATTTTGTTACCATAGTGATGTAACATAGTAAGATTTAATACATTTTTTAGAATTTAGTAAATTATCAAATTTGGCGGTGAATGGAGAAGCTCTAAATCATTGCTTGACGATAAGTCTATTATGCCTATCCAGCCGATAAAAATTTAAATGTAGACTAAATAATATTTCGCATTTTGCGAACATTGTATGACTATTACAATAGATTTTACGATTAAATCGTCATAATACTGCCTTTGATTATTATAGAAAATAAAAGTTTCATTTTTCTGAAAATGATAATAAAGTAAATATGTATATATAAATATGTCAACTGTCTATAAAATTTTATATGATAGATTTTATGTTATAGACAACACTAAAACTGGAACCACACATAATATTTATGTTGGTGGTAAAGATATACAATGTGTATATATATATGTAACTACATCATCTATAGCAAAACTAGATATAGTAGTATATGATAATATGTGTCAAAAAGTAGATATGACACTACCTGATAAAGAACGAAATTATTTACCACGCGGTGAAACTGGAACTATTACGATGGTATTATTAGCTATGAACTATGTTTTAAAACACTATAAACATGTAACTAAATTTGTATTGGATGACATGAGCAAGCGAAAATGTGTGGAAGATGATTCTAAGTCATTAGAACACAACATGTTATTTCATTATTCAATAGCATTCTATGGAAAAACATGGTATGAAAATAAATTTGGTGCGTATATAGATGGCACACGTAAAGAAGAATATGACATATATATAGCACGGTTATACTCGGATAAATACAAAACAACTGTCTTAGATAAACTAGTAACGATAAATAGTTTTAACAATAATAAATTTGTGCTAGAACTTTATAATATATCTAGCACAATAAATGTTTTTTTTACAAAACTTAAACAACATTTTACTAATATGTCGGACAAGGATCACAATGAAATTTTGCAAATAGAGTTATGTAAATTATGTAGTCCATGGTTAAAACAATTTATAGATACATATATATTTGATAATCGTAGCATTGAATTTTTGACTAATTGGTATATCATTGTAAATCCAGACACTATAGTTAAAATTAGAGAAGATAAATTATTAACATTAAGCGATATAATAGATGATATTGAAAGTGAAACAGACGTAGCATTAGAAGATACAAGTGCGGCACAGTAGACTTTTTTGTCCCACTTTTAAGTTCTTTTATTTAAAGTGGTGTCGACACCAAAATTTATAAAGACTTTTTATGGTCTGGGACAAAAAAGTCTACTGTGCCACACTTGTACGGCAAATGTAAATCTTAAAAAGGTTAACTTTTTACACAGAGAAAATATAGAAACTCTGCTGGAGTTCCGATCTAAAATAAACAAACAGCATAAAATAGACAACGATAGACTATTAAATCCAGATGTATATTTAAGAGAGATGCGCGGTGAGGAGTATAATGATATATATTTAGGTAACGTAAATAATTATAAAATAGAAAGAGACAAATAAATTTAATAGTTTATTACTGATAATAGTAACAACCTATTAAATTTTTAAATAATACAAGTCCATTTTTGTAAGTTAAAACGTCCGATACCATAAACTTAGAAATTCTAACTATACGATAGTGTCTATACCGTAACCGGACATTTTTTACCGTCGCAGTTCACAACGACGCACTTGTATTAAAAATAAAAATGTAAAATTTAGCAGCATCGGTAAGGGCCTAAATGTTACATATTAAGGCTTTACAAATTTCTCAGTTAGTTTTTAGGAATAGTAAATTAACACCATAAAATAAATTGTAGATATTATTTTATGGTGGGAAAATGAAAATATCAAAGACTAACTGAGAAATTTGTAAAGGCCTACTACATATAAAATATATTTATTTTTTCATTCACCAACACGCAGTCGCTTGATGAATTGGCCCATATTTTGTTAGGTAATTACATGCTGAGATATTTACCTAGATTGACCACTTTTTCTATAAAAATTTTATGCGATTCATTCCATTCTTCTATTTGATACATTGCTAAGTTTTTTAATTTAGTTTTATAGTTTTGATCTACATAGTTCGCTAAAATATCGGTTAATAGTGATGTACTATCTAGAACAGCTTCTAACATATTTTCATCACCTTTAACAATTCTAGATCTCTGAAAATCTATAAATACAACTTCATAACCATAGGTGTTAACATTTATAGTTTGGTCTAAAATTTTATATGTAACTATTTTATCAAGTTTACATGGTCGTATAAGCACATTTCCACTATGTAAATCACCATGTGTTATATTATGGTTCAATCCTATAGTACCTATAAAAAACATAGATTGTTGAAGTATTGAAACAAGTTGGTTAAAATTGCATTTATCTAAAATGCTAGTAATATCTTCAGTAACATATTCCATTAAAATTATGTGAATAACATCAGTTCCGCCTATACATAATCTATCAGAGCCATTTATAGGTTTAGATAATCGAGTGAATGTGTCAGAGCAACTAAAATAACAAATATAATAAGCTGTATTGGGAACACTATGTTGTTTTAATATTTTCATTATTTGTAACTCAGTTCTAAGCATGCGTGAGTCTTCTTGAATTTTAACTATAATAGGTATATCATCCTTTATCATAGCTGTCATCACATGTACAAATTCATCATAACTTTCATCTTGCATTGTTTTTAAACTTTTTACTGGCACTATCCAATTGCTAGGTGTTTTATCTGAATTCTCTAAACATATAGTACTATATGTTTCCATCATTTTTATACGTCCACCTCCTTTTTTTTGTAATTTATATAATGGTATCATTTATATAATAATATAACATAATATTTTGCGGAGTTTTTAAGACAATCTATATCTTTCAGTCGCTTACAAGTCCGTTTTTGTGAGCTACGACCGTACAAAACGTCCTACACCATAAATGTGCAATTTCCATAATTCACTCACACATACCATGGTAACCGGACGTTTTTTACGGTCGTAGTTCACAAAAACGGACTTGTATTGTCTTTGGCTAGTACGCCAAAACTGGTATATCTCGTTTATAACTTACACTAGGTTTTTAAAGACATCATCCGTCAATAGTGGTACACCCGTTTGTACCACTATTGACGGATGATAATACAATGATTGCCTATCACTCGAAAACCGGGAGTTTCCCGAATCTATATAATTTATGTAAAATTTATACACGGTATACAGTGCATATATTTTACATAGTATTACTATTTAAATTTATCTGAGTGATAGCCGTGATAAAATTGGAAACAAATTGTGAAAATCTAACAGAGATAGTCAACAAGTTAAATAAGAGTGATGATATTTATGAGAATAAACTACTCGAAATAGAAAATAAATATTTAGATAAAATAAATAAATTAGAAAATATTTTAGCTAAATTTGAAAAAATAATAACAAAAGCGAAACAATAGATATTACATATTGGATAATATGTAGATTTTATTTGTTATAAAATACTAGGTTGTATCTATTTATCTGAACTCATAAAATGGCTAATCAACTGAACATTTATCATTAAAAATAATAACTTATATATTTATTTTATTTTATTTTGTGACGTATCTTACACCATAAAATAAATATATAAAATCGCCGAAATGATAATCTGATTGATACCCAGTTTTTGCTTCATAGTGGAAAATATAGAGATAAACTAACATAATAAATATTGTGTTTTTCAGTAAAATGACCCATCAAAAAAATTTAATATTTATTGGATACTATATAAATTAAATTATGGACAATCTATAAAAATAATGGTTCATCTAAATTGAAAATGGTTCATATATATGAAAAACACAATATTAACTAATATACACTTTTAGTACATTATTCAATATTTATTATATAATTTTTCTGAGCACGTTCAGCATCCATTTCTTCTTTTATTTTGAGCATTTTTAAGTATTGTTGGTGTTGTTTTATTCTTAGTAGTTCCATATTCTTAATATCTTCTTTAGCATTTTTAATTAGACGATCCATATTTATATCAAAGCTATCTAATTCATCATCCATGATATTATATTATGATCCGCTTTATTTTTTATATGGAAATTAAGTGATATTATATTTAAGCCTTGACAATTTTCTCACTCCTTTTCGTGAGTTTAATTTTGGCAGCATAAACTAAGTTAATCCTATAAAATTATGGTAACACTTTTGAAATTATAAAAACTAATTGAGAAAATTGTCAAGGCTTAATTATAATACAAGTGTGGCACAGTAGAATTTTTTGTCCCACTTTTAAGTTTGTTATACATATTGGTGTAAACACCAAAATTTATAAAACATCTTTATAAATTTTGGTGTTTACACCAATATGTATAACAAACTTAAAAGTGGGACAAAAAACTCTACTGTGCCACACTTGTAATTATGAGATGTTCTCTAAAAATATAACTTCATATAAAATATCTTGCACAATTGTAACTAGTATATATCGCCTACATATTAAATAATAGGTGAACTATCAACATTTTGTATGTTAAATAATTACCAAATAATTTTACGCAACTAATAAATACTAAGCCTTAGTACATTCTACCTGATTTATAAATTTATATTTTAGACTAAATATTTTATACGCTGAATCCCAGCAACAAATGCGACAAATCTATATACCTATTTTAAAATCCGGCAGAATGTTCCGATGCCTAATAAATACGCCATCCATCTCTAGAACCATTTAGCCACATTCGATTAAGTGTTCGGTAGTTTAGCATTAAATCATTATAACCACCAACACTATCATACTGACTACTATCTGTTGTAGTATCACTTGTTTCAGCAACAATTACACTTTTTTCTAAATTAGATAGATGTTTATATTCTATTTCTAGCATATTATCATGTCTAACTACACTATCTTTAAAAATAACCCATAACATATACTTAAAATCTCTATATGCTAGAGTATCATTAACATATCTACTAATCCAACTTTCAAATATATAACAGTCATATGATGTATGTAGCCTAGTTACAAATGTTCGCATAGATTCACCATTTGTAATCGATATTTGACACTCACGTTCTAATATGCTACGGGCCTCTATGTCTTTATTATTAATAAAGTATTTTGTCTTTAGCACTGTAAAATCTGACTGTGTCATAGGTTGCGTTACAATATAATTAAAATTTTCAAGGTGATCTATATATTTCTCAAGATTCATTAAGTGTGCCGAAAAATGATATTCATACCATGTTTTACCATACATACATAAGTATAGGTATTTTAACTCCACATAACATCTACTTTTAATTTTAGATGTTATTGTAGAGTCATCATCAAACACAATACCGACTAAATGTTCATACTTTTGGAATATAAACATTAGTATAGCCTTGAAAAACTCCTTGGTTCCATCACCATGCGTTAGTTCATATTTTTTAGAGACTTTACTATTATTATCACTTAAGGCACAACGCAAATTATATCCAAAACCATTCAAATAACCATATTCGTTCACAAGATCTATAGTAATAGTAGCACAATTATCTAGTTTTGTACCAAATTCTAATTTGTATTTCATATCCATTATCTGACGTGATATGCAATACGTAGTATATATAGGTGTGTTGATTTGGTATATAGATGTAGCCATTATATTATATATATATATATATCCACTATAAATCAAAAAGTTGGCATTACATGAATCGTTATTTTTTTGCCTATTTTTTTTATTTATTTTATGGTGATTGACAAAACCATAAATATCTATTTTTGTTTTGCAAAAATTTCGCTAATTAGTCGATAAACTAATTTACTATATTTTTGAACACTAAAAAATATAGTAAATTAATTTTTAAACGGTAAAACTTTAATTTCAAATATACTACCACCTGTTTGTTGTTGTTTGCGAAGCTGTCTACCTTTTTCTGTTATTATTAGATTTTCAAAATCTACGCATTTTTCTATTACATCTTTTAGTAATTGTATGTCTACTGAGTATAATTCTTTATTGTTTTTATATTGAAACCGTTCTAGTTGAATTTTAACACACTTTTCAGCAGTCTGAGGATCTTTAACCTGATAAACAAATAGTATCTCAACATCATTAACACGACCAGTATTATATGTAGCTAATCTATTTTTTAAGTTATTCGTTTTGCCAAATTTATATACATTTTCGTCAGTTGCGTCACTGGGTTTAAGTATATAGAGTATTCCACCTTTAGCATTTTTAATGAGTAAACGCCGGCTATTTTGTTCCCAATTGGGAACAAAATATTATGGTCTTACTTGTTACCATAATATTTATTTTATGTTTTTAGTCAGCACCACATCAATAATTACTGTTCCCAATTGGGAACAAGCCGGCGTTTACTCATTAAGGTGATCTTTATTCTTGTTATGGCTAATCAGCTGAATATTTATAAGATAAAAATATAAATTTTCCTAATTATTTTATGGTCTAATTTACCGCTATAAAATAAATAGAAAAATAGCAAAAATAATAAGTTGGGTATTACCCACTTTTCGCTTATAGCGGTCTGAATAAAATTCAGCATAAGTCATATTACCTAGCTATGCTGTAGTTCATAGTTAGACAACAAAATATAACCATTTAAAACTTAATCAATACATAACTTTAAAGAAATGTTAGAAAAGTGTGATTCAAACATTAATTCACGTGTAGCATTAGTAGACAATATTGAAGTAAGTGCTAAAAATTTTAATAGAGACATACATAAAAATCCTAAATGTAGCAAAGGACATGAATTAGTCCATGTTAATTCTGAAGAACGTGTTAAATATTTTAGACATAAAAATAGTGCTGACTGTCATAGTTCTGGAACGGGAGAATGGCACTCAGAATGGCAGTCACATTTTTTAAATACTGAAATTAGTTTTCCAAAAATAAATGATAATCAAATTAGTGATAGACGCGCTGATGTAGTAGTAAACGACATTGTACTAGAACTTCAACATTCTAATATAACTCAGACTGAAGTTAACAATAGAAATGCTGACTATGGGTTAAACAATAAAAAAATAATATGGCTGCTAGATGGTAACGATAACTGCTATAAAAATAATAATAAAGAAAGAATTAATGTATGTAATTTACCGGATGGAAGATGTTTTCTAGAATTTAAAAAATGGTTATGTTTTTTTTCTAGCTACAAAGATTGTGATATTGTTTTTGTAGATATTAATACCAAAATTTATAAAGTACCAATTAAAAATGTAAAAGCATTTATGATTGATGTAGAAGCCCCAATTGACAAAGAAACATTTATAGAATATATTAAAAGCAATTCTGATTATTTATGGTCATATAATGAACAGTTATATCAATCAACACTGTATTTATACCAACTCGGAGCTGGTAATGGTAAAACCTATAGTTTGATTAATAATATTTTCACAGATGAGAAGCTTGCCCATTATAAATATTTTATAATTACTACTAAAATGCATTCAGCCCGTACAGTTATATATAATGAGTTTAAATCACAATATAATGAATATATAGCTGTCAAAGAACAACCAACATTGCGAGACCCAGAAAAAAAATATTTAGAGTGTGAGTTGTTAGAAACGTTAGACACAATAGAAACTAAGCATAAAACAGAAACTAAAGATGGTGGTAACCTCAAAAAATATATAATTCCATTTATTAATAAAAGTGGAAATCACGTTAAAATAATTATTGCTACAGTAGACGCACTTGTATATTCTTTAGGTAATAGGGATATTTTAGATATTGATAAATTCAAAGGTATAACTAAATCTATCATTGATAAATATTTAGATGACAATAAAATTCATGATATGAAATTAGGTAGTGAAGACAATATTAAATTAAACAAACAAATGTGTTTGTGCATTGATGAAACGCAAGACTTGGATAAAATTTATGGTGAAGCGATCATTGAAATTATGCAAAGTAAATATATAGATGGTTATATTATAGGTGATAAACTACAAAGCATCAGTGTAGCAGACAACGCATTTAATTACTTATATAACTATGATTTTTCATATATCAATAAAATAGTAACAGCTCCAAACAATATTTGCCGACGATTCAATAGTTGTGAGTTGGCAAATTTTGTTAATAGTGTTGTTCAGTTTGAGAAAAATAACTTACCGCAAATAAAACCATATGAGGCTATCAACGAGAGAGACAACATAAAAATTTTCAGTAAAACATCATCACGCAAAAGTAATAGCGATGATGAATATACTCAGTATAAAACTGATGCTATGCATAGTGATCTACTACAAATTATGACATATTATGATAGTGAAGTTAAAAACGGACGTTCACCAAAAGATTTTTTAATTATAACACCATTTACAAGTAAAAATACTTTAGTTGAAATGTTAACTCTAAGCATAAATAAATATTGGATTGATATGATAGAAACTTCCCAAGAATATGAACAATATGCTATATTTCACAAATCAGAAGAAGGAAAATGTATTGATTTAACGGAATCAGATGAAAAAACTAGAATAGTTTCTATTCACTCATCGAAAGGTGATGGTAGACCAGTTGTTTTTGTTCTGGGATTAAATGAAGACGCACTACTTAAATTTTCAAATGGCGAACACAATTTAATTTATGAATCACTCATACATGTAGCTCTAACACGTCAAAAGGAAAAATTATATTTTTTACTAGATCATAATGGGGATGATCTGTGCACACGCATTGAGAAATATTGTGGTAAAAATAATGTTATCATAAATAGTAGCATAGAATTTAACAAAACGCAAATAAAAACTGGTTTATCAAAAAAGAATATTTTTTATGAACAATTTGATTTTATATATGACAATATTATATCTAATGCTAAGGCTAATCGAAAATGGGAGGATACAGAAACTCAAATAGTGGACATGTCACATCATAATATAAGATATGCAACTATGAATATATTCTTTGATATAGAATGTCTTAAGGCACAAAGATTTTTAAATCGAGAACAGGTAGTTAAACAAATTTATCCAAAATATGCTGATATTTATAGAATAGCTCCTACAAATATAACTATTGAAGATAATCTAAAAGTCTATATAAATAAATTATCTGGTAATCTTAATAAAGAAAGTTCAAAATTAAGGTCCACTCCAAATAGTTATAATAGCAAATGTGTATCAGTGTTAAATATATCTAAAAATAAAAAATACAATGAATACTCTAGAATTATTTATAATTACATTAATGATATTAAAGACCGAAAATTAAATAAATTTAATTCTTTAGTTGAAAATTTTACATTGTGTCCATTAGAAGTAATGATTTTATATTATATGCGGGAAACCGTTCAACATGGATTGGCTGCGTCTATTAGTATCAATGATCTCTATATTATACTTGATATTTATGAAAAAACATTTACTTCCAGAATGCCTGGACATGAAGATTGTATATGTAAAAAAACATTTTGTAACAATCCGTCCAATTTAAATGATAACATAGATAGTTTACAGAAATATTTGTTTAAATTTTATGAAACAACACAAAATTTGGAGGGAAAACTTAAAAGTTTTTTTAAAAATTACAATAAAGTAAATTGGCTTAATGGTCATTGTTTGACATCAAACAATGACATAATAAAATTTACATCCAAGTTTGACAAAATTGGCTATACAAATGATTATGTGTATTTTATTGAACTTAAACCACAAATTAATGCTATAAATTATAATCAAATTTTATTGGATAACATTTTAAAAGTATTTTATGTTATAAACTGGACTAAAAATTGTGAAGACACTTCCGACGCAAATTATCAAAAATTTGCTAGGAAAAAATTTAAATCATTTATATTTACACTAGATGAAAAAGACACTGATCCATTTATATTGGAATGGTATACTAATGATGGAATAAATTTGGTTGAACAACATTATGAACATTTACTAGAAATATATAAAAATAATATCAGAAATGAGTTCAATACACATATCAAAAATATACATGATTATGCCTTACGGTTAAAACGTTTTGAATTTTGTAATCAAACATATATCAATGTGCTAGATCATGTAGCTAAACAATTTAAAAGTGATGACAAGACTAACAATTTAAATCAATATGTACATGATAAATTGACAAAATTTAGTGGTGTTATTGAAGAAAAATATAAAAAACTAGATAACAATTTAAAACGTGGTAAGATAACAAAAGAAAACTACAATGAAAAAATATTAAAAATTAATAAGTCAGTTGAAAATATAGAGAAATTTACAGAACGATTTGATGTAAATTCAATAATTGAAAATATAAAATAATTAATTGTCTATAAAGTATGTAGTCACCGGCTAAAATGGTCCCAATTGGGATTGTTTATTTATGGTATGTGACACCACCATAGATTTAAAAATTAATAATCACTCCACACCACAGCGAAAATAATTGGTCCCCCAGTCTGGTGTTTACATATTGAGTAAATAACAGCCATTAGGTTTCTAATTTTCATATAAAAAAATAAAGATTATCATAATATAATGGAAGATGAATTAGATAATTTTGACATAAATATGGATCGTCTTATTAAAAATGCGGAGGAAGATATTAGAAATATCGAAATATTAAGATTAAAACAACAGCAGAAAATTTTAAAAATGCTTAAACTAAAAGAAGAGTTAGAGGCAGCGCGTTCTCAAAAAACTATATAATAAAACTATATAATAAATATTTGTATATTTATTGTCTAGTTTTTATTATTTTTTCAAACTTGGCTAGTATATTTTCTAGCTTATTTATTTTATCTAAATATGTATTTTCAATTTCTACTATTTTATTGTCATAAATTTCTTCACGTCTTTTCAAACTATTAATTACAATAGACATACTATCAACATTATTCTCTATTTTTTTAATTGCATCATTCATATGACTTTGTTGTAGTTTAATAAGTTCTATTTCAGATTTACTATTATTTGTTATCTTATCCAATGAGCTTTTGATTTCTTTTTTTAATAGAACGCCACTCATTTTAACATCAGCCAAATCGTTTTTATAACCATCTACAATATTATTTGTTATGTCAAGTAGTTTTGTTTGTTCAGATACAAAGTTATTGTTTGATTTAATACGATTCTCATTAACATTTTCATAGTTTTCTAACTTGTGAAGTCGTTTCAGTACTTTTTCATTACACTTATTATACTGATTTTTATATACTTGTAGTCTATTATCAATTAGGGTTGCGGTTTCATTGTAAGATAGTAAAATATTTTCGATAGATGGTACAAATTTAGTTATTTGCTCTGTCTGATCATTTACAGTGGTTTTTTTTATATGTTTTATAGACAATATATGTCTTTTATAATCATTTACCTTACTACTTTTAAAAGCACATTTTTCACAGCAATATAAACCACTAGATTTATTATACGCATCCTTAATTTCACCTATTTGTTCGGGTGATAAGTTAGGAACATTTTTAATTTTAGTTACGTCTTGCTTAGATAATATTTTAGATTCTGTCGTCTCATCTAGCGGTTTGTCTAGTATTCTTTTTGTATGTAATGCTGGTTTATAATCAATATTTGGAGCATATTGATGTTTTTTATCCAACCATTCTATATCAGTTTTAAATGATGTATTTTTACTCATTATAGTATTAACTAATACACTTTATTTTTAAATAGAAGCGTAAAAATAATGTGTATTTGCGGCAAAATATAATTTAGATTAGATATTATTCAAAAATTAAGAACCCGGTTAATTAAGTTTTGAACACAAATTTTACGCTCATAATACGTATTTCGCATTTGTATGCCAATATATCGTAAAATTTTGATAGATTGACTATCAGTCATCATAAACTAGGCCTCCACAAATTTCTCAAGTGGTTTTTAGTATTTACATTTTTACATCAAAAAATAATTTTTACTTTCTATTTTACAAATGTGGCACAGTGAATTTTTTTGTTCCACTTTTTAGTTTGTTATTTAAAGTGGTGTAAACACCAAAATTTATAACAATGTTCTATGGTCCGGGACAAAAAAAATCACTGTGCCACATTTGTATGCTGTTAATTCATTAGTCTTAAAAACCAACTGAGAAATTTGTAAAGTTCTATAAACATGTCACGTATGACAAATAGACTTTATTTCACAATTGCAAAAATTGATTGCAGATGTATTATAATTAAATTACAAAATGAATTTTGATAGTCTTTTTAATACTCTTATAGATGAATTTCAAAAAAAACAAAAAATAGAATTTGATAAATTGGTGGTAGATAAATCTCTAGAAGAAATGAATGATAAAATAATGACAATGATCGGCAAGGATTTGTTTAATTATGATGATTTACCAGTAATAAGATTTGATGAAAACAAAATTGTAGAAAGGTTTAATTCTATTATACATGACAGAAGTCATCACTTATATCAAGAACGAATTAAATTTGTAAACTACACAAAAAATTTTGTTATAGGTGAAAAAATAATAATTAAAATTAATAAACAGTATCCTGATATGGGTGGACAGTGGAACCAGTATCCGACTAATGAAATACATAATATATATTTAACAAATTATGGTTCATTGGCATGCATTCATTTTGACAATAACAATAATTTAAAGCAGTGTGAAGTTATTAACTATAAATTTTGGATACCAAAAGACTACATAATAATTATACAAGCTTTTAGTTTTAGCAAACAATTGGATATATATAATAGAGAGTATCGTGACGTAAATATGACAATAGAAGAATTTAAGAGTCTCATAGAACACTTAAGAGATAATTTATTAAATGGTCACTATGTTAAGAATAAATTAGATATCCATTATATGGATGTTTATCAAGAAAAACATAAATTAGAGCAAGATATTATAGAATTTAATAAATCTAAAGAGACATTTATGTTTGAAAAAATGAAATTAGATGAAGATAGACAAAAACTCCAGGATGATAGGCAAAAATTAAAATTAATAGCCCAAAAAATAAAACTGGAACGTTCTAAACTTGAAAAGGAACAAATAAGTTTACAATTAGAACGTGACGAATTACAAAAGCTAAAGCTATCTGACATTGACATTTATGATTTATTATTAGAGTAATTTTGTGAAAAATTTGATTTTTCTTTTTAATCGTTAATGCTGTTAACTAATATAACGCACATGGATTTAAAAGGATTTTTATCTAATAGTTATACCGAGTTTGAGACTAAACAACGTGAAGACTTTATTTCTATTGTATCAGAAAAGGTACTAAAAGCAGTTAATGATAAAGTTATGTCTATGATTGGTAAAGATTTATATAATTATGATGATTTAGAGGAAGTTAATACAAATTTAGACTACTTAAAACACTTTTCTAACTATGATAATATAAAAAATAGTTTTCTAAATTTTCAAAAAACTTTTATCGTTGGCGAAAAAATAGTTATTTTTAAAAAAATAGATCCAGGACATAATAACAATAGTTCTCGTAGATGGTGGATATATATTACTAATTATGCTAGTTTATATTATATAATAGACACCGGATATAACACGCCAAACATCACTGATTATTTATATATTCAACATAAATTTTGGATACCTAAAGATTACATATATTTACTTAGTAATATAGGTGGAACAACAGATTCTAACTATAGCCAGAGAAATGATTTAAATAGAATATGTAAAATATTAGAACATCTAAGAGATAATCTATTCAATGGACACTATGTAAAAAACAATATAGACATTCATCATATGGATGTCTATACTGAAAAACAAAAATTAGAAAAAGAAAAAATAGAATTTGAGAGAAGAAAAATGGAAGAGAAAAAAGTTTTAATGGAAGAAAAAATAGAATTTGAGAGAAGAAAAATGGAAGAGAGAAAAGTTTTAATGGAAGAAAAAAAAGATTTACAGCGAAAGATAGATGCATTTAATGGTGAAAGAGAAAAATATTCTATTATTGCTCGTAAAATTAAATTAGAAAGAGAAAATTTAGCCAAAGAGCGTGAAGAATTAATCAAAATGAAAGTTGACAAAATTAATTTAGATGATGTCATGAATATATAGTTTCTAAGGCAAAAAGTGTACAATACCCAAATTATTATTTTTGTTGTTTTTTCCATTTATTTATGGTGATATGTAACATCATAAAATAGACAAATTTATTTTTTAACTAAATAAATATCCGATGATTAACATCATTTATTGGAAAAATAATATCAAAAATAGACACATATAAATAAACAATACAATTGGAAAATCTCATTAAAAAGTATGAAATAATAGTTAATAATAAGGGAGCATCTCATAATTATTTTATTTTTTGACACTGATATTTTTTTGTGGTTAAAAATTTACCATATGTTAGATTTTATTTTTCAGATTTAGACGTATATAAAACTAAAAAAACGAAAACGCATCTGACGTGGTACTGAATTTTTTATTAGTATAATCGCGACGCGATTAATTATTTACAATATTTAATACTATTTGAGAAAGAGCCGCATGATATAAGTTACTGAAATTTATTATTTTGCTCTCATACCGTAAGATAAGTCTCCTGTATTTGTCTATCTTACCAAAGAGGCACTCTATAATATATCTACAACCAGTATCATCACTCTTAAGTTTTTCATAGTATGATACAGGTACTCTACTATTAGATTTATAAGGGATTTTAGGGATAAATCCCCTATTTATTAATAATCTTCGTGTAGTACCATAACTATATCCTTTATCAGCAGTCATGTATTTAGGATACCTTCTAGACTTAGCGGGTAATGGTACCTTTATATAATCGATAGTCTCCTCTAGTAATTTTGCATCACTTATATTAGCTGGACTAAATATACATGATACTGGAATTCCGTTACCCGTACATATTACACTTGTTTTAGTGGCTCTCCGACCTCGATCAGTTGGGTTTCTACCAACACAATCAGTACCATATATAGATTTAGTATAGCTACAGTCTATGTATAAGTCACTGACGTCTACATACCCTAATCCATATGCTGCTAGTAATATGTCTTCGTATGTTTCTACAAATACATTGCATTTGCAAAAGGTGTTATAGTACCTATAGACAGTCTTGTATGGTATAGATGCGAAGCATCCACTTGGTAATAATGACCAAGGACATCCACACCTTAACATATAGTAAATAGCATTTATAATGTCCTCTAAGTGATGTTTAACTGGTCTTCCCGGTTTTTTTTCTGAATTATCTCTAAATAACTTTTTCCTACTAATTATACTTTTAATAATGTCCATAAGAATTGAGTTTATTTTAAAAGTCATAGTTATATAACTATGACTTTTAAAATAAAATGAGACTGTAAAACAAGTAGGTTAATTATGAGATGCTCCCTTAAGTCCGTGGGTTTTTATGGTCATTTCTTAATATGT
>Ga0315902_10004382_pt1 | contig 20443 bp, 26 predicted proteins | sample LakEriMetagenome_9_FD_203523 | JGI IMG/M metagenome (GOLD analysis project Ga0315902, IMG submission 203523) | Freshwater fungal communities from buoy surface, Lake Erie, Ohio, United States - Buoy 12 MA117 | ecosystem: Environmental > Aquatic > Freshwater > Lake > Lake biofilm | place: USA... | reverse complement strand
TCCAGCTGGCCGAAAAGCTGGCGGCGAAACGGTAGGGGCGCCTGGTCGTCCAAGCTCTTCGCGATGATCGTCAGGCCGAGCGGTCGCCCTTTGTGAAAGGCCAGCCTATGCGTTGGGTCATTGGACCGCTGTTACTGGCATTCGCCGCTTGCGAAGAGCCGCCGCCACCGCCGACGCTGGTGGAAGTGCCCGCGCAGTATCTCGGCGACTGGGACGAGAATGTCGGCGCCTGTGGTCAGGGCGGACCCAATGCGGTGACGGTGACGCCGACTGAAGTTGTGATGGAGGATACGAAGGTTGCGGTCAGCGGCGTTGCGCCGGATGGCGAGACGGCTGCGCGCGTGCTGGGGCGTTTCACCGGGCCGGGTCAGGAGTGGGACGGGTCAATTCGACTTGAGGTGTCTGCTGACGGGCGGGAGCTGAACGTCGTCAACGGCGCGATGATCGTGCCGCGGGTGAAGTGTCCGTAAGGCGCTGGTTGGTGCGGTGGACTTGAGGTCCCGCGGGGCGTATGGCGGTCAGCGGTCAGGATGGCCTGCAGGAGCGGCGCGCATGGTTCGGATTGCACTCGGGACGATGGCTTTTGCCGTGGCTGCGGCGTGTGCTTCGGCGCCCGAGGCGATGACGCCGCAGCAGATGATGACCGGCAAGTGGAATTGCGCGACCGAATCCGAAGGCGTCGTGATCAGCGGCGTGTTCGATTACCAGGCCAATGGTCTCGCTACGAGCACGTCCAATATCGATGTTGACGCTGGCGCAGTGAAGATCGCTCTTACGGCCAACGCGGATTCAACCTGGGGTTTCGACGCGGATGGCAAGATGACGGAGACCGTCACAGCGATGAAGCTGACCTCCGCCAAGATGGCCGGACAGGAGATGGACAAGGACATGGTGGAGTCGCTGGTGCAGCCGATGATCGACCAGGTTGTCGGCGAATCTTCGACCAGCACGGTGGCGTTTGGCGAGAATTCGTTCACGTCGACGACGGAGGATGGCATCGTCTCCACCTGCAAGCGCTAGGGACGATTTCAACGGGGACCCAAAATGCAGAACCTGATCACAACTGCTGCGCTATCGTGCATGCTCGCCGGGACGGCGTTTGCTCAGACACCGTCGCCAGCCGCACAGCTCACCGGCGGAACCTGGGTGTGCAGCGCTGTAAATGATGGGCTGAACGTCATCTCCAAGCAGAGCTACGCGGCCGACGGAACCAGCACGATCATGTTGATGGTGTTCGGCGAGGCGGACGGTACGAGCGTCAAGATTGTCGCGGAAGGCGTCGGCACGTGGAACCTCGTCGGCGACCGTCTCGATGAGATGCTGTCGAGGATGACCGCGACCTATGCCGATATTGGCGGCGAGGAGGCATTGGATATCGCGCAGGAGATGCTCGACGGTTCGATGGTAAACGTCACGCTGACCAACACCGCCACTTTCGCTGGACCCACGCTGCATCTTCTCGATGTTGACGACGTCGTGACGGACTGCGCACGGTAGGGCTTTTGCGCAAGCCGCGCGTGGATGAACTGATGCCCAAGAAGTTCAAGTTGAAGGCCGAGGAGATAAAGCCGCTCGCCACGGGGCGGGGGGCCTGCATCGCTACAGACATGATCACGCGGCAGGGCAAGCGCGTGGGCTTCATGTATCGGGAGAAGCCGGAGACGCCGCAGGACAGCGGCTGGCGCTTCATGTCGGGCCTGGAAGACCAGGACTACATGGACGAGGCGGAATACCACGGCATCTATGACGTGAACACGATCGCCAACTATGACCCAACGATAATCCCCCTGCTGGACGAGGCCGAAGGTGCCGCGTTCGAGCGTATTCCGGGCGCGGCGCGATTCCGGCCTGTTGACGACTGGGCGCCGTCGGAGGATTAAGCGCTCCCCGGAAACGCGAACCAGACGCGCACGGAAGATGCGCGATGGAGACCCCCATGACTCTCAAGGCGTCGATGAGCGCGCGCCTGCCTGCATGGGCGCGGCCTAGCGAAATTCTCGACCTGACGCGGCTGGCTGTGCCTGTCGCGATGTCGCGCGCCTCGTTCATGCTGATGGGGCTGACGGATGCCGTCGTGCTGGCGCAGCATGCGCCGGGGCAGTTGCCGCTGGTGCTCAACGGCTGGCTGCCGAGCGGCGTCACGATGGGCTTCGGCATGGGGCTCATGCTGGGCGTATCGGTGATGTCGGCCGAGCTGAGCGGATCGGGCAAGGCGGAGGAGACAGGCCGCATCCTGCGCAGGGGGCTGTGGGTTGGCGCGCTCTATGGCCTGGTGGCGACGGTGATTGTGCTGATCATTGCCGAGCCGCTGTTGTGGGCGCTGGGCTTTGGCGAGGACCTCGTCGCGCCGATCAAGCAGACGACGGAAATTCTCGCCTACGGCACGGTCGGGCACATGCTGGCGATGGCGTGCTCGATGTATCTGGAGGCGTTGAGGAAGCCCAATCTTGTGACCGCCATCTCGATGGCGGCGGTGTTGCTGAACCTCGTGCTCGATCTCGTTCTGGTGCCGCAGTACGGCGCGGTCGGCGTTGCGTGGGCGACAACGGGGTCGCGCTTCTTCATGATGGCGTGCTTCCTCGTGATCATCGCGCTGATGACGCCCGCCTTCAAACCCTCGCCGAAGGGGCCTCCGGGAGAGTTCATCCGGCAGAACAAGGTCGGGATCGGGACAGGCATCGCCAACGCCGCCGAATGGGGCGCGTTCAACATGACGTTCGTCATCGCGACGCTGGTGTCGATCGACGCCGGTACGGTCTACGGGCTGACGGTGCAGATGATGGGCGTGATCTTCATGATCTACATGGGCATGGGCACGGCAACGAGCGTGCGCGTCGCGGAGCGCTTCGGCCGCAAGGACGGGCTGGGCGTCCGCGAGGCGTCGCGGCTTGGCGTGGTTGCAGCGATTGTGGTGGGGCTGGTGCTGGCGGTGATCCTCGTGGCGACGAAGGACGTAGTCGCGCACTGGCTGTTGACCGGGCCGGAGGCGCAGGCGAGCGGCGGGGCGAAGTCGACGAGCCTGATGCCGACGCTCGCGTTGATGCTGGCGTTCGCAGCGGCGGTGACGCTGTTCGACGGTCTGCAGGTGGTGGGTGCGATGGGCCTGCGCGCGCAGGGCGTGGTGTGGTTGCCTACGCTCATTCACGTCGGGAGCTATATCGTCGTCATGCTCCCGCTGTGCGTGTGGCTGGCGTTCGGTCCGGAGAGTGTTCCGGGCGGGTTGGACCTTGGCGTATGGGGCGTGTTCATCGGGATCAGCGTGGCGTCGGTGGTTGCGGGCGTCGGGCAGGTGCTGGCGTTAGAGCTGAAGAGCCGCGATGCAGAGCGGCGTGCGGAGATTGAGGGTGTCGCGGCGGTGGTGGTGCATTAGCGCGTAGGGTCCATTGCGCTGCCCCTCCCCCGTGGTTTCGCTGCGTACTCCGGGCGCCCGCAGGACGCTGCTGCGCTATCGTAAGCCGTGGGCGGCGATCCGGAGTTACTTCAAATCCTTCATCGCAGCAGCCGGCTTGAACGCAGCCGCTGTTCGCGCGGGGATCTTGATCGTCATGCCGGTCGCCGGATTGCGGCCGTCTCGGGCGGCGCGGGTTTTGGTCACGAACGTGCCGAAGCCGGAGATCGCGACCTGTTCGCCGCGCTTGAGCTGTAGCGTGATCGTGTCGAAGACGGCATCAATCAGTCGTGTTGCTTCGGTCAGCTTGATGCCGTTGGAGTCGGCGATCAGCTTGATGAGGTCGGACTTGTTCATGGACCCGCTCGCAGGTTTGAAGCCGCGACACAGCGGCGCCTGATCGGGCGCCGATAATCACGATTCTTCAAGACCGTACGTGGACGGAAGGGCGGATCATATCCCCAGAATCCAGCCTTCCTCTTTCGTCACCGCCTCTTTCTGGGCGTCGGTGAGCTTGGCTTCCGTAGCGAAAATCTGCCCCAGCTTTCCGTTAGCGTCACGCTCGGCGAACCACTCCGCCATGGTGCGGACCTGGGCTTCGTCACGGATTTCGGTGGCGCCGATCTGCTTGGCGACGAGCTGCGGATAGATCTCGGCGACAACGATGCGCGTACCGGTGAGGGCTTCCTCATCGAGCTTGGCGAGAGGCAGTTCGAACGGCCAGATCTTCATCGCGGGGAAGCTCGCGCGCAGGCGTTCGACCGCGGGCAGGCCGGTGAGGGTCTGGCCGCCGACGGCGCCGGCATAAGCGATCTTCCACACCGGCTGCGGGCGCAGCTTGCGGGTTTCGGCGACGTGCTCTTCCGTGAAACGGAACTCCGGGATGTCCTTCGGCCCGTGCTCGCGCGTCTTCTTCATCGCGAGCGTGGTGAGTTCGTCCTTCTTGGAGCAACCCCAGAACGGGAACGGTCCTTCGGAGATGAGACGGTTCATCCGCGCTGCGAGAGCAAAGCGGTTGTTGGAGTTGTCGGGCTTGTCCTTCATTTCCTTGAGCAGGAAATCGCGCGTGGCGCGCCACGGCGCATCGCCCTTCAGCTTGAGCGCCGCGGCCGTGCCGGTGGTGAAGCCCATGGGGAAGTCCATGCCGACGAGCACGCGGTCGCCGCGCTTGAGGCAGCGGCCGAGCAGGTCGGTCAGTTCTTCGATCGCCTTGGCGCGCGTCGGCGGGTTCGACGCCTTGAACGCCAGCTTGAGGCGCGAGTCCGGTGTGAGCGCGCCGATCCAGATGGAGTCGGCGCCGGTGGCAGGCTTGGAGGCGGCGCTCCAGTCCACCATCACATAGCTGTCGAACAGGCGGGCCATTGCTGGTCTTCTTTCAAACATGCAGCCGCGGTCAGCGCGGCAGGGGGCATTTCACAAGAGGGAAGGCGAGAAGCCCTCGAAGTCCAAATTCTTGGGCTCTCGAGGGCTATATAGGCGATCTAGCCGAGTTTAACGAGCATCTTGCCCGTGTTTCCGCCGCTGAACAGGGCCATGAAGGCTTCCGGGGCCTTTTCGATCCCGGTCATGACCGTTTCCTCGTACTTGATACTGCCCGAGGCGATCCAGCCCGCCATTTCCTGGACGAACTCGGAATAGGTGGGCGCGTAGTCGGACACGATGAAGCCCTGCAGCTTGATGCGGCGGCCGATGAGGTTGGTCATGTTGTTCGGGCCGGGAACCGGTCCCGTGGCGTTGTAGAGCGAGATCATCCCGCAGATCGGCATCCGCGCGTACATGTTGGCGCAGGCAATGGCGGCGGTGAGGTGGTCCCCTCCGACATTGTCGAAATAGACGTCGACGCCCTTGGGGGCGGCTAGCTGGAGCGCCTTGGTGAGGCCGCGCAGGTCGCCGGCGGCGCGGTAGTCGATCGCCTCGTCGAAGCCGATGGATTTCAGGTAGTCGCACTTGTCCTTGCCGCCGGCCGAGCCGACGACGTGGCAGCCCTTGATCTTGGCGATCTGGCCGACGAGGGAGCCGACGGCGCCCGCAGCGCCAGACACGAACACCGTCTCGCCCGGCTTGGGCTCGCCGATCTTGAGCAGGCCAGACCAGGCGGTGTGGCCCGGCATGCCGGCGACGCCCAGATAGGCCTGGGTGGGCAGCTGGAGATTCGGGAGCTTGGCGAGGTTTACGGCCGCGGCCGGAGCGGTAAACGCCTCGCGCCAGCCTGCGAACGAAGACACAAGGTCACCGGGTTTGAAATTATCATCACGGGAATTGACCACCTGACCGATGGCCCCACCATTCATTGCCTGCCCCAGCTCGAAGGGGGCCGCATAGCTCTTGGCGTCGTTCATGCGGCCGCGCATGTACGGGTCGACCGTCATCCAGAGGTTGCGGACCTGGACCTGGCCGGGGGCGGGCTCGGGCGATTCGACCGTAGCCAGTTCAAAGTCCGAGGATTTTGGCTCGCCCACCGGGCGGGCCCGCAGGCGCCATTCACGGGATGTTACAGACGGCATCACGGCCTCCAGTTTGTCGCAGCGCGCTCATTGCGCCCTTGCACGGAATTTTCCAGTCTTTTCGGCCATTTACGCATTGAAAGATACTGTAACCAACCTTGATGCCACCGCTTATTGTGCGGCTGCGTTATTCGCGTATCTGCTGACCCTGCACCCCACCGTCAGTTTTGGGGGGTGTGTGTCGGAGGGTAGCGTTTTGAAGCGTATCGAGAACCCAGCAAGAACGGCCACCGTAGTCGGCCGCCACCAGGGCAAAGTCCGGGTCGGTGTTGTGGGCGCAGGTGTTTTCGGCGGCTACCACGCACAGAAGTTCGCTGCGGGCGAACATGCAGAATTCGTCGGCGTCTTCGATCTCAACGCGGAAGCTGCCGGCAAGGTCGTGGCGAAGGTCGGCCAGGGCGCCGTCTTTGCCTCGTTCGAAGAGCTGGCAGATGTCTGCGATGCGCTGGTAATCGCGACGCCGGCATCATCGCACGCCGCGCTGACGCGGAAGGCGCTGGAAGCTGGCAAGCACGCGCTCGTCGAGAAGCCGCTGGCGCTGGCGGGCGTTGAAGCCCGCGCGCTCGCCAAGCTGGCGCTTGAGCGTGATCTGGTTCTCTCCGTCGGCCACCAGGAGCGCCTGGTGTTCGAAGCGATGGGCCTGTTCGCCACGGGCGAGCGTCCCAAGCGTATCGAAGCGGTCCGCAATGGCCCCGCCTCCCCGGAAGGCCGCTGCGAAGACGTTTCGGTCGTGTTCGACCTGATGATCCACGACCTCGACCTCACGGCCGAACTGTTTGGTGGTGAAGTTAAGGGCGCGGACGGGTCCGGCTACTCGGCGCACACGCGCCTGCTCGACCATGCCTCAGCCGAACTGCACTTCGCCAACAACGGCCATGCGAAGTTGACTGCGTCGCGCTGCGCAGAGAAGCGCGAGCGCTGGATGAAGATCGAGTACGCTTCGGGCGTCGTCGAGATCGACTTCATCACCCGCGAAGTGAAGAACACCACCAAGTTCGACATCCGTGCCGATGTGTCGGCGACGCTGCCGGACCCGCTGAAAGCCGCGGACGAGGCTTTCATTGCCGCCGTGCAAGGTCGTGCGGCCCCGGTTATCACCGGTGGCGTCGGCGCCCGTGCGGCGGCGATGGCCGAGCTCGTGGAAGGCTGCGCGATGGCCGAACAGTCGGTCGCTGCGGCGTAAACGACCTTTCAAGGCAGCTGTTTCTGCCCTAGACGCGCCGCAGCTTGTCGCAACCCCTTGCGATTGATTTTGCCCGGCCCAGATCAGCCGCAGCCCCCAACCGAGCCCCGGAGACTGACACATGGCCAGGAAGCCGACTGCTCGCGCCGAATTCGTATTCTTCAACGTCGTCTATGAAGACGGCAGCCAGAAGTCGAACCGCAAGGTTCCGGCTGATGTGCTGGAAGATCCCTATGACAAGGACGGCGCCATCCGCGCGGCGATCGAGGCGCAGGACAAGGCGATCTCGGAGCGCTCGGGTCTCCCGCCGCTCGGGATCAAGTCGATCACGCGGGCGAAGTAGAGAGCGTGTTCGGATAATCCGGGCGCGGTGGGGTCTCCCGCCGCGATTGGAGTTTCAGAAGTCCGCAGCAGCGCTTAGGCTTCCCTCTCAGACGTCGGGGAGTCGCGCATGCCGGATCTTGGTTCAACCGAAATCACCATGCTGTGGGCGAGCGCACTGGTCGGCACGGTTTACCTGCTGGCTGCGGTCATTCCGAGCGTGCTTGGACGTGGCATGCCCTGGGCTGCGGGACCGCGCGACGAGCCGGCCCCGGCGATCGGCAAGGTCGGGGCGCGGCTGGACCGGGCGTGGAAGAATTTCGTCGAGACATTCCCCTTGTTCGTCGCGGCGGTTCTCGTCGAGGCGCAGGTTCCGCAGGACAGCGAGATCGCAGCCATGGGGGCGCAACTCTATTTCTGGGGGCGGGTGGCCTTCCTGCCGCTCTACGCGATCGGCGTACCATTTCTCCGCACCATTGCCTGGACGGTCGCGCTGGCTGGCATCGTGATGGTGCTGCTGGGCGCCTTGCCGGGTATCTAGTGCGCCCTGCGGGAGCCTGACACATCGGTCTTGCCGCCGGACGCCGCGAGGATCATGCTGCCCGCAAGATACAAGTCGCCGGCAAAGGCGACGGGCGGGAGGACGCCCATGATGCAGTTTTCGCGGCGATCCTTGTTGGGAGCGATGCCGGCGCTTGGCTTGCCATTGCTCGGCGGAACGGGGCCGGCATTTGCGCAAGCGCCGCACCTGGCGGCGGCGCCGCCGGGATCAGACGCGCGACTCGACCCGGCGATAGATGGCGAGATCGATTACCTGCCGGACGCATGGGTCGACATGTATGGCCGGCCAACGGCCAGGGTGATGATCAATGGGCAGGGCCCGTTCCAGTTCATGGTGGATACCGGATCGACGACGACGGTAATCACCAACCGGCTTCTTGAGCGGCTGGGAAGCGTATCGACTGGCGTCGCCACGGTCGTCGGTACAACCGGCTCGGCTGAGATGCCGGTCGCGCGCCTCGACCATGTGGACTGTGGCGTGGTGACGAAGGAGAAGCTACGCGTCGCGGTGTTGCCGGAGTCCAGCCTGGCGGCGGGGGACGGCATCCTGGGCGCCGACATGTTCGCCGGGCGCAGGCTGCTCTTCAACATTCGCCAGAAGCAGGTCCGGGTGGAGCCGACGCGTCGCAGCACGCGCAGAGGCTACAGCAACATGCGCGTTCGCAACGGCCTGCTGGCCGAGATAGATGGCAAGGTTGGAAACGTCAGCGCGCGGCTGATGCTCGATACGGGCGCGCAGAACTGCATCGCCAACATGGCGCTGAGCGAGGCGTTGCGAAAGCACCATCCGCGCCTGCAGCGCGTGGACAATGTCCGCGTCTACGGCGTCACGGGACACAAGGTGGTGGGCCAGTTCATCGCCATGCCGCGCGTCAACCTGAAGGCGTTCCATGTCGACGATGCCGGGTGCGTCGCCGCCGACGCGTCGATCTTCAACGTGTGGGATCTCAACCGGGAGCCCGCAATGATCGTAGGCGTGAACCTGCTCTCGCGGCTCGACTCCTTCTCGATCGACTACGGCGCGCGGAGTTTCGAGGCGACGCTTATGTCGGAGCTCATGGCGCGCAATGCGGCGGCGTTCGGGTAAGCGTTGCAGCGGCTGCCGCTATCTTCCGAAGAACTTGCCGAACATGCCCTTGGCCACGTTGGCAGCCTGATCCTTCACGGCGCTCACAGCCTGGGAACGCGCTTCGTCGAGAAGCTTGGTGATCATCGCTTCAAGCACATCCTTGCCGATGCCCGTCTCTTCTGCGGCGGCGGCGATCGCCTCGTCCTTGTTGCCGTGAAAGTTCTTGGCTAGCGATTTCGCAGCCTTGATCGAGAGCTCGCGGTCGAGACCGAGCGGCTCGCCGATATCGGCGATTGTGTTCTCGCCGAGCGTGGTGACGATCTTTCCGAGGTCGATGTCCAGCATTGCTGACTCCGAAAACTGGTGCTGTCGCGCCGGGTCCGTGGCGCCCGTCGAAGCTACCAGCGTTCGTGAGTCAGGCTCGTGACAACTCGGAAAGCTGTGCGTCAGGCCGCAGCCGGCGTCAGCTTTTCCTTCGCGCTACCGAAACGGAACATCTTCGGCCTGACGTACAGGGCAATGAACGGCGTCCGCTGGATGGCCCGGTGGAAGAGAAGCGGCAGGACCGTGGAGATCACCAGGATGATCAGGCACGCAAAACCTGTGTCGAGCACCATGGAGAGTTGCGGCAGCGTGCGCTCCAGCGCAGTCATCGGGAAAAAGAAGGTGAGGTAGATGACCATCGAATTCTGTCCGCAATAGCGCAGGAAGCCTGCCCAGCGCGTCATCGACAGGAGCTTGGCGACCTCGCAGATGGCGATGGCGCCGGCCACGCCCATCAGCAACGACGCGCCCGGGATCAGCTGCAGCGACGGATCACGCGTCAGCGCATATTGACCGATGGCCCACGAGATCAGCGTCAGTCCCGTCGCCCACGGACGGACGGCGACGCCATCGGCAATGTTGAACACGGCCTTGTGGGCAGCGTATCCGATGAAGAAGAACACGTAGTAGTCCATCGCGCGGTTAATCGCGTAGCTCGGCGTGTCGATCCACTGCGCCTGGTGGGCGACGTGCAGGGCGGCGGCGACGGCGAACACAGCCCACTGCGGGGCGCGACGCACGGCGCGTGTGATGACGTAGAACACGGCCAGCATGTGAACGAACCACAGGACGCCCGTGGGCTGCACGATGTTCCAGAGATAGAGTTTCGCGAACTCGACCGGGTTCGAGCGCAGCGTGTCGTTGTCGGTGAGGAACAGGGTGAGGCCCAGCCAGAGCAGGTAGAAATACGCGAAGTGCACGACCTTCTTGTCGAGGAACGTCGCGAGGTTGGAGTTGATCGTGCGCGAGAGGAAAAGGCCGGAGATCAGGAAGAAGTCGGGCATGCGGAACGGCTTCGAGAAATCGACGATCCAGCGCATCCAGCCTTCGTCGCCGACGGCGGCCTCGTAGTGGTTAACCGTGTGGAACATCACCACGAGAAGGATGCAGATGCCCTTGGCGTAGTCGACCCAGTCGACCCGTGAGGGGACGCTGGCGGGCGCGCCGAAAGCGGTGGAGGAGGGCGTGTGCATCGTTCTGATCCGCTCAAACGTGCGATTTCCGCCACAAAGGTTGGTAAACGCCCTTGTGGCGGCTTCGCTTGATGGGAGAAAAGCAATGGGCATGCCGATGCTGCCGGGAGATCACGCGTGACGGGAAGTGAAGTGAACCACTGGTGGCGCGGTGCAGTGATGTACCAGATCTATCCGCGCTCGTTCGCGGATTCGAACGTCGATGGCGTGGGCGATCTCAAGGGGATTGCGGCCAAGCTGGATCATGTGAAGTCGCTGGGCGTCGATGGCGTATGGCTGTCGCCTTTCTTCAAGAGCCCGATGCGGGACTTCGGGTATGACGTGTCTGACTATCGCGAAGTCGACCCATTGTTCGGAACGCTGGACGACTTCAAGGCGCTGCTGAAGGCGGCGCACGACCGCAAACTGAAGGTGATCATCGATCAGGTGTGGTCGCACACGTCGTCGGATCATGCGTGGTTTCAGGAGAGCCGGCAGGACCGCACCAACCCGAAGGCCGACTGGTATGTTTGGGCTGACGCCAAGCCTGATGGTTCCCCTCCGAACAACTGGCAGGCCTGGTTTGGCGGGCCGGCGTGGACGTGGGAGTCGCGGCGGGGGCAGTACTACCTGCACAACTTCCTGCCGACGCAGCCGCAGCTTAACTACCACCACCCCGATGTGCCGGCGGCGATCACGGATGTGGCGCGGTACTGGTTGCGGTTGGGCGTGGACGGGTTCCGGCTCGACGTGGCGAACTACTACGTCCACGACGCGCAGCTGCGCGACAATCCGCCGTCGGGCGATCCGGCGCCAGCGTTGCCGCGCAACATGCAGCTGCACCAGTTCAATTCAAACCAGCCGGAGACGCTGGCGTTTGTCGCAAAGATCCGCGAGGTCGTGGACGGCAATGGCGACAACATGACGGTGGGCGAGTTGGCGCCTGGATCTTACGCGCTGATGGCCGACTATACGCGCGGGCGGCAGCGCCTGCACACGGCCTATTCGTTCGACTTCCTCGGCGCATGGCCGGGCGTGGAGAAGATGGCGAGCATTCTTTCGCAATGGGGCGAGGGGTCGGATGATGGCTGGCCGAGCTGGGCGTTCTCCAACCACGATGTGACGCGCGTGGCGACGCGGTGGGGCGAGGCGATCGGCGCAACGGCGCCGCGCGCTGCACCGCTGTTCATGGCGCTGCTGCTGAGCTTGCGAGGAACCATCTTCCTCTATCAGGGAGAGGAACTCGGCCTGCCCGAGGGCGACGTCCCGTTTGCCAAGCTGCAGGATCCGTGGGGCATTGCCGGCTGGCCGGCCACAAAGGGGCGCGATGGTTGCCGCACGCCGATGCCCTGGAAGGACGAGGTCATGGCCGGCTTCACCAAGGCGAAGGAGGCCTGGCTGCCTGTCGATGCTCGCCAGCGGATGCTTGCCGCCGAGAAGCAGGAGAAGCTGGCGGAGTCCATGCTGCACACGGCGCGCAAGCTGATCGCGTTCCGGAAGGCGAGCAATGCGCTGTCGGTCGGGGCGTTCAGGGTGGTGGAGGCGAAGGACGGGTTGCTGGTGTTCGACCGGATCGAAGGGAAGCAGACGATCCGTTGCGCTTTCAACTTCGCGACGACGGGGACGCAGGTCGAGATCGAGATGAAGCCAGAAGTGCTCTGGGCGGCTGACGCCGTGTTCGTGGGCGGCAAGTTGATGATGGAGCCCCACTCCGCGGCGATCCTGCGTCTGGTCTAGTGGCCGGTGGATTTCGAGAAGGCCTGCATCACGACCACGCCCGTGACGATGAGCGCCATGCCGATGATGGCGGGGGCGTCGAGTTTCTGGCCGAACAGGACCCAGCCGACGATGGCCACGATCGATATGCCCGCGCCGGCCCAGATGGCGTAGGCGACGCCGATGGGGATGGTCTTGAGGGTCAGCGCCAGGAAGTGGAAGGCCACGCCATAGCCGACCACGACGATGACCGATGGCCATAGTTTCGTGAAGCCGTCCGATGCCTTCAGGGCGGATGTGCCGATGACTTCGGCGACGATCGAGATGGCGAGATAGACATAGGGCATGAGCGGCTCCGCGATGTTCTCGCAGCTTAGCGAAATGCCGCCCGCGGTACACGTTCACAAGAGGTCGCGGGGCCGCTAGGGTCAGGGGATGATCCGCGTTCAGACGGCACAGTTCGATCCCCACGCAGAGACTGCGGCCTTCGCGGAGCGCCGTGGCGAGGCGGGGGCGTTGGCGTCGTTCGTTGGCTCAGTGCGCAACAGCGCGCATGGTGATGTCGTGACGGCGCTGGAGCTCGAGGCTTATCCGGGGTTCACGGAGAAGCAGATCGCGAAGATCGAGGCGGATGCGCGCGGGCGGTTCGACCTGATCGATACGCTGGTGATCCACCGGCATGGGCGGATGGCGCCGGGGGAGGCAATCGTACTCGTGGCGGCGCTGTCGAAGCACCGGCGCGAGGCGCTGCAGGCGGTTGACTATCTGATGGATCGCCTCAAGACGGAGGCGCCGTTCTGGAAGCGCGAAGTGCGCCCGGATGGCGCGGAGTGGATTGAGCCGCGCAGCGATGATCGTGAAGCGCATGCGCGCTGGAAGACGAAGTAGAGCGTGATGGGCGTTGTCCCCATCTCGTTCGATCCGCCTATCAAGCCAGTTTCAGCTGCTGCGAGTGACGAATGGATCAAGGGATTCGGCTGGAGTCCGGCTGCGTGGGCCGAGGTTCCGAAAGAGGAGTTCGACGTCCAGTACCATGTGGGTGAGCATGGATTTGGCTATTGCCCGGACGCCATAGACGGCGTCTCGGGAGAGGTGATGGCGAGCTTGTCCAAAGTGTTGTCTGCGGAGCAAGGCTCCGAAATCGTATTCTCCGTCCAGAGCTACACTGTTCCTTGCGCGGAAAAGGTTGGCGAGGCGCTGCAGTTCCGTGATCCTGCCGCCAGCTATGAGCGTGCGAGCAGATTGCCCCTTGGACGTTTGATCCTTGTTGGCGAGCCGATTGCCATCGCCGAGATAGAGCTTGTATTGCGTAACGCCATCGCGGCTGTTGGAGAGTGGATCGCCCAACAACGTGTTCGCTAGACCAGGGAGTAGAGCATGACCGGACCTGCCTATCCGCCGTTGACCGCTCCGGGCGGGAAGATGGTCGACACGATGGCGTTCAAGCCGCTGCGCATCTGCGTGATGACGATTTCGGATACGCGAACCGATGAGACGGATACGTCGGGGCATCTGCTGGCGGATCGCGTGAAGGAGGCGGGGCATGAGGTGGCGGACAAGGCCATCGTGCCGGACGAGGTGAACGCCATCCGCGCGGTGATGCGCAAGTGGATTGCTGATCCCGCGATCGACGCCGTTGTGACGACGGGGGGCACGGGGCTGACGGGGCGCGATGTGACGCCGGAGGCCGTGCGGCCGCTGTTTGACAAGGAGATCGAGGGCTTCAACGTCGTCTGGCATCTGGTGTCGTTCCAGTCGGTCGGCACGTCCACCTTGCAGTCGCGCGCCTGCGCGGGCGTCGCCAATGCGACTTTCATCTTCTGCCTGCCGGGATCTACTGGCGCGGTGAAGGATGGCTGGGACAAGCTGATCCGCTGGCAACTCGATAGCCGCCACATGCCGTGCAACATGGTCGAGCTGATGCCGCGGTTGCTGGAGAGCTGACCCCTTGTGAGCGTTCGCTCACATCGCTATGTGTAGCCGGCAATACAGGGACGATTCCATGAAAAGCCGCCGCCTGGGCCGTAGCCCGATTTTCGTGTCCGACATCTGCATGGGGACGATGACGTTCGGCAATCAGGCGGACGAGGCGATGTCGCATCGCATCCTGGACAGGTCGTTCGAGGCCGGCATCACCTTCTACGACACCGCCGAGAACTATCCGGTGCCGCCGGACGCGAAGTATGCGGGGCGGACGGAGGAGATTGTCGGGCGCTGGATGAAGACCAAGCCGCGCGACGCCGTGCTGATCGCGACGAAGGTCTCGGGGCCCAGCCATGGCTGGATCAAGTCTGCGCAGCGTTCGGCGATGACGGCGCTGGACCGGCACAATGTCGGGCGTGCAATCGAGGCGAGCCTGAAGCGGCTGCAGACGGACTATGTCGATCTCTACCAGACGCACTGGCCGGATCATGGCGTGGCGTATGACGAGCACATGGCGGCGCTGGATGATCTGGTGACGGCGGGCAAGGTGCGCGTGATCGGGTGCTCGAACGAGACGAGCTGGGGGCTGATGAAGTCGTTGGCGACGTCGGACAAGCTGGGCATTGCGCGGCACGAGTCGATCCAGAACAATTTCAGCCTGAACAATCGCCGCTTCGAGGACGAGCTGGCGCAGGTGTGCCGTCAGGAGGGCGTGAGCCTGATCCCGTATTCGCCGCTGGGCGGGGGCGTGCTGACGGGTAAATATCAGGGTGGCGCATGGCCCGAGGGCGCGCGCTTCACCAAGTACAAGGACATGGACGCGCGGCAGGCGCCGATGGCGCGGCGTTTCGTGAACGAGAAGACGCTGGCCTCCACCGAGCGCTGGATCGGGCTGGCGCGCGAGGCCGGCATGTCGGTGACGACGCTGGCGACCGCGTGGTCGAAGCAGCATGACTTCGTGGCGTCGACGATTGTCGGCGTGACGCATGAGGACCAGCTGCCGGATATCTTGGCGGCGGCGGATGTGACCCTGGACGCCGAGCTGTTGAAGAAAATCGACGCGGTGTCGAAGGAGATCAGGTATCCGATGGGCTGAGGCGCTCCGGGCGGGCGACCTGGGAACGTGGCGCGGGGGTATTTGCGGATGCTGAAATCGGCCTGGTTGAAGATCCTCCTGCTGTCGCTTGGCGTGCTGGTCGCCGCCCTTGGCGCGGGCTGGTTTCTGATCGGGCCGGATTGGCGCGCGCTGGTGGCCAATCCGCCCGCCGGACGCGATGTCCTGTTCTGGAGCCAGGGGCAGCGAAGCGCCAGTTTCCGGATGATGGACCAGATTCCCTTCATCGTTTCCTCGAACCCGATCAAGGCGGGGTCGTCTGTGCATGCGCTCGAGGCCGGTGCGCCGCTTGATCCAGGCGTCGCGCTTGACGCCTACATGGCGAGCCAGCAGACGGCGGGGCTTGTCATTCTCCACAAGGGCAAGGTGCGGCTGGAACGCTATGGCATCGACTTCAAGCCGGCGGGGCGGTGGACGAGTTTTTCGGTCGCGAAGTCGATGACGTCGACGCTGGTAGGCGCTGCTGTTCGGGACGGGCACATCCGTGGGCTGGAAGATCCGGTCACGGAATACCTGCCCGAGCTCAAGGGGTCCGCCTATGACGGCGTAAGCGTGAAGCAGATCCTGACGATGACGTCCGGCGTGGGCTGGAAAGAAGACTACAGCGATCCGAAGTCCGACGTGGCGCTGCACGATCTGCACGTGCCCGAGGCTGGCATGGATACAACCGTCAGCTACATGCGGACGCTGAAGCGCGCCCATGAGCCGGGGACTGTATGGAACTATTCGACGGGCGAGACCAATCTGGTAGGCGTGCTGGTCGCACGCGCGACGGACAAGTCGCCCGCCCAATACCTCTCGGAAAAAGTCTGGGGGCCGTACGGCATGGAGCAGGACGCGACGTGGCTTCTCGGTTCGACCGGGCTCGAGATGACCGGCTGCTGCATACAGGCTTCGACCCGCGACTTTGCGCGATTTGGTCAGTTCATCATGGAAGGGGGCGTTGCGGGCGGGGCGGCTGTCCTTCCCGATGGTTGGCTGGAGCAGGCGACGCGGAAGCAGGCGCCTACGGGAACGCCTGGTCTTGGCTATGGCTATCAATGGTGGACCTGGGACGATGGCTCGTTTCAGGCGGATGGAATCTTTGGCCAGGGCATCTTCATCGATCCGGCTCGCCAACTTGTCATCGCGTCCAACAGCAACTGGACCAGCGCCGACGGTGATATGGACGGCGAGTGGGAGGCGCGGAACGACTTCTACCGCGCAGTTCAGCGCGCCATCGACGCCGAAGCGGCCCGGTGAGGGCCTGCGGGCGCAGGACGGGGCGAATCTGTAGATCCGACGTCCGACCGCTCGACTTGGCCAACTATAACGGTATTCTGCGCCTCGCATGTCTTACACCCTGATCAATGCGAAACCGGCGGCGCGGCCCGCTTCGGAGGCCTCGCCCGCGGCGCTTGCGGCCGGGCAGGGCGCTCTGGTGGATTCGTTTGGCCGGCGGGTGAGCTATCTGCGCCTGTCGATCACGGACCGGTGTGACCTGCGCTGCACCTACTGCATGCCGGAGCGGATGACCTTCCTGCCGCGCAAGGACGTGCTGTCGTTCGAGGAGCTGGACGAACTGGTGACGGCGTTTGCCTCGTTCGGCGTCGACAAGCTGCGGATCACGGGCGGCGAGCCGCTGGTGCGGAAAGACGTGATGGAGCTGATGGCGCGGTTCTCGCGGCATCTGGGCAATGGGTTGAACGAGCTGACGCTTACGACCAACGGCACGCTGCTGTCGAAATATGCCGGGGAGCTTTCGGCGATCGGTGTGCGGCGGATCAATGTGTCGCTGGATACGCTGAACCGGAAACTGTTCGAGACGATCGCGCGGCGCGACATGCTGGACGATGTGTTGCGCGGCATCGATGCGGCGATCGCGGCGGGCATCAGGGTGAAGATCAACGCTGTGGCGCTGACGGGCGTCAACGAGAGGGAGATACCGGACCTGATCCGCTTTGCGCACGGGTGCGGGGCGGACATCACGCTGATCGAGACGATGCCGATGGGCGAGGCGGAGACGGACCGCGTCGAGGACTACCTGCCGCTGAACAAGGTGCGGGCGGATCTGGCGGAGCAGTTCACGCTGACCGATCTCAACTATACCACGGGCGGTCCGGCGCGTTACGTGAAGGTGGAGGAGACGGGCGGACGGCTCGGCTTCATCACGCCGCTGAGCCACAATTTCTGCGAGAGCTGCAACCGCGTGCGCGTGACGTGCACGGGGCGGCTGTATACGTGCCTAGGTCGCGAAGAGGGAGCGGACCTGCGCGAGGCGCTGCGGTCCGATCCGACAGGCGCGGCGCTGCGTGCGGTCATTCTTGGCGGGATCGAGCGCAAGCCGAAGGGGCACGACTTCGACGCCGCGCGGCTGGCGACGCCCGCGAGCCCGCGCACCATGTCCCACACGGGCGGCTGATGGCGGGGACGGTCCTCCTGTTCGGACGGCTGAAGGATGCGTTCGGCGCTGCGTCGATTGCGCTGCCAGAGGGGGTGGCGACCGCCGCCGGATTGCGGGCGCGGCTCGTTGAGCTGAACCCCGACCTTGCCGACATGCTGCTCGCGAAGACGGTCAGGATAGCGGTGAACCAGGAGATGGTGGCGGACGAAGCGGGAACGCCGGTGTCCGCCGGGGATGAGATCGCGCTGCTGCCGCCGTTGAGCGGGGGGTAGCTGGCGGCCGTATTCCTCCGAACCAGCCTTTGGCCGCCTAAAAGTGGGGCGGAAGCGACCCCGTTACCCTCGCCGGCCGCCCTCGCGCGGCAAGGGTGGGCAGTACGGAGTTTCCATGTTAACGGAGCCTCGCCGTCGGCCTAGCAAGAGCACAGTCCGGGCAGCGATGGAGAGTTTCAAATCGTAGTTATCGTGGTCCGAGACAACAACGTCGATCAGGCGTTGAAGGCGCTCAAGAAGAAGATGCAGCGCGAGGGCGTCTTCCGGGAAATGAAGGCACGCACCGCTTACGAGAAGCCGTCCGAGGCCAAGGCGCGCCGCAAGGCAGAATCAGTCCGCCGTGCGCGGAAACTGGCCCGCAAACGCGCCCAGCGCGAAGGCCTGCTGCCGAAACCGGTCGCCACCCGGACCTAGTCCGGATCGGCGGCTGGCTGCCCGCACGAAGCGGGCGGCCTTCGCCGCCACCGCAATAACGCCGACAAAGTAGATGCGCCGACGTTCCGCCCTCTCTTGTGCGGCATCCTCACGTTGCGTCTAGGCTTCCTTCGCCAGGTCCCGGGCTTGCTCGGGGATGCGCCGGACGTGAGCGGCGTGCTTCATCAATCGTCCAACTTCGAACGACAGCTTACGCCCCATTCGAGACTCTCAGGATTCCAGCTCCGTCCACTTCCGAAGTGGCGGATCAACCCGCTCCACCGCCCCGAACACCTTCTCAAACGCAGCCTTCAGCGCGACATCCACCTCGTGCATTGCGATCAGCTGGCCGAGGTCGGCCAGCGACGTCACGCCGAGGCCGGGGTCACTCACACCGCAGGGTGTGATGCCGCCGAAGTGGGAGAGGTCGGGCTCCACGTTGAGGCTGATGCCGTGATAACTGACCCAGCGCTTCAGGCGGACGCCGATGGCCGCGATCTTGTCTTCGCGCAGCTGGCCGCCGGGGCGGGTACGGTCGACCCAGACGCCGACGCGGCCTTTGCGGCGCTCGCCCTTGACGTTGAAGGCTCCCAGGGCCTGGATGATCCAGTCTTCGAGCGAGCAGACAAACTGCTTCACGTCGCGCCCGCGTTTGGTGAGGTCTAGCATCACATAGGCCACGCGCTGGCCGGGGCCGTGATAGGTGAACTGGCCGCCGCGCTGGCTCTCGAAGACGGGGAAACGGCTTGCGTCCTTGAGGTCCCCGTCGTTCGCGCTGGCGCCGCGCGTGTAGAGGGGCGGGTGCTCCAGCAGCCAGATCAGCTCATCCGCTTCGCCGGCCGCAATGGCCGCCGCACGCGATTCCATCGCGGCGACTGCGTCGGGGTAAGCCACAAACCCCTCTGAAATGGCCCATCCTGTCGTCATTAACCTGTCTGCAACCCGAAAGGAGAAGTTTGGCGCTGTATATCGGAGCATCGCGTTGAAGTCTCAACTGGACCAGGTCGGGGTCGAGATCACTGTCCTTCTGGGGCGGGCGCTGATGCCGATGCAGCAAGTGCTGCGGATGGGCCGGGGCGCCGTCATCCAGCTCGACACGAAGGAAGACGACAGGGTGTGGATCCTGGCCAACAACCACCCAATCGCCCGGGGCGACCTGGTGATCGAGAACGACAAGATTTCCGTACACATCACCGGCCCCGCCGAGGTCGCAGACTATCGCGCAACCGAGCAATAGGCCCTGTTTTCGCTGCCAATTAGGCGCGGACGCCCGCCACGACAATTGTGCTTCACAAGCCGCCAAACCCGTCATATACGGCGCCCTTGCCCGGCGTGCGGTCGTGGCGGAATTGGTAGACGCACTACCTTGAGGTGGTAGCGCCGCAAGGCGTGGAAGTTCGAGTCTTCTCGACCGCACCAGCAACTTCACGAGAGAGAACGCCGTTCGGATCAGGGAGGTCGCCATGAATGACACCCGCGACCCCGGTGCGCCCGAATCTCCCGTAGAAACAAATGAAGTCGAAGCGGTCGACGCCGCCGGCGTGATCGCGCCAGCCTTCGTCGCGCAGATGGTGGGCGCCGTGGGCGATGGCGACAAGCCGTTCCTGTGGCGGACCGCCAAGGAGCTGCACCCCGCCGACCTTGCCGACTTGCTCGAACAGCTGCCGCCGGAGGCGTTCCGCAAGGCGATCCACCTGCTGGGCAAGCACCTGCCGGCCGAAGCCGTGGCCGAGCTCTCGGACAGTGCGCGTCTCGAAGCGCTGCACGAGCTGACCGACGCAGCCGTCACGGCGATGATCGGCCATCTCGATTCAGACGATGCCTCCTTCCTGCTGAACGACCTCGAGGACGATCGGCGCGAGCGCATCCTCAACCGGGTGTCGGCGACCGATCGCGCCGCGATCGAAAGCGCGCTGGCGTTTGACGAGGAGTCCGCCGGCCGCCTGATGCAGCGCGCCTTCGTGGCGGCGCCTGTCTTCTGGACGGTGGGGCAGGCGATCGACCACATGCGCAGCGTCCCGGAAGACGACCTGCCGGAGACGTTCTTCGAGATCTACATCGTCGATCCGGCCTTCCGACTGCAGGGCAGCGTGCCCGTC
>Ga0315902_10004381_pt1 | contig 20445 bp, 18 predicted proteins | sample LakEriMetagenome_9_FD_203523 | JGI IMG/M metagenome (GOLD analysis project Ga0315902, IMG submission 203523) | Freshwater fungal communities from buoy surface, Lake Erie, Ohio, United States - Buoy 12 MA117 | ecosystem: Environmental > Aquatic > Freshwater > Lake > Lake biofilm | place: USA... | reverse complement strand
GGACGCGCGGTAGAGCTCGGCGATCTGCTCATCGCTGAGGTAGGGCGCCGGCGCCTCCTCGACAAGCTTCTGGTGGCGCCGCTGCAGGGAGCAGTCGCGCGTGGAGACCACGACGACATTGCCGTGCTTGTCGGCGAGCACCTGGGTCTCGACGTGGCGGGGTCGGTCGAGATAGCGCTCGACGAAGCACTCGCCGCGGCCGAAGGCTGCGACGGCCTCGCGCACAGCGGAGTCGTAGAGCTCGGGGATCTCCTCGATATTGCGCGCGACCTTGAGGCCGCGACCACCGCCACCGAAGGCAGCCTTGATCGCGATGGGCAGGCCGTGCTCCTGAGCGAAGGCCACGACCTCATCGGCACTCGTCACGGGGTCGGGCGTGCCCGGCACCTGGGGTGCACCCGCGCGTGCGGCGATGTGGCGCGCGGAGACCTTGTCACCGAGCGAGCGAATGGCATCGGGAGGAGGACCGATCCACGTGAGGCCCGCATCGATCACGGCTTGGGCGAAGTCGGCGTTCTCCGACAGGAAGCCGTAGCCCGGGTGCACGGCGTCGGCACCGGAGCGCCGGGCGACGTCGATGATCTTGGCGATGTCGAGGTAGGTCTCGGCTGCGGTGCTCCCGCCCAGGGCATAGGCCTCGTCGGCCGCCTCCACGTGCAGGGCGTCGCGATCAGGGTCGGCGTAGACGGCGACGGAGGCCAGGCCGGCATCGCGGCAGGCCCGGGCGACTCGGACGGCGATTTCGCCTCGGTTGGCGATGAGGACCTTCTGCACGCGCTGCAGTCTAGGGAAGCCCGCTCTGGCAGGGTGAGCGCATGTCCGCTCCGCGGGAAGCAGAGGCGCCGCTGCCCTTCGTCCTCGCCTCCGCCTCCCCCTCGCGGCGGCGCCTGCTGGAGCAGGCTGGCGTGGCACCGCTCATCCTCGTGAGCGGCGTCGATGAGGAGGCCATCGAAGGCGTGATGCGGCACCAGCCGGTGCCCGACGTGGCCCTCGCCCTGGCGCGGGCAAAGGCAGAGGCGGTGGCCTCGCTACCCGAGGTGCCCGAGGATGCACTGGTGCTGGGCTGCGACTCGATCTTCGAGGTCGATGGCGTGAGGCTCGGGAAGCCGCCCACGCCCGAGGAGGCACTCCGCCGATGGCAGCGCATGCGCGGCCGGTCGGGCACGCTTCACACCGGGCACTGGCTCATCGACTCATCCACCGGCACGAGTACAGGCGAGACGGTGTCAACGGTCGTCGACATGGTCGATGCGCCGGACGACGAGATTGCTGCGTACATCGCCACGGGCGAGCCCCTCCTCGTCGCGGGCGGCTTCACGCTGGATGACCTAGGAGCCCCCTACGTCGCGGGCGTCCACGGTGACCCAGGCAATGTCATCGGGGTGTCCTTGCCCGCCGTGCGGCGCTTGGCGCTGACCCTGGGTCGCGGGTGGCCTAGCGTCACAGGCTGGCGCTAAGTCTGGCGCTGTCCCCTCTTGCGGGGACGTTGCCAGATTGCGGACGGCGATATCTCTATGGTCTTCCCATGCGCCGTCATCTCGCCATCCTCCTGCCTGTGAGCCTGCTCGCCACCGCCCTCACGGCGGCCGTCGCTGTGTCCTCGGTGCAAGCGGTGGGCGGGACCGGTGAGTACGCCGCGTGGACGCGCACCGGCAGCAGCGGCACCATGACGCTCGCCACCGATGATTTCGCTGCGCCATCGGCCACCTGGACGACGACGGGCTCGTCGCTCGACGTGCCCTCCGGCGCATCGACCTGGCTCGGACCGACCACGCCCTTTGGCGCCTACTTCGGTTCCTCGCAGGGCAAGCCCTACCTCAATGTAGGTACGGGCGGTGCAGTGTCTGTGACGACGACGTACACCTTCACTGATCCCACTCCGGTCGGCACGTGGGGATTCGTCCTCGGTGACATCGACGCCGACAAGGTGACGATCACCGCGACGAATGCGAGCGGCAGTGCCGTCGCGGTCGCCTCCTGGTATCAGGGTGTCTTCAACTACTGCGCGGTCTCGCCCAAGCCGAGTGGCTGCCCGGCGGGGACGCACACGGACCTGCCTGACTGGAACAACGTCGACACGCTGACCGGTAATGGGTCGGATACCTCCGGCGCGTCGGGGTGGTTCCGTCCCACCCAGTCCATCAAGACGCTCACCTTCACCTTTGAGAAACTGAGCGGCTTCCCGATCTTCCAGACGTGGTTCGCGGCCGATGAGCCCGCACCCACGCCGAGCCCGTCTCCGACGTCGACTTCCCCGAGTCCTTCTCCCACTGAAACGTCGGCCAGCCCGTCTCCCACTGAAACGTCGGCCAGCCCGTCTCCCACTGAAACGTCGGCCAGCCCGTCTCCGACTGAGACGTCGGCCAGCCCCTCGCCTGAACCGACGCCCACGCCTGAACCGACGCCCACGCCGAGCCCGACGCCCGAGCCGACACCTACGCCGACGCCCACCCCGACACCCGAGCCGCAGGAGCCGACGGAGCCGGTCGTCCTCCCGCAGGTGATCGCCAATCCCGGGACCACGGTCATCGTCGATGGCCCGATCGAGACGAACGCCGGCAACACGGTGAAGGTCACGGTGAAGTGCAAGACCTACTCGCGAAGCGGGGACCGCGTGACCCCTCGTGGCGACTATGAGCTCTGCACGGTGCGCAAGTACGCCAAGCGCGGCAAGGTGACGCTCACTACCTACGGCAATCCCGTCAAGGTGGTGGTCAATCTGAATGCTCCGGCCACCGACGGCTATGCGGCGTACAAGCAGAAGAAGAAGTACAACGTGCGCTGAAGTCAGCGGGGAAGAGCGGAGGAGCGCCACGCCCCCGGGCCGGGTGCCTGGGGCGGCCTGATCTGGCGGGAAGGGCGTGCCCACAGGCTTCGTGGGCGCGTGCGCGGCGGCTCAAGCTGTGCGCGCAGGCTCGCCACGGCTGCCACGACAGCGGCCACCTCGGCAGGACTGGCACCGCCACGAATGACGAGGGGCTCCTCGCTCACAGCGGGATGTTCCCGTGCTTCTTGGGCGGACGGCTCGCACGCTTGGTGCGCAGGGCCCGCAGGGCGCGCACGATCATGGGGCGCGTCTCGTGAGGCAGGATCACCCGGTCGATGTATCCGCGTTCGGCTGCGACATAGGGATTGGCAAACGCCGACTCGTACTCGTCGATGAATCGCGCACGCTCGGCCTCGGGATCGGCGGAGTTGGCGAGCTCCTTGCGGTAGAGGATATTGACAGCTCCCTGGGCGCCCATGACCGCAATCTGGGCGGTCGGCCATGCGAGGTTGATGTCAGCGCCTAGGTGCTTGGAGCCCATGACGTCGTATGCACCGCCGTACGCCTTGCGCGTGATGACGGTGACGAGCGGCACGGTCGCTTCGGAGTAGGCGTAGATGAGCTTGGCGCCGCGCCGGATGATGCCCTCCCACTCCTGGCCGGTGCCGGGCAGGAAGCCGGGCACGTCGACAAAGGTGAGTACAGGGATGTTGAAGGCGTCGCAGGTGCGCACGAAGCGTGCAGCCTTCTCGGAGGCGTCGATGTCGAGGGTGCCCGCGAACTGCATGGGCTGATTGGCGACCACCCCGACAGGCCGGCCTTCCACTCTGCCGAAGCCGCAGATGATGTTGGGCGCGAAGAGCGGCTGCACCTCGAGGAACTCGTCGTCGTCGAGGACGTGCTCGATCACTCGGTGCATGTCGTAGGGCTGATTCGGAGAATCGGGGATGAGTGTGTCGAGCTCCCGATCGTGGTCGGTCGCGGTGGTGAGGTCCACGTCGGTCTCGTAGACGGGGGGCTCGTCGAGATTGTTGCTCGGTAGGTAGGAGAGCAGGGCTCGGACGTAGTCCAGGGCGTCTGACTCATCCTCAGCCATGTAGTGGGCGACGCCGGACTTGGTGTTGTGCGTGTGTGCGCCGCCGAGCTCCTCGAAGGGGACGTCCTCGCCGGTCACGGTCTTGATGACATCCGGGCCCGTGATGAACATGTGCGAGGTCTTGTCGACCATGACGATGAAGTCGGTGATGGCGGGGGAGTAGACCGCACCTCCGGCACAGGGCCCCATGATGAGCGAGATCTGCGGGATCACTCCGGATGCCTGCACGTTGCGATAGAAGATCTCGCCGTAAAGGCCCAGGGATACGACACCCTCCTGGATCCTTGCGCCTCCGGAGTCGTTGATGCCGATCACGGGGCAGCCGGTCTTGAGCGCGAGGTCCATCACCTTGACGATCTTCTCGCCGAAGACCTCGCCCAGGGATCCGCCGAAGACGGTGAAGTCCTGCGCGAAGACGCACACGGGCCGCCCGTCGATAGTGCCGTAGCCGGTCACCACGCCGTCGCCGTAGGGGCGCTCGGTGTCAAGGTCGAAATTGTGTGAGCGGTGACGTGCGAGCGCGTCGAGCTGCTGGAAGGAACCCTCGTCGAGCAGTGCCTCGATCCGCTCCATAGCGGTGAGCTTGCCCTTGGCGTGCTGCTTGTCCACGGCGGCCTGACGGCGCCCAGCCGCTTCTGTGCGGCGGCGGAGGAGCTCCTCAGCCTTGTCCGCGGTGGTGCTCGGGACACCGGAGGTGGAGGAAGTCGTCACGCGCGTACCTTAGCCGGATGAGCGGCGACCCCGGCAGACCCGCGCGCGAAGCCCTGGGCTCGCTGGACCCCCTGCGAGCATCCGGATGGGCTCCCTGGCCTGCGCCCGAGGTCCTGGAGACCACCCCGTCGACGATGCTCGAGGTGGAGCATCGCGCCCGAGACGGCGCGCCCGAGGGCACGGTCGTGGTCGCGGAGGAGCAGACCGAGGGCCGCGGCCGTCGGGGGCGCACCTGGGAATCGCCGGCGCGCACGGGCCTGTGGTGGAGCGTGCTCCTGCGTCCCCAGGTGCCACCGGATCACCTCGGTTGGTTGCCGCTCGTCATCGGCATCGGCGTGGCCCGGGGCTTGCGCAGCGGTGTCGGGGTCGACGCGGAGTTGAAGTGGCCCAACGACGTCCTGGTCGGTGGACGCAAGCTCGCCGGAATCCTGGCCGAGCGACTTGCCGACGGCGGTGTTGTCGTCGGTGTCGGCATCAATGTCGACCAGGAGGAAGGCGAGCTCCCCGCGGGGGGCGCCTCTCTGCGCACCTCAGGGCACGTGGTCGATCGCACCGGAGTCCTTGTGGACGTGCTCGCTGCCGTCGCAGGCGCCTATCGTGAGTGGCTCGCGGGCGTCGACATGAGATCGGAGTACGTCGAACGCTCCGCCACGATTGGCCGCGACGTCACGGCCGACCTCGGCGGACGCGTCCTCGAGGGCCGGGCCTGGGGACTCGGGCCCTCGGGTGAGTTGGTCATCATCGATGCGGAGGGCGAGGAGCACCTGCTGTCTGCCGGCGATGTGACGATCCTGCGGCCGGGCTCCTGACCGGACTCCTGACCGGTCTATCCCCTCCCTGCGGGACATGGCCGCGTCTGGCTGCGCCGCACTGCGTGCGCGTGCCACGATGCCGTCATGGCATATCCGACGAAGTTGCTCGGCGAGGGCGAGGTCATCGAATTCGAGATGCACCCGCACTGGCGCGGGCTGATCCTGCCCGTGATCTGGCTGCTCCTGACGGTCTTCCTCGGAGTGTGGCTCTACAACTCTCTCGGATCGTGGTTCCCCGACTCGGTGATCTCCTCCGTGGGCCGGTGGGCAATCATCGTCGCGGGCCTACTCATCCTTGTCCTGTGGGTGATCCGGCCCTTCCTCTACTGGATCACCACGCAGTACGTCTTCACCAACCGGCGCATCATCACGCGCGCCGGAATCATTTCGAAGAAGGGCCGCGACATGCCCTTGGCGAAGGTCAACAACGTGTCCTTCGAGGTGGGCGTCCTCGGGCGCATCCTCAACTACGGGCGTCTCGAGATCACTTCCGCGAGTGATGAGAACCTCATCATCGACGACGTGCCCAACGTCGAGGTGATCCAGCGCGACGTCTACCGGCTCCATGAGCAAGACGACGACCGTCGCCGGGGGCGCAGCATGGAGCTGGGCGGCGATCCGGTGCCGCCCGGCGATGGCACCTGATCCCACCGAGGCGCTCGAGGAGGTCGTCCTTGGAGGCCCGCAGACCTTCACTCGCGAGGACCTCATCCGGCTGTCTGGCGTCCCCGATCACCTCGCGCGCGCCCTCTGGCGGGCGCTCGGCTTCCCCGACACGGGCGGAGCCGCGGCCTTCACGGAAGCCGACCTCGATGCACTGCGCATCGTCTGGGACCTGATCCAGCGGGGGCTCCTCGACGATGAGACCGCCGTCGTCCTCGCACGCAGCCTCGGACAGTCGACGGCACGTCTGGCCGACTGGCAGGCCGAGGCGGTGGGGCGACTGCTCGTCGAGCAGGAGCACCTCGAGGGCCGCGACATCACCGAGGATCCCGAGGTGGTCGAGCGCATCGTCGCGCGCACTGCGGACCTTGTCGGCCCTTTGGAGCGCCTGCTCGACTACGCCTGGCGCCGACAGCTCGCGGCCGTGCTCGATCGACGGCTCGCACGCACCGAGGTCATCGGTGAGCCGAGCGCGGATGGGACGGTGGGTTTCGCTGACCTGGTGGGGTTCACGCGCTTGAGCAGGCAACTCGAGGACGCCGACCTCGCGGCACTCGTGGAAAGGTTCGAGGCCGTGAGCGCCGATGTCGTCGCCGGCACGGGAGCGACTCTCGTCAAGACCGTGGGCGACGAGATTCTCTTCGTGGCCGATGACGCGAGCACTGCAGCCGAGACGGCATTGGGCCTCCATGACGCCCACGCTCGCGATCCGGACGTCCCGGAGATGCGCATTGGATTGGCGAGCGGTCCCGTCCTACGCCGCATGGGCGATGTCTTCGGCTCGACGGTCAATCTGGCCAGTCGCCTCACCGCGCTCGCACGCCCTGACTCGACCCTTGTCGACGCTGCCACAGCCGCGCAACTCTCGGTGCTCCCGGGCGTGGGCTTACGCCAGCTCGCCCCTCGTCGCGTACGCGGTCTCGGCGTGATCCGGGTCTTCGAGCTCGGGCGCGCGTAGAGGCCTAGATGGGGGTGACTGCGTCGCGCTCGGCGAGTTCGCGATCGGCATCGTCGTCGTCGGCGATCGCCGGGAAGACCCACTTGCGGTAGGACCAGAAGCGGAAGAGCGTGCCGAGGCCCAGGCCGATGACGTTGGCGCTGATGTTGTCGGCGATCGGGCTATCGAGGCCGAGCGCATAGTGACTCAGCCACAGGCACGACAGCGCGATGACCATGGCGACGCCATTGAGCGCGAAGAAGAGGATGTACTCGCGGCCCATGTGGGTGCGGCCGCGGTGCCGGAACGTCCAGAAGCGATTGCCGAAGTAGGCGAATGTCGTCGCGGCGATGACGCTGATGGCCTTGGCCGTGAGCGGCTTGTCCTGGAGCGGACCGACGTAGAGCAGGAAGTTGAAGAGGCCGACGTCGATGACGAAGGCGAAGGAGCCCACGATGCCGAACTTCGCGATCTCGCGGTAGAGCATGCTCACAGACCCTCGAAGCCTGTCGATGAGCGACGGGCGCGCATCCGTGGCGGGGCCCGTGTGAGACATGGAGGGATGCTATCCCGGCTGCCCCTGGGCGTGTGGGCTGAGAGCGGTCACATCGGTAGGGTCGTGATGTGACCCACGCCATCGGTGTCCCCCTCGTCGGCATGGTGGGCGGCGGTCAACTCTCTCGGATGACCGCCGCACCTGCGGCTGCGCTGGGGATCGGCTTCCGGGTCCTCGCGATGGATCCGGATGAATCGGCTGCCCAGGTGACTGCCGACGTGGTCCTCGGTCGCCACGATGACCTCGAGGCGCTGCGTCGCCTCGCGCGCGGTGCCACGGTGGTGACCTTCGATCATGAGCATGTGCCGCCGGAGCATCTGCGAGTGCTCGAAGCAGAGGGTGTCGCTGTGCGCCCCGGGCCGTCGGCGCTGGTGCATGCCCAGGACAAGATCACCATGCGCGAGGCACTCGACCGGGCCGGGGTGCCCTCCCCCTCATGGCGACATGTCGAGTCCGTCGAGGATCTCGAGTCCGTGGGGGAGGTGCTCGGCTGGCCACTCATCCTCAAGGTCTCGCGTGGTGGCTACGACGGTCGCGGCGTATGGATGGTCGATGACGTCGAGTCGGCGCGACGCGTGATGGCAGAGACCGCCCTCGTGCCGGGTGCGCGGTGGCTTGCCGAGGAGCGCGTCGGCTTCACGCGTGAGCTCGCAGCACAGGTCGCGAGGAGTCCGCACGGCCAAGCCGTGGCCTATCCCGTCGTGCGCACCGTGCAGGTCGATGGCATGTGCTCGGAGGTCGTGGCCCCGTGCCCGGAACTGTCCGATGAGCGCGCCCTCGAGGCACAGCGGATCGCGCTCCAGATCGCCCAGGCCCTCGACGTGACCGGCATGCTGGCCGTCGAGCTCTTCGATACGCCCGGGGGAGTACTCGTCAACGAACTCGCCATGCGCCCGCACAACTCGGGGCACTGGACGATCGATGGAGCGGTGACAAGTCAATTCGAAAACCACATGCGCGCGGTCCTCGACCTGCCGCTGGGTGATCCCGGTGCCCTCGCCCCATGGTCCGTCATGGTCAACATCGTTGGGCCGCGTGACACCGAGGGGCTCCCGACCCTCTACGACGCCTATCGCCACGTGCTCGCCCGGGATCCCGGCATCAAGGTCCATCTCTACGGCAAGGAGATCCGCCCCGGGCGCAAGCTCGGGCACGTGACCGCGGTGGGTGACGATCTCGACGACCTGCTCCGTCGCGCTCACCACGCGGCGGACTACTTCATGGGAGTGATCGATGAGTGAGTTGACTCCGTCGGTAGGCATCATCATGGGCAGCGACTCCGACTGGCCCGTCATGGAAGCAGCAGCCCTAGCGCTGGCGGAGTTTGACGTGGCCTACGAGGCCGATGTCGTCTCTGCACATCGCATGCCCAAGGAGATGGTGGAGTACGCCGAGTCCGCTGCGGATCGCGGCCTACGCGTCATCATCGCGGGCGCGGGCGGGGCCGCGCATCTGCCGGGGATGGTCGCCTCTCTCACCCCGCTCCCCGTCATCGGCGTCCCCATCCCCCTCACGCACCTGGACGGCCTCGACTCCCTGCTGTCTATCGCGCAGATGCCCGCGGGCGTCCCCGTGGCGACCGTGGCCGTGGGCAATGCGCGCAATGCCGGACTCCTCGCGGTGCGGATCCTGGCGACCTCGGATCAGGACCTGCTTGCTCGGATGCGGGACTTCCAGGCGGCGCTCCGCGAGACGGCGATCGAGAAGGGTGCCCGGGTCCGCGATCATGGGTGAGCGAGATGCCCGCCTCTACGGCACACAGGAGGTCGCGGCGCGCATCCTTGACGACTCCTCGACGTGGTTCGTCGTGGGCCTGGGCAACAATCCGGATCGTGATGCCTATGGCATCGCGCGGCTGCTCCAATCAAGAGGCAAGCGCATCGTCCCGATCTATCCCCGCGCCGAGATCGTGCATGGCGAGCAGGGCTACGCCACGATCGCCGAAGCCGTCGAGGCCGTTGGAGCCCCCGATGTCGTGGACATGTTCGTGCGCTCCGATCGCGTGGCGCCCTTTGTCGACGAGGCGATCGCCGCGGGCGCGCAGGCGATCTGGATGCAACTCGGCGTGATCGACGAGGTGGCCGCGCAGCGCGCGGTGGATGCGGGCCTGGATGTCGTGATGGACAACTGCCCGGCCATCGTCTGGAGACGGCGCTAGGAAGTCGGGCGCCCCAGGGCTCGGTAGGTCCACCCGGCGGCGCGCCAGCGCCCGACGTCGAGGGCGTTACGGGCGTCGATGAGGTGACGCTGGCGCACTACCGGTGTGATGGTGGCGGGGTCGAGGTCGCGGTAGTCGGACCATTCGGTGAGCAGGAGCACAACGTCGGCGTCGCGGGCGGCATCCGTAGCGGTGTCGGCGTAGTCGAGGTCGGGGAACATGCGCCTGGCGTTGTCGACGGCGCGGGGGTCATGGACCGTGACGGTGGCCCCGGCCTCGCGCAGGGCGGTGGCGACGTGGAGGGCGGGGGAGTCGCGGACGTCGTCGCTGTCGGGCTTGAACGCTGCTCCCCAGACCGCGACGCGGCGCCCGGTGGCCTCGCCGCCCATGGCGTCGAGGGCGAGGTCGACCGTGTGCTGGCGGCGCCGGATGTTGATGTCATCGATATCGCGCAGGAACATCAGCGCTTCGTCGACGCCGAGCTCGCCTGCGCGGGCCATGAAGGCGCGGATGTCCTTGGGGAGGCAGCCGCCGCCGAAGCCGAGGCCGGCGCGTAGGAACTGCGGGCCGATGCGCGGATCCATGCCTAGTGCCGCCGAGAGGGTGACGATGTCGCCGCCGGTGGCCTCGCACACCTCGGCCATGGCGTTGATGAAGGAGATCTTGGTGGCGAGGAAGGCGTTGGCGGCGACCTTGACCAGCTCCGCGGTCGCGAAGTCGGTGACGAGGACCGGGGTCCCGGCGTCGAGCAGTGCGGCGTAGACCTCGCGCAGCACCGCCTCGTCGCCGGACTCGCGCACACCGAAGACGAGTCGATCCGGGCGCAGGGTGTCCTCGACCGCGTGGCCCTCGCGCAGGAACTCCGGATTCCACGCCACGTGCGCGCCTGTCCCAGCGACGCGCTCGGCGATGCCCGCCGCGGTGCCCACCGGCACCGTCGACTTGCCCACCAGCAGCGATCCGTCAGTGAGCACCGGCAGCAGCGCCTCGACCGCGCCGTGCACCTGGGTGAGGTCGGCCGCAGGGGAGTCCGCGCGCTGGGGGGTGCCCACGCACACGAAGTGCACGCGCGCCCCGGCCGCATCCGCCGGATCGGTGGAGAAGCGCAACCGCCCCGACGCCAGCCCACGCTGCAGCACGTCGTCGAGGCCCGGCTCCCAGAAGGGCACCGTGCCCGACGCCAGCGCCGCGACCTTGGCCGGATCCGTGTCGATGCCCACCACGTCATGGCCCAACTCCGCCATGCACGCGGCATGGGTCGCCCCCAGGTAGCCGGTCCCCACCACGCTCATCCGCACGCCGCGAGCCTAGTCGCCGCACGTGCGGCCGCGGGGAGCGCCGATAGGCTCGGGGCGATCGACCGAGGCGGATCTGCCAGCTCGCCTGGCCCCGGGAGGAGGACCACCGTGACGCTCGCGCACAACACCGGCTTCGATGCCTTCGACCTGCCTGAGGAGCACCGCGAGCTGCGCGAGGTCGTCCGTGGCCTGGCGGAGGACAAGATCGCCCCCCGCGCCGCGGAGATCGACGAGACCGGGGAATTCCCCTACGACGTGTACGACGCTCTCGTCTCCTCGGGATTTCACGCGATGCACATCCCGGAGGAGTACGGCGGGCAAGGAGCGGATGCGCTCGCTGTCTGCCTCGTCATCGAGGAGATCGCGCGCGTATGCGCCTCAAGCTCGCTCATCCCTGCGGGGAGCAAGCTCGGCACGATGCCCTTGATGATCGCCGGCGACGACGACCTGCTACGCCGCTACCTCCCGCCCGTCGCCAGCGGCGAGGCGTATTTCGCCTACTGCCTGTCCGAGCGCGAGTCGGGCAGTGACTCCGCCGCGATGAAGACGCGCGCGGTCCGCGACGGCGACGACTGGATCCTCAGCGGCCAGAAGAGCTGGATCACTGGTGCCGGCGTCGCCCACTACTACACAGTGCTGGCCAAGACCGATCCCGAGGCGGGCGCCAAGGGCATCTCCGCATTCGTCGTGCACCGCGATGACGAGGGTGTGTCCTTCGGTGAGCCCGAGCGCAAGCTCGGTATCCACGGCTCGCCGACTCGCGAGGTGCTCTTCGACAACGTCCGCCTGCCGGGAGACCGGATCGTGGGTGAGCCCGGCACCGGCTTCCGCACGGCGATGACCACGCTGGATCACACACGCATCACGATCGGGGCCCAGGCCCTGGGCATCGCGCAGGGTGCTCTGGACGCTGCCGTCGCGTATGCCAAGGAGCGCGAGCAGTTCGGCAAGCCGATCGGGTCCTTCCAGGGCATCCAGTTCATGCTCGCCGACATGGCGATGAAGCTTGAGGCAGCGCGCTCGCTCGTCTACCGCGCTGCCGCCAAGAGCGAGCGCGGCGACGCGGACCTGTCGTTCTTCGGGGCCGCGGCCAAGGCATACGCCTCGGACGTGGCCATGGACATCACGATCGACGCCGTGCAGGTCTTCGGTGGAAATGGCTACACCCGCGACTACCCCGTGGAGCGCTACATGCGCGATGCCAAGATCACGCAGATCTACGAGGGCACCAACGAAATCCAGCGCCTGGTCATGGCCCGTTCCCTCCTGCGCGGCTGACATGCCTCTCGACCCTGTCCCGACAGAGTTCACCGGCGAGCCCGTCCCCACCGAGGAGTCCAAGGTCACACTCGCGCGCGTCATGGGCGTGATGGATGCCAACACCTACGGCGACGTGCACGGCGGCGTCATCATGCGCGCGGTCGACGAGGCGGGTGCCGTGGCCGCGGTGCGCCATTCCAATGGCCCGGCCGTGACGGCCTTCATGGACCAGATGGCCTTCCTCGAGCCGGTCAAGCTCGGCGACCTGCTCACCACACGTGCCCAGGTCAATTGGACCGGGCGGACGAGCATGGAGGTCGGCGTCCGCGTCACCGTGCACCGCATGGGCATCGAGGGTGAGATTCACGTCTCCAGCGCGCACCTGGTCTTCGTCGCCATCGACGCCGAGGGTCAGCCACGGCCCGTTCCGCCGGTGCTGCCGGAGACCGAACTCGATCGGCTGCGCTTCCAGGAGGCGCAGATTCGGCGCACGACGCGCCTGGAGCGGCGCGAGGCGATCCGACGCCTGCGCGAGCAGGGCCTCGATCACTGACGGGACGCGGCCCTAGCGGGCGCCGCGCAGGAAGCCCGCCCCCCAGGCGCCGTGCATGGTCGCGAACACCGCCGGCAGCCAGCGCGCCGAGCTCGCGGGCAGTCCCCGCGCGGCCCGCGCGCTCGCGACCAGGTCGGCCGCGACGTATCCAGCGGGGAGGGCGAAGCCGAGCAGGAGGCCACGCGAGCCGGTGACCAGCCCGGCGACGCCGAGCGCAGTGCCCCCCGCGACGGCGATGAGCGCGAGCGGTGGTGCGAGATAGCGCAGTGACACGGTCTCGGGATGCCGACGAGCGACTTCACGCCGCCAGCGTCCGTATTCGTGGTACTGCCGCGCGAGTCGCTTGAGGCTTCCGCGCGGCCGATAGCTCACGCGCATCTCGGGCGTGAACCAGATGAGGCCACCGGTCGCGCGAATGCGGTGGTTGAGCTCCCAGTCCTGCGCGCGGACCATGGACTCGTCGAAGCCCCCCACGCGCTCGAGCGCGGATCGGCGGAAGCAACCCAGGTAGACCGTGAGTGCCTCACCCGCGCCACCACCGATGTGGAACGCCGCACCGCCGACGCCAAACCACGACGTCATGGCACCGGCGACGGCGCGCTCGAAGTCAGTCACGCCCTCCGCGCCCATAATGCCGCCGACGTTGTCCGCGCCGGTGTCCTCGAGAGTGCGCACGGCGATCGCGATGTAGTCGCGGGGAATGACGGCGTGGCCGTCGACGCGCACGATGATGTCGTGATCAGCAGCAGCAATGGCCGCGTTGAGGGCCGCCGCGGTGCGTCCGGTGGGATTGGGGACGGTCCGCACCCGAGGATCGCTCGCGGCCAGCCCCGCTGCGATCTCGTCGGTGGCATCCTGCGAGGGGCCGAGGGCCAGGACCACCTGCAGGGGTCCCGAATAGTCCGAGTCGAGGATCGCGCCGACCGCCTCGGCGAGATGTGCCTCCTCGTCGAGCACGGGCATCACCACCGAGACTCCCGGCCGCGTGCTCGCACTTCGCTCCACATCGGGAAGGGTAGCCTCGCCCCATGAGGTCTCGGCTGCCTGTCGCTGCGCTTGGCGTGCTCCTGGCGCTTCTGGCGGGGCTCCTCACGTGGGCACTCGGTGCCTCCGTGCTCGCTCTGATGATCGCGGCGGTGCTCGGCCTGGTGCTCGGCGTCGTCCTGGGCCAGGGACTCATGTGGCTCCGGTCGAGCGCCGGGCGCGTCGCGCGCATCGAGCATCAGACGCAGCATCGGCTCGAGGGCATGCGCGCCATCGCGGAGAAGCGTCACGAGATCCTCTTCAAGACGACCCGGGAGGCGCGCGAGCGCGGAGCCGCGGCGGAGCGCGAGGCAAAGAGAGCCGCCGATCAGTCATCGCGACTGCGCGAAGCTGTCACGCGCCAGGAGCGCGAGCTCCGGCTCTCGATCATGGACCAGATTGACAACCAGGTCGTGCTGCTCGAGGACTACATGCAGCTCATGCGCCTTGTCCCCATGTCCCGGCCTATGCCACGGCCCGGCACGTGGGCGGCGTCAGAGGACCTGCTGCTGTGGCTTGCGGGTGAGGTGCTTGAGCACCGCCCTCGCACCGTCGTCGACCTTGGCAGCGGTCAGTCGAGCGTGTGGATGGCGGCGGCGATGCGCACGGCTGGCTACGACGGCCGGGTCATCGGGGTGGACCACGACGAGTTCTTTGCGCAGGGCACTCGGGAACTGGCGCGACGCCAGGGCGTGGAGGACTGGCTCACGGTCATCCACGCGCCGCTGCGCGAGCAGGTGATCGAGGGCCGGTCGGTCCGCTGGTACGACCTTGACGCTTTGGCCGGCATCGAAGGCATCGACCTGCTCTGCATCGATGGTCCGCCCGGGCAGGGCACATCGCACGCGCGCTGGCCCGCGCTGCCCGCGCTCCATGCTCGCCTGTCCGCGGAGGCGACCGTTGTGCTCGACGACATGATTCGACGAGACGAGCAGGAGATCCTCGAGGAGTGGACGGGTCTTTATCCCGGCTTCGACGTGGAGCGACTGGACTTCGAGAAGGGTGCCGCGATTATGCGGCGCAGGTTGCGCGACTAATCGCAGCGGACCTTGTCAGCCGTCGTCGGTGCCGTGATCGCGTCCTGCTCGCGATCACTCGACGACTCAGGTGACGGGCCGCTCACATCGGCCACCACGCTCTCGACACCCGTGTACGCCGTGCCGATCACGATGGTGATCGTCGTCGACGCAGTGTCGGCGATCGTGGTCGCTCCCGGGAGGGCGGCAAGCACGGTGCGGGCCGCCTCCGCCGATGCGGCGTCGTGGCGGATCTCGGTGGTGGCGTAGTCAGGACGATCGGCGTCGCCAACCTCCGTCACGGTGAAGCCCTGTCCCTCGAGTGCTGCGGCGACCTCGGCTGCACGCCCCGCCACGCCACTGCCATTGAGGACACGGACGGTGATCTCCTCAGGCTGCACGGTGAAGTCCGGCGTGTTCGTCGTCGAGGAGCCCGAACCCGACTTCTTGGGCTTGATCCACGGGACGTCCGAAGCAATGGACTGCCACAGGGGGGCTGCCGAGGCCTCATCCACGAGGACGTTCTCTCCATCGCCGCGCTCGACCCAGGGCATGGTGAGGAAGGCGATGTCGCCGGGGGCCATGCCGCGCACACTCAGCGCGAGGTCGCGCAGTACATCGATGTCGGCGAGCCCCGGATCTGTTGTGAGGCCCGAGGTTGCGGCATCGAGGGTGGAGTAGAGCTTCACGGGATTCAGGAGGAGACCCGTGGACGACGCTTCGCGGATCATCGAGGAGAGGAAGGCCTGCTGGCGCTTGATGCGGCTGAGGTCGCTGCCGTCACTGAGCGTCTTGCGCGCGCGTACGAAGGAGAGCGCCTGCTCTCCGCTCACGACGCTCGTGCCGGCGGGGAGCTCGAGGTCGCTTGCAGGATCACTCGCTGGCTCGGTGAGGCAGACTTCCACGCCGCCGAGGGCATCGACGACATTCTTGAAGCCCTCGAAGTCGATGACGGCGAAGTTGTCGATCGTGAGCCCGGTCATTTGCTCGACGAGCTTGACCGTGCAGCCGGGGCCGCCGATTTCGAATGCGGTATTGAACTTCGCCTCGAAGGCTCCGACGGTTTCGCCGTCCGCGTCGCACTCGGGGAGCATGACCCAGGTGTCGCGAGGGATGCTCACCGCGGTCGCAAAGGATCGATCCGCTGAGAGATGGAGGAGGATGGTGGTGTCGGAGCGTTCACCGGTGTACACATCTGGGTCGCCATACTTCTTGCTCGTCTGGCCCTCGCGGGTATCGCTGCCCATGAGGAGGACATTGACCGCCTGGTAGTTGCCCTCATCGTCCACGACCTGGATCGGCACGTGGTCGCGACCGGTCGTCGTGCTGATGTCTACGGCCGTGATGTTGCCCTGGAGTTGGCTGGAGGCCACCTGGATGCCTACACCGGTGAGGCTGAGGCCGAGGACGAGCGCCGCCGCGATGCTGAGAAGGATGCGGGACCAGCGCTGGCGCATGTCTCCCGCTCCTTCCGATGCCGAGTCTGTCGATGTCGCGCGTGCGGTCCTACCCCCCCTGGGTCCCAGGGTAAGGGCGACCCGGGGTGGCTTGCCTCACAGGGACGCCTCGTCAGAGGTCAGGGTTCCCACAGGGCAGGTGAGGACGGACAGGTCAGGGTGGGTCAAGCCCACGCGCGGGGGAATCACCTGGGAATGTGATCAGAGTGACCTGTGCGTTGGGTGAGTCGCCTTGCCTCCCCACTCTGCCTCAGGCACCCTCGGGAGGTGAGAGTTCTTGCTTTGGTGACGGCTGCCCTCGTCATCCCGGCGACACTTACTCTCCCTGTGGCCAGCAGCCTGGCTGGTGACCCCGACCCTGTCCGGGCTGACCTGACGACGATCGCCCTGGACGGGGTATCCGCCGACGCCCTTGCCGCCACCCCCGCCGCGAGCACACCGGTGCCCGTCGCCGGAGAAGACCACGCCCACGAGCGACCGGTGACCGGTCCCCGAGCAGCGCCGATGCTGCGTGCGGCAGCGGCCATCCCGCCGACTGATACCGAGGCGTTCGGCCTTGTGGGTATTACCGCCGCCGAGGCTTTCGACCCCTCAACGCGCATTGTCATGCGCGTGCGCCAGGACGGCCAGTGGCTGCCGTGGATGGAGGTGCCCGTCAGCGACCACATGCCCGATCCCGACACCGAGGAGGGGCAGCGTGCGCGCTTCGCTACCGAGCCGGTCGTCACCGACGCCGCTGATGGCATCCAGGTGCGCGTGGACACCCCGACGGGCGAGGTCCCTGCCGATACCGAGATCACGCTCATCGACAATCCCGTGCGCGCTGAGGACGCATCCCTGACGGGTGATCTGCCCTCGGCGTCGGCGCAGGCCGCCGTGCGCAAGCCTCCCATCATCACCCGTGCCCAGTGGGGTGCCGACGAGTCGCTGCGTCGTGGGAAGACGACGTACTCCGACACGATCAAGGTGGCCTTCGTCCATCACGTCGTGTCCACGAACGACTACACCCCCGCGCAGGCAGCGCAGCAGATGCGCAACATCTACTCGTGGTTCACCGAGGGGATCCAGGTCAACGACTTCGGCTACAACTTCATGGTCGATCGTTTTGGACGCCTCTACGAGGGCCGCGCGGGCGGAGTGGACCGGCCTGTCGTGGGGGCGCACACCTCCGGCTTCAACGCCGAGTCCTTCGCGGTGTCCTTCCTCGGCAATGCCGACACGCTGAACCCTGACGCCCCGACCAAGGAGAAGATCCTCGACTCCGTCAGCGACCTCATCGCCTGGAAGTTCGAGATCCACGACGTCAACCCGCTCGGATCATCCGTCCTCACGTCAGCAGGCCCGGGGCCGGGGCAGGGGACGACTTCGATGTACTGGCCGGGCGAGAAGGTGACCTCCAAGACAATCGCGGGTCACGGCGACATCGGTGCGACGTCATGCCCGGGCGAATTTCTGCGACCGACGCTCAATCACATTCGCCTTGCCGTCTCGGCCCGTCAGGGGCGCAACTTCTTCCCGCCGTCCATCTCGGGCGATCGCGTGCCGTGGGGCACGGGAGGCGACATCACGCTCAGTCCACGCTCGAATGGACCGATGCAGGCCACGCTCACGGTCTCCAACGCCTGTGGCGATCCCGTGCGCACGATGTCCGCCTCGACTGACGTCGCTGCCACGGTGCCCTTCACCTGGGACCTGCGCGACTCCAAGGGCAAGGCCGTCCCGCCGGGCCTCTATACCTTCGAGATCACCGCGTCCAGCGAGGGCAAGCCGCTCTTCCCATGGACGGGGACCGCGCGGATCGCAGCCACTGCTGACTCGCCACCGGACCCCTGCACCCCGCCCGAGCAATTCACTATCGCGGGCACGGGCTACGGCCACGGCGTAGGCCTCTCGCAGTGGGGTGCCTTCGCCATGGCCTCCCAGGATCCCAAGCGATGGACGGCCAAGCGCATCGTCGAGTACTACTACCAGGGTGCGACACCGGCGCAGTCGGCGAAGGTGGAGTCGGTGCCCGATGCGGGGGATGTGCGCATCGGACTGCTCTACCAAGCGACGCAGGCGCACGCTCGAGTGGAAGACCTGGGCGGCTCGGGCGCGCGGATGCAGGTGTCGTTCGGGCAGAAGTCCCTTGTGCTCGGGACCGACGCGCATCTCACCTTTGCTCCCTCAGGTCGATTCGTCACGGTGCGCCGGACCGATAACGGTCAAACGCAGTCACTCGGTCGCGGACGCGTCGTGACGATCCAATGGTCAGGCACGCGCGAACCGGGTGAGGCGGGGAGTGCGACGTCGCTGCTCAATGTCGCGGGACCGGGGGAGTCCTTTGCTAGCCCCGGCCACCGATACCGCTACGGCACGGTCGACATCACGCCCATCGACACGTCAAGCGGCCGGCGCCTTGCGGTCGTCAACACGCTGCGCCTCGGCGACGAGTACATAAAGGGCATCGCGGAGGTCAATCCCACGTGGCCGGATGCCGCGCTGGAGTCGCAGGTCATTGCCTCCCGCTCCTACGCGCTCTCCCAGGTGGCTCGCGGCCTCGACTCCGACTGTGGATGCCACATGGACGACGGCGATGGACCCAAGTACGACCAGACCTTCCGCGGCTGGCTGTCGGAGAGCCAATACGGCGATCCGAATCGCTGGGCTGAGGCGGTGGAAGCCACACGCACGAGCGCCACGACGGGGCTTGCGGCCACCTTCAACGGCAACCCCATCAACGCCTACTACACGGCGGCGACGGGCGGCTACACCCTTGCGGCGTCGGATGTGTGGGGTGGTGCGCCGATCCCGTGGGCACGTGGCGTGCCCGACAAGTGGAGCCTGGAAGCCACGGGCAACCCCTATCGCTCGTGGAACGTCGTCCTCACCCAGCAGCGCGTGAGCGAGATCTTCGGCCTCACCGACGTCATGGAGCTGATCCTGCGGACCGATCCTGCGACCGGTGCCGCGACACAGGTCAGGGCCCGTGCGCTTGATGGCCGCACCAACACCATCTCCACTCAGAAGTTCCGGCAGGGGGTGGGCTACACGACCATGAAGTCCACGTTCGTCACCTCGATCACCGACCAGGACGTCGCGGGCCCGGCGCCGGTGCCGAAGGGCGGTGTCACGCTGGTCGCCAATCCTGCGGGCGACGTCAAGGACGGGACTCTCGTGACCCTGTCCGGCATCATCAACAAGCCCAGGGCGGGCCTCGTCGTCCAGCGACAGACCCAGGTCAATGGCGGTGCATGGCAAGACCGCGGCACCGCAGTGCCCACGGCGGACGGCAGATTCGCCTTCGGTGTGCCGGTGTCGGGCAAGGGCACTACCTACGGGTGGCGCGTCGTGGTGCTAGACGGCGGCACCCCGGTGGCCAGCAGTCCCACGCGTGTCGCCAAGGTCCTCTAGCGACCCACTCCCGCACTGCCGAGGCCTCGCCTTCGGCGGTGCGACATTACGGAGAGCAGCGACACGCTCGACATGATCGATCCTGCACTCGCGAAGGATCCGATGCTCAGGATGCTCGCGAAGGATCCGATGCACCCGATCGACAGGGCCGATCCGACCGAGCCGATGGAGAGCACGGAGTTGCGCGATCCGATGCTGAGGATCGAGTTCGTCGACCCGATGCTCCACCGCGACGTGGCGTCCGCCATGGCCTCATTCTTCACGGGGTGCCAGCCCTTCCTCGCGCAGGGTCATCGATAGGTCCCCTGAGTCGGCGTGTGCGACCAGGACGACGGAGCTCCCGTGGGCAAGGGGCCCCGCGAGCGCGAGCAGGTCGGCGAGTGGATCGGGATCGATGAGGGCGAAGCGCTCATCGCTGGCCACGCCTCGACGTGTCAGTTCCTCGCCCGCCCGGTCGATGACGTCGCCCTGCGTGAGAAGCCCGCTGGTTTCCTGGAGGAGAGGCGTCGACTCCGTGGGGTGCTCCCAGGGCACGAAGACATCCGGATGCCCGCGCATGGCCACGGCGGCCTCGATCACGCCCGTGGGCACCTCGCCTCGATCGGGCAGACCGAAGGGGGCGAGCGAGACCAGGACGTCGTCACGTGCCGTGCCCGCGAGGACGAGATGTGATCGGTCGACGACGAGCACATCACACTCGTCGGGATTCGCCTCCGCAGCGAACACCGTGCCGGTCGCTGCACAC
>Ga0315902_10004378_pt1 | contig 20456 bp, 22 predicted proteins | sample LakEriMetagenome_9_FD_203523 | JGI IMG/M metagenome (GOLD analysis project Ga0315902, IMG submission 203523) | Freshwater fungal communities from buoy surface, Lake Erie, Ohio, United States - Buoy 12 MA117 | ecosystem: Environmental > Aquatic > Freshwater > Lake > Lake biofilm | place: USA... | reverse complement strand
CAGCGCTGAAGGCACCGTATGGGCTTTGGAAAAAAGGAGCACTAGACTCAATGCGCAAGGGGTGAGCAGCATCACCATAAACAACTTGCAACGAATAATTCGATGATGGTAATTGGGCATACACACGATAGGTGTGACCCGGTACGCTGGAATTGTCATGACTCAACTCTTGAACTACCAGACGTGAGGGCTGTGTTTGATTGGCTTGTCCTTCAGCATTCTGGGCCTTGGTTATTGTGCACGCCGCGAAAGTTGCGGCGAAGAGTAAGATTTTCTTCATTGGTTATACCCTGTTTGGATTTGAAAATAAGTACATACAAGAATAAGCGTTTTTACGATATGCTCGTCGATAGGAAAATAAAATCAAAAAAGAGTTTATCACCAGAATTGAATTCTTGTTATTCCATTTGCACCATGATTATTCTAAGGATGAAAGTATGGATAATGAATGGGTGAAGGCCGGTCCTATCATCGCTCTCGCATTACATTTGTCCAAAATTGTAAGCCACATGCCAAAAGGAGTTTTTCAAGTACCAGTGCCGGTCAATGAACCCGTGCGCAGCTATGCAGTCGGATCTGCTGATCGCGATAATCTGTTGAATCAATATCGCAACATGTATAACCAGGCGCCCATTGATGTGCCTATGTATATTGGTTCGGACTTGGTGCGCACATCAGACAAGCGCCCTATGTCGCCACCGCATGATCACAAGAAGGTTCTGGGTCATTTTAACTGGGGAACGAAAGAGCACGTGTCAAAAGCAATTGATGCAGCACTCGCCGCGAAGGGCCGTTGGTCAGCAATGGCATGGGAACAGCGAGCAGCTATTTTCTTGCGAGCAGCTGATTTGTTGGCGGGACCTTATCGCATGCGCATGAACGCGGCTACCATGCTTGCTCAAAGCAAGAATGCTTTTCAAGCTGAAATCGATGCGGCCTGTGAACTCATCGACTTTCTTCGTTTCAACGTGGCTTTTATGCAACAGATTTACCGCGATCAGCCGGGCAATCAGCCCGGAATCTGGAATCGCTTGGAATATCGTCCACTCGAAGGTTTCGTGTTTGCGATAACGCCATTCAACTTCACAGCCATTGCGGCTAATTTGCCTGCCAGTGCGGCTCTTATGGGTAACACTGTTGTTTGGAAGCCCGCCGACTCTCAGGTGTATAGTGCGCATGTGATTATGGAACTTTTCCGTGAAGCAGGTCTGCCGGATGGTGTTATCAATATGATTACGGTAGAAGGAAAAGATGCCGGAGATGTGATTTTCAATCACCCCGATTTTGCAGGTTTGCATTTCACCGGTTCTACAGCAGTATTCAAACATCTCTGGAAGGAAATCGGAACCAACATTGAGAAGTATAAGACTTACCCGCGCATAGTAGGCGAGACCGGAGGAAAGGACTTTGTGGTTGCACATCCATCTGCTTATGCGCATGAAGTGGCTACGGCATTGACTCGCGGAGCCTTCGAGTTTCAAGGACAAAAGTGCAGTGCAGCTAGTCGTGGATACATTGCTAGGTCCCTTTGGCCTGCCGTTAAAGAACGTTTGCTTCAAGATTCAGCCAGTATGAAGATGGGGTCACCGGAAGATTTCGGTAACTTCATTAATGCCGTGATAGACAAGCGAGCTTTCGATAAGATAAAGGGATACATTGACTATATAAAGTCCCAGCCTGATGTTGAGGTTATAGCAGGCGGTAAGTGCGACGATAGCGTTGGTTATTTTGTTGAACCAACGATTGCCGTCACTACCAATCCGAAATTCCGCACTATGTGCGAAGAGATTTTTGGTCCGGTGCTCACGCTTTATATCTACGACGACGCCCAGTGGGCCGAAACGTTGCATCTGATCAACGAAACCAGTGAGTATGCTCTTACGGGTGCTATTTTATCACACGACCGATATGCCATTGAGCAGGCAACGCGAGTGCTTGAGGGCGCATGTGGTAATCTCTACATCAACGACAAACCAACAGGAGCAGTAGTTGGTCAGCAGCCTTTTGGAGGAGCGCGCGCCAGTGGCACCAACGACAAGGCCGGTAGTTACCTCAATTTGTTGCGCTGGGTTTCACCACGCACGATAAAAGAGACGTTTGTTGCACCGGTTGATTATAGATATCCTTTTTTGGGTTAACCCAAAAAGAAAAAGGGAATGAAAATCTTCATTCCCTTTTTTATTTGATCAGTTAGTTTCTTACAGACGTTCAATAACGATAGCGCTGGCCCCACCGCCACCGTTGCAGATTCCTGCACCTCCAATGGTAGCGTTTTGCTGAGAAAGCACATGCAGCAGGGTCACAACAATGCGTGCACCTGAACACCCCAGGGGATGGCCAAGTGATACAGCACCGCCATTCACATTCACTTTTGCAGCATCGAGTCCCATTTTCTGAGTGTTCACAATACCTACCACTGAAAAGGCTTCATTCAACTCAACGAAATCGAGGTCGGCCATTTGAAGTCCTGCCTTTGCAACCGCCTTTGGTAATGCAAGAGAGGGAGTCGTAGTGAACCATTCGGGTGCTTGTTCGGAATCGGCATACCCGCGAATTTTAGCCAATGGCTTTAATCCGAGAGCGTCCATTTTCTCTTTACTCATGAGTATAACCGCAGCAGCGCCGTCGTTCATAGTGCTGGCATTGGCAGCAGTGACGGTTCCATCTTTGGTAAAAGCCGCGCGAAGGCCGGGCACTTTATCGAAGTTGACGTTTTTATATTCTTCGTCCTCGCTGACAGTTATAACATCCCCTTTGCGACCGGTAATTTGTACCGGTACGATTTCCGCGTTGAATTTACCGGCTGCCCATGCTGCAGCGGATCGCTTATAGCTATCGATTGCAAACGCGTCCTGGTCATCACGAGTGATGTTACATTCTTTGGCGCACATATCGGCAGCAACACCCATGGCGTAGTTATGATACACGTCGGTTAGTCCATCTTTGGCCAAACCATCTATCATGCTCACGTTACCGTATTTATTTCCCCAACGAAGGTTTTCGGAGTAAAAGGGAACTTGACTCATATTTTCCATTCCACCGGCTACCACCACATCGGCGTCGCCGAGCATAATGCTTTGGGCACCTTGCATGATGGCTTTCATCCCCGAAGCGCACACTTTGTTGACGGTAGTGCATGCAACTTCATCCGGAAGACCTGCAAACTTGGCCGCCTGGCGAGCAGGTGCCTGTCCCAAGTTGGCTTGCAATACGCAACCCATGATTACTTCATTGACTTCAACGGGGTTGAGTTGTACGCGCTCCAAAGCACCTTTGATGGCGGCAGCTCCCAGTTTGGTGGCCGATACGGAGGCCAGTGATCCGCCAAAACTCCCCATGGGAGTACGAACGGCGGCAACGATAAAAACTTCTTTCATTGAGAATTTTTTTAGGCCGCGAAGATAGGGCAGATTGATTGATGAAGAATTCGGCTCACCTTTCGGATGGGTGAGGAAGCTTACATTTTATCTATGTTTTGCTTTTGAATGGAGATGGGCTTCTTTTTCAATTCCTCTCGCACGTATTTGGTTCGCTTGGTGTTCTTCAAACCCATATGGAAAGCATCTACCAGTTCATAAACATAGATGGAGGCAGTCAACCCGGCTGCCACCAATGAAATTTTATGATAGAGATTGGCTTTGTTGTAGAGGTCGTTCATTTTTTGAGGCTCGTTGGCGGCTAAATATTCATCGTAAGTATTGCGCGAAAGCATTTCAGCGCCTACAGCAATTCCGGCAGATACCAGAAAAGATTCAAATCGGAGTAAACCCTTTCGACCTGTCGTTGCCTTATAAGAACCAAGTCCGGGCAGGACAAGTGAATAAAGCGCAGCTTCAGGTCCCACTGGCTTGTAACGAATTAAGTCAATATCGACGTACTTGGAATTATTGAAGTTTTTGCTCTTAATAGCAACTTCGCATTTTCCCTGGTAGATCTCGTTCTTCGACGCAAAGTTTTGGATGGTTGAAATAGTTTGAGAAGGCAGATTGTTGCCAGAGATTCCTTTGTTTTTAAATTTTAAAGTCGAGAAAGAGGAGTTCCAATCACTCGATATCTCAATGGTTTCTTTCGATGCAGCATGATATCCGAAGAATTTAGTTGGGGTTAGTGATGCGCCCTTTAGGCTGCCGAGTATGAGTGCATCGTTTAATGACGTGTGAAGGTTTTGAATGGATGAAAGATTCCTTCCGGATGTGTCAAATTCAATTTTAATGGAGCCCTTTAACTGTCCGTTGAGGCTTTCGTCGATTCCTGAGTTAATGGTAGTGAGCAGGTCACGACATAATCGGTTGTAATCCTCTTTCTGGGTTTCACGATAGCTGTAAGTCACCGACTCCCTTTTTTTAAGAAACTCAATCGTATTTTGGATGTGGGTGATTTTTTCTTTTGCATCCTGATCATTATTATCAAGTTCCAGCAGAGAGTTATATCTGTCCAATGCCCTTTTTAACTCATTCGACTCATAAAAGTTCTGGGCCTCATTGCGAAGAATGTGAATACTACATTGCCGCATACTTTCCTTTAGGCTTGCCGATAGTTTGGATTGTGAATGAAAGGAAAGGGCTTCCTGATATTTTCTTTTCGCTCCGGCATAGTCTTGAAGTTTGTAAAGCGAGTCAGCTGAGGATTTGATGGCTGCAGTTGTGCCCTCGCGGCAAGCTTCTATTTTCGATAGCATGTAGGAGGAAGCCTCAACATCATTTGCCTCCGTATAGCGAGCCTGAGCCAAGCTGAATTGATTAAGTCCGAACAATGAATCACCTTGAGTAACAAGTTTATCAAACTTATTTTTTCTATCTTCTATGGCTTGTACTTCTCGGTTATAGGCGTTCTCGTCGTATATTACAATGAATTCTTCAGCATCCGTTACTTCGTAAAAGTAAAAGCTTAATCCCCCCGATTGTGAATGACTCACATTCATTAGGGATGATGTAGATTCACGGTAAGATGCCCCCTTCCTAAGTCGCTCGAAACATGCAATTCCATCGTAGCTAGTAAATTCACCTGCATAACCGTAAAATTCGAATTGTTGAAGGATGGCGAATTCAATATCAAAGTCATAGATTTTGGGCACAAAGACAATTATATTGGGCTTGCCTTCAGCGTGAAATACTACAATTCTTTGCGTAGGATTACGAAAAAAACCGATTGCGTCGATATACGAGGATTTATCAGAATACTTCGTCCAAATTGTGGTTTCATATCCTAGATCAGCATCAAAATAATTTGAATAATTATAACCTTTCTCATGCGTAATATCCCAATCTTTTTTTTCAAGCAATATTTTGATATCATCAATCGATTTTTTCTGGATTGCCACCAGTTCATCTTTGCTAAAGCAATGAGGAACTAACTGACCAAAAAACTGAATAGAGCTAGTTAAAAATGAAAGAAGGAGTACTTTCTTGAAAAGGGAATTCAATTTTGAAAAGCAAAACATTTCTTATTTATGTATTTATGACGTGAAAAAATTCGGTAATAGTTGATGCAAATATAATCTGCAGTCAAGTGAATTAATCTCAAAATCAAGTAGTTCAAATCAAAACACACTCATTACCTGGCTCAAGAAACGCGGAATAGAATTCGGTACAACAATGCCTACGAATACGATACCGAATAATGCTCCCCAAATATGTGCGTCGTGAGCTATGTTGGAGCGCACATTGCGTTTCATAAAATGTTCGAGCAAGAAGAAGACGAATACGCCGATGAACGCGGGCATGGGAATGAAGAAGAATGCAATTTCATTGAGTGGAAATAGGATCATGTACGCCATCAGCAAAGCACTCACAGCGCCGCTTGCACCTACCGAATTGTAGCCGTAGTTATCACCGTGTTTTCGCATAGAAGGAAGAGTCGCAGCTGCACCTCCCAATACGTAAAGTGCAAGGAAAAGAATACTCCCTTTTGTCGTTCCCCAGTTTAGTGTGAAGATTGATTCCATGACTCTTCCGAATGAATAAAAAACAAACATGTTCAGAGCAAGATGAATACCATCGGCATGAACCAAAAGATGGGAGAACAATCGATAGTATTGCTTCTGGTGCTTCACCCGGTAGGGGCTGTGGAGCAACTTTTCAAAAAGGGCTGACTGTTCAAAGGAACGCCACGATACCAGAACGGTAGCGGCAAGGATGATAAAAGTGATAGGGGTAGATGCCATAATTTAATTCCGGTTTTAACTCGAGTGATCGGCTACTATAAGCCATTTTCCCAGGTAATTTTTCCAAAGTAAACTGTAGTGTCCGGAAAGAGTATCTTCTCGGCGAAACAGCTCCCATTTTCCGATAACATACGCTGAAGAGTCTCCTGTCATTTCCATGGAAAGATTGGTGAACTGAAGTCGCCCCATTTTTTCTACTCCGGGGTAACTCTTTTTGTAATTGGAGAGGGTCGAATGCCAGCCGAATGTTATACCACGCTTACCAATAAAACGCAGTGAGTCATGTTGCCAATAGCCCTGCATGAAACCTTCCAGATCTCCGCGGTTCCAGGCTGCTTCCTGGTCATCCATCACATGCGCTATGGCATGGATAGCAGATGTCTTATCGATAGCAGAGGGTTTTTCTCGGCAGGAACCGAATGTGAGCAGGATGGCTAAGAATAATAAGTACTTCATGCAAAGATTTATGTACGGCCTAAATGTACAAGATTGGCGGTTGACCAATCCTGGAGGGCCTTGTTTAGTTCATCCGCTCGTATCATGCTCAAGTTGAAATCGATTTTACATTCTATTTCCGTAATCATCGTGTTTTTTTCCATGTCAAGGTCTTTGAGAACCTTCATTATTTGAGGCATATCAGAATAGCCAAAAGTGAGAAGGTAGCGATCCATCACTGGCCTTTCTTCAATCAGGGCATGTTCGATACAAAGTTTTGCTGTGGTTTTATATGCGTCGATGAGTCCTCCTGTTCCCAGTTTGGTTCCGCCGTAATAGCGCACTACAGCAATGAGAACATTCGTCAATTCGGCGGATTGTATTTGTCCGAATATGGGTTTGCCCGCTGTTCCCGAGGGTTCCCCGTCGTCATTTATTCGGTATCGGCTATAATCCCAACCCAGGCGCCACGCATAGCAAACGTGTGTCGCATTATGATGCTCCTTCCATAGGGCATCAATATGCTCTTTAACCTCTTCTTCTTCGCGCACAGGAATGGCGTAACCCAAATGACGACTACCCAAAACACGATATTGGGACTGGGTGGGAGCGGTGATGGTGCGATAGGTCGACAATTACGAAATGGGGTTCATCATAACACTAAAAACCGTTATGCTGTTGGGATCACGGTCGTAATACAACTTATCAAGAGCGCCTAAAATATTCTTTGCCCGGAAGTAGGAGGTATGCAAGATATTCTCACCTTTCAGATTCCATTGAATGGTAAAGCTGCTCTCTGCTTCCTTATAATTCTTCACGTACTCCAGCATGTGCTTAAGAGCTTCCGAGCGTGTTTCTCCATTGCACGAATGGAAAAGAAAACTCTGGTTGTGGGTGGGGTTGATGGTAATGAGCCTTAACAGAATTCCGCCCGGAGCGTCTTCAAACTGAAATACGAGACTATTCTGTCCCAGTCCGATGTATTTGCCAATTTCCCCTTGTAATTGGGCCTGTTCAATGTTTTTGTCAACAGTCATGTTGCAAATGTAGCCGTGAATACTGTAAACGGATTTGGTTTTATCAGGAGAATGAGAATCTCCATTAAAATCAGGCGACTATTATTTGTCAGCAGAATTTCTGACAATCGTCAGGAAGTAGTGGATTGAACAGAAAGATGTTAGCAACACCAAACCACTAAAACCAAAACATATGAAACACATTTTACTTGAGCTAGAGAATTTGGATTGCGAGGGATGTGCTAACAGCATACGGCGCATATTACTGAGGCAACCCGGCGTTTTATCGGTTCACGTAGAAGTGAAAAATGCTCGGGTGAGTTTATCATGCGAGGATGATATGGATGGGACACATATAGTAAGTATACTTGAAAACATGGGCTATCCGCCATTTGGGAAGAATTCTATGCTAAGCATGGCCAGAGCTAAACTGAGTTGTGAGCTCGGGAAGATTCGCCACAAGGCATATTATCATCCTTTAATGGGTTGATATACGATTTGAGTTAAGGTTAATTTAAATGAGGTCTAAAATGCCGTTGAATGTTGAATGATTGGTAAGCATCGTGGTGAGTTAGCAATTTCCGATTGATGCATTTAATGGCAAAAGAAAAGGCGGGTATTACCCGCCTTTTTATTTCACAAAACATCGTTACAGATGAAATTACTTCGTCGCCTCGGCTACAAAACGTTTCTTCTCCTGAATACGGCTCGCCTTTCCGGTGAGGCTACGCAAGTAGAAAATACGTGCACGACGCACTTTACCTCTCTTGGTAACAACTACGCTTTCGATGAAAGGAGATGAAACTGGGAAGATACGCTCAACACCTACACCTCCACTGATCTTACGAACAGTAAATGTTGCAGTGGCTGCTGAACCTTTGCGCTGGATAACAACTCCGGCAAACTCCTGGATACGCTCCTTGTTTCCTTCAACGATTTTATAGCTGACAGTGATAGTGTCACCTGCAGCAAATGCCGGAATTTCTTTCACCGGATTGAGCTTTTTCTCGAGTTCTTTAATGCGGTTCATGTTGCGTTTCTTTAAAATGATACCCCGAAACGGGGGCGCAATATTACGACATTTCTTTCATGAATGAGCCTTTGAAGAAAAAAAAAACGGCTTTTTTTAATCAGTTGGCCGTTTGTGCTTCCAACGCTTATGAGTCCAGAGCCAGTAGCGCGGCTCCTGAACGATATCAGCCTCCAGTAGCGCATTCATTTTTTCGGTGAGTTTACCGTGTTCAAATGAATTGGGGTTCTTGGTAACTAGCTCGTAATTAATAGAGTATTTGCCGCGTGACACCTTTTTCATGTGACCAAAAACAATGGCGAGGTCGTATTCCTTCGCGTATTTTTCTGCTCCAAACAAACAGGCAGTTTCTTGACCTAAAAACTGAATCCAATGTGCTTTGCGGGGGTTGGAGGGGGACTGATCAATGGCAAACACGGAAACGAATAGCTGTTCGCGATTGGTCTTAAGCCAAACATCTGTTTCTTTGGTCGGTACAAGCTCCAATCCGAATTTACCTCTGGTTTCTTGCATCTTTCGGTCGAAATACTCATTTGACAGTCTTTTGTAGATGGCCATGAGATGGTGTCTGAAGTAAACAGGTGCCGAGAGCGCCCACATCTCCCAATTGCCGTAATGACCACCGGCCAAGATTACGCTTCGCCCTTCGGCATGCAGCTCATCCAGGACCTTGGTGTTGTGATGTTCATACCGGTCTTTGAGTTGTTCTGCCGTGACGCTAAAGTTTTTCAAGCTTTCCAACACCAGGTCACAGAAATGGCGGTAAAAAGCAATTTCGATAGTCTTAATTTCCGATGCCGACTTTTCCGGAAAAGAGCTTGTAAGATTTCGGCGAACTACTTTTTTTCGATAACCTATACCGTAGTAAAAAACCAGGAAGAAAAAGTCTGATAGGATATAGAGTGCCCTGTATGGTAGCAAACTAATGGGTTTTAGCAAAAGCCAATACAGAGGAGCCGACATCATGGGTTAGCCTCCAACTTCAATCCGTCATATGCCAAATACATCCCTTCCGGAAGTTCCTTATTTACCGATTCATGCAACCCTAGCTGATGACTGATGTGTGTGAACCAAGTTTGTTTCGCGCCAATTCGTTGAGCAATTTCAATGGCCTCATCGAGGGTAAAGTGGGAGGGGTGCTTTTCTCTGCGCAATGCATTAAGTACGACAATGTCGAGGCCTTGCAGCTTATCATATTCTTCATCGGGAATAACATTGGCGTCTGTGATATAAGCGAAGTTTCCAATCCGATATCCAAATACAGGCAATCTCAGATGGTAAACTTGTATGGGGGAAAAGGCAATGGAACTGATTTCGAAAGTTCGATTATCGATAATGTTCAGATCGATTTCCGGGACTCCGGGATATTTTTTGTCTGAGAATGCATAAGAAAACTCTCGCTTCAACGCATCTGCTACTTGCTCGGTACAATACACTTGAGCCCGCCAGTTATTGATGAAGTTGTATGCCCTAACATCATCCAAACCAGCAATATGATCTTTGTGCTCGTGGGTGAATATGATTCCCTCTATTGCTTTCACTTGTTCGCGAAGCATTTGCTGACGGAAGTCGGGGCCTGTATCGATAATGAAATTTTTATCGTCAATGGAAATCATGATAGAGCTTCTCAGGCGCGCATCGCGTGCGTCGGCCGAGGTGCAAACGGCGCATGTGCAAGCGATAAGAGGCACTCCCTGTGAGGTGCCTGTACCGAGAAAGGTTATGATCATGCGGGCGAAATTAGCACAGCCGACCTGATGCCCGTACAATACGAGTTGGTTAACTTTAAGAAAATGTTGAGCATATCAGAGTTCACCTTGGTTAAATTTGCCGACAACCCATCGCAAGCCATTGGAATTAGAACACGTCATACTTTCTGCCAGCCAAAAGGCGCTGCGCGTCAATCTGAATCAGGAAATTTACGGAACCTTCGCGGAAATTGGTGCAGGCCAGGAGGTGGTGCGTCATTTCTTCAGAGCCGGCGGTGCAAGTGGTACAATCGCCAAGGCGATGAGTGCCTATGACAAGGATTTCAGTGACGCTATTTACGGTAAGGAAGAAAAGGGCAGGTATGTATGCAAGCCTCGCCTAATCAACATGCTCAACCATGAGTACCGACTGATGGAGGAAAGGTTAAAGCGCAGTGACCATTCGGCCAAGAAGTTCTTCGCATTTGCCGATACAGTCGCTACCATCAATTACCAAAAGACGATACAAGGTCATGGTTGGATGGGCTTGAAGTTTCAAACTTCTCCGGATAAAGCTCCGAATATGGTTATCCTTCACATGCGTTTGCATGAAATGGATGCTTTGGCTCAACAGGCCTCAGTCGGATTACTAGGGGTTAATTTATTGTATGGATGTTATTTCTTTTATACCAAACCAAAAGAGCTCATCCTATCGCTCTATGATAATTTGAACCGTGATCAGGTTGAAATTGACATGGTTGAAATGAGCGGTCCGGATTTCGATCATGTCGACAACCGTCTGCTTTCATTGCATTTGGTGAAGAACGGTATGACCGACGCTGTGATATTCTCGCCTGACGGAAAGAATATTCAAGCAGCAGATATTCTTTATAAAAAGAACATCCTGGCTCTGAGAGGAAGTTTCCGCCCGGTTACTAAAGTCAATATCGACATGATCATGAAGGGCTTCAAGCTCTTTGAGAAAGAGTACAAGGTCGATCATAACAACGTCCAGGTTTTGTTTGAAATAACACTCAATAACCTGAGGGCAGAGGGTGATATCGATGAACAGGACTTTTTGGACAGAGCCGAGATACTGTGTTCGCTGGGGCAAACGGTTCTCATTTCGAATTACTCCAAATACTATAAACTGGTTGAGTTCTTTTCAAAGCACACCAGCCGACGTATGGGAATTATTGTCGGTACCAATATGATCATGGAGCTCTTCAATGAGAAATACTACCGTGATCTGAACGGTGGAATTCTGGAGGCTTTTGGAATCCTGTTCAGCCGCGACTTAAAAATCTATGTTTATCCGTTCAAGGACGTGAAGACCGGTAAACTTCTTACTACTAAAAATTGTCCGGTGCATCCGCGTTTGAAACCGCTTTATGATTATCTGATTTATAATAAACGATTGGTAGATATCTCTGACTATAACCCCGAAGTGCTGGATATTTATTCAAAGGATGCTCTCGATATGATTCAACACGGATATGAAGGTTGGGAAGATTTGGTGCCAACATACGTGGATACAATTATTAAAGACAATCGACTCTTTGGTTATAGCCCTGATACACCGAAAAATCCGGATTATCAGCCGCCTGTCAAGCACAACGAGCAGCGTTTGAATCCGAATTAATCTGAACACTTTTTGACGTTGTCGGTTTATCCGGAAAGGATGCAATTACATCACGAAATACATCATTGTTCGAATCCAAAAGCAGATTGGGTGCTCATGGTGCACGGAGCTGGTGGCAGCACGCGCACATGGCGGAAGCAGGTCGAAGCTTTTCGCGAAGACTACAATCTTTTATTAGTTGATTTACCGGGTCATGCGGGTTCCGCTTCCAAGACTTCCATGCAGGAGAAGTATGACTTTGAATGGATATCGAGCAGAATTTGGGATGTCGTAGATATGCATACCGCGGGCGCTATTCATGTTGTCGCTGTTTCTCTTGGGAGCATTATTGCTATGCAGATGTATCAGCAAAGGCCTAATGGCGTTGCAAGTTTATTGTTTGCAGGCCCGATTGTGTCGCTCAATGTGAAGTTGCGTTTTCTTGCTCGAGCCGGGTTAGTGATTGCCAAGTTGATTGGCTTCAGAAATTTCTACAGCCTGATGGCCAAAATTGTTTTACCTCGTAAAAATCACAAGAAGTCACGGGAGATTTTCGTTCGTGAGTCGAAGTTTTTGAGCTTACAGGAATACCGAAAGTGGACTGCTATGTATGGGCGTTATCTTGACGATACATTGCGTAAGCTATTCAGCAGTCAACCTCACATACCCATGCTTATTATGGTAGGAGGACAAGATCATTTGTTTCTCAGACCAACACTTCAATATGCTGAGCGTTTTCGACATATACAGGTAGAGGTTGTCCATCGTTGCGGACATTTAGTTAGTCTGGAAAAATCGGAAGCGTTCAACACCAGTTGTCTAAACTTTTTGAAGAAGTTTAGATAATATTCATACTGTTGTGTTGAGGCTGGGTTATATTCGCCATCAACCAAATTCTATTACTAATCATGGAAGCATTAATTAACGAAGCCCTCAATCACCGGGCAATCAATCATCCTTATTTGATAGCCCTCAAAAACGGTGAATTCAAAAATATGGACGCTGTTCTCAAGGACTTTGCTTTGCAGTACGGAGCATACAGTTCTTGGTTTCCCCGCTATCTTACCGGGGTAATATCAAAATTAGAAAGCCCTGAGCATCGCGAGCACCTGCTGGACAATCTGGCCGAGGAAAGCGGACATTTGCACGATGAGGATATCGAGGCGGTAGCCGCCTTGGGTATCAAGGAAGAGTGGGTACAGGGCATTGCTCATCCAAAATTATTTCGTCGTTTTCAAGATGCTATGGGAGTTGACCGTAAGGATCCCATTGGCATTGAAGTCCAAGTCTGGAGAGAGTCTTTTTTGAGTCTCATTCAGGATGGATCATCTGTAGAAGCTGTTGGAGCTATTGGCCTTGGAACAGAATCTATAGTGAAGTTTGTATACCGTCACTTGATAGAAGCTATCGAGAAACACACGAAGTTAACGATGTTTGACTATGTGTTTTTCCCGCTACATACTGAGGTGGATGACGAGCATGGATTGATTCTCCTCCGTATAGCTGAGGAATTGGCAAGTGGTGGTGAGGAGTCAGCTCTGCAATTGCGCAAGGGTATGCTCAAGGCACTCAATCTGCGTGCAGCATATTGGGACAACATGTATGATCGCGCTAAGCAAATTGATGCGATGGCCTAATCGTTCGAAGAATTTATTTTGAATAAAAGGGATGGCTTGACTTGTTCAAGCCATTCTTGTTTTAAGATACTGAATACGCGGGTATCACGTCTGGTGCCGTTGGGACGTATCGCATGGCTTCGCAGAATGCCTTCGTTGGAAGCACCCAGCGAAAGAATAGATCGGATGCTGCGTTCATTTAATGCGTCTGCCATGAATTCAACTCGTTCAATGCTCATGTTCTCGAAAGCGTGCGAAAGCATTAGAAATTTTACATGTGCATTGAGACCGGTATTCTTGTAAGCATTGCCTAGCCACGTATAGCCAATAGCCAATCGACGATGTTGAAGACTTATTTGATAAAAACGGGTACTTCCCGCAAATGACTGCTTTAGCTTATCGAATATAATAAAAGGGTAGGCCTGATTATTTGTGTAAGATTGAAGTGCTTTTGCGATATACGCGTTCAGATTTTCTCTCCCGGATGCGTTCTCTAAACCGAATTGCCAATTTTCAGGTTCTTGGATAGAAATATCCAAAAGGTTCTCCGCATCCGCCATTTGAATGAGTCGCAGCATTACACGATCATTTTCAAGCAGGATATTATTTGAGAAAATCGATGACTCCATTTGCCGGTTACCCTTCCATAGTTTGGTTTATCCAAGCCCTAACATAAACACGAGGTTTATCCCCATCGATGAATGCCGTTCGGTTATGGCACAAAAAACGGTTGTTAACAAAGAGCATGTCGCCTCTTTCCAAACGAAAACACATGGCATTTTCAGGACGTGCGAAGTAGGCATCAATAGCATCCAATGCCTCCTGTAAATGCTCAGGGGCAGGTTCATTTAGCTTTTGCAAGGCAGATTCAATCCAATAACGCATATACCGGAAAATGACTCCGTCGTGCGAGTCGTATTGAAACAGCGGAATCGTATTTTTCCGAATAGCATCCAGGTCTTGAGTTGCACCAGGCGTTATTACATCTCGATACAATGGCTTATGCAGCAAATCATTCAGGTGCATTTTTTCTTCCGTTAAATAGGAAAGAAGATTGGCCGCGTTGGTTATGAGTGATTCACCACCCTGAAGAGCAGGTTGAAGGCACAGAAGACCCACAAAATCCGGAAAGTAATTTTTAGCTGTACTATCCGTATGATATCCTGTTTCAGCTTTGGTTTTAGATACAGGAATTGCTTCTTTGGTGTAATCCAGTCCTCGATCCTGCACATCGAAAAAGTAAGAATAGCGATTATTTAGATATCCAAGGGAACGCGAAACAATGGCGTACAACAGTCGCAATTGATCATCCGAATAGTCGCATTCCATTTGCAAACGCAAAGCGCCTGGTGCTTCTAGAAGTTGCTTTTTCCAGCGCATCGCGTGAATTTGCAGATCAGCAAAATTTTCGGTATTAAATGAATTGGGAGAAGTAATCCATGCTGCAGATTGCGGATTTCCGGCGAGCAATTCCTCTGTCAAGCGGATGGGAATAGTTACTGAAATTTCACCGACCTTCGGTAATGAAGACCACTGCTGATGTTTTGCTCTTGCGGGGTTCATTTTTTGACTTTGAAGGCTACGTGCAACGGCAGATCAATCAGGGGTGTGAAGAAGTCGGGATCGAGTTTTACATGATCTTCATTGATGTGTAATTCGTGAACTTCAGGCATGTAAATGAAACCGGCATAGCGCAGCGCCGCGAAATAGTCTTCAAATGTTTTATGTACGCATTGCACACCAACAGCAATTCCGTCGCGACGCCATATTTCACCGGGAAATAGAATGTTTCGCCCACTGAAGTATCCTCCGCGCTTCTCAAAGTAAAATGGAAATTTGTCTTGTTTCAGAAATGCCAGGGAAGGATGAGGTACAGAGAATATGAAATGACCTCCAGGCTTAAGCTGACTATAGGCTTTCTTCATAACCTCCGCTGTATCCGGAGCATTGAGATAATTGAAAAGGAACATAGCCAGCACCGTATCGACTTGAAACTCTTGATCAACTAAACCGCGTATATCACGCACTTCGTATGACGCGTTAGTGAGCCCCAGCATTTCTCTTTCCTTTTCCGCTTGTTGAATCATGGAGTCACTGATGTCGATGCCATGAATGCTGGCCGCTCCTCTTTTCAGCAATTCGCGACCGACATACCCTTCACCACAGCCAATATCGAGTATGGAGTATCCTTTCAAGGGTTCACACAAGTCCATCACAAAAGGACGGGCTGAATAATCAGATAGAAGAACAGGACCTGTTCGTTGCCAATGTGAGGCTTCTTTGTCGTAGAGTGATTTTGCGTCTTGTTCGCTGTTCATGGTTACAAGTATACTCAAAATATCAGTGGAGGGTAGCATCGGAACGCAGGATCCGAGCAGGAATTGATACAATGGATATCAAACGCGTTCAGTTCGAGGTCCAAGTTCGATTACTTCTGCGTTTTGTAGTTTCCCACCGTCAATTTCAAAACGAAGAATCGTTCTTACATGATGAAATCCATGCTTACCTGCGGCGCCTGAGTTCATGTAAATCATGCGATGAGTTTCATCGTACTTCACCATGCAGATGTGCGAATGGCCGCAGATGAATAGGCCTGGTGCATTGGCTTTGAGTTCAGCTCGCACGGGTGTGGCGTAGTTGCCTGGGCGTCCTCCAATGTGCGTCATCCACACATCAAGACCTTCGCAGTTGAAGCGAAGGTGCTCGCGGGTACGCTTGCGAATTTGGGTGCTATCAATATTGCCGTAAACGATGCGCGTTGGCCTAAATGCCTCCAGAGCATCAATCACCGACTCATCGCCGATGTCGCCGGCATGCCACACTTCATCGCAGTCGGCGAAGTGGCGAAACACGGCCTCATCGAGCCAGCCGTGGGTATCGGAGAGTAAACCGATTCGTTTCATGCGGGGGCAAATTACGCATCTTATCTTCGCCACATGAAACGTTCGTTGGTGGTCATCGGTGGAGGAGCGGCAGGATTCTTTGCGGCTATCAATGCTGCTGCAGCAAACGATGACATGGAGGTGACCATCATCGAGAAGTCGCAGCACCTGCTGGCCAAGGTAAAGGTGAGTGGTGGTGGGCGATGCAATGTTACGCATGGCTGTTTCGAGCCTAAGCAATTGGTGAAGAACTATCCCCGTGGATCGAAAGAACTGCTTGGACCTTTTCACTCCTTTCAACCTGGCGATATGTTCGACTGGCTGGAACAACGCGGCGTGGCATTGAAAACGGAGGATGACGGACGTGTCTTTCCCACAACCGATAAATCGCAAACAATCATCGATTGTTTTCTGAGTGAAGCGAATAGGGTGGGAGTGCGTGTGCGAACCGGAACTCATGTGAAGCGCTTTTACCGCGAAAATGAAAAGTGGATGATTGAACTACTCGATCAACCGACGCTTGAAGCGGATGCTATAATCGTTGCCACGGGAAGCGCTCCGAGCATGCATGAGCTGCTGGCCCAATTGGGGCATACAATCGTTCCCGCAGTGCCTTCATTATTTACGTTTAATATTACAGACCCGCGCATCGAGGGACTGGCGGGTGTTTCGGCCCCGTCGTGCGACGTGCGCATCGAGGGCACCAAGTTCGATGCCGATGGACCGGTGCTGGTGACGCACTGGGGATTAAGCGGACCGGGGATTTTACGTCTTTCTGCCTGGGCTGCTCGTGAGTTGGCAGAGGTGAAGTACGACTTTCAGATACGTATCAATTGGGACGATCGATTTACGCGCGAGAGCTTTATCGATTTCTTGAAAGAATGGAAGCAAGAGCATTCGCGTAATCTGGTAACGGCATTTAGCGCGGCCAAAGTGCCGCATCGATTGTGGGTTTCATTACTAAGTCAAGTAGAAGGAATTGACCGCTTGAAGTGGGCCGATGTTTCCAACAAGCAACTGGAGAAAATTACAGAAGCTATTTGCGCGTGTTATTTCCAGGTGAAAGGCAAAAGCACCTTCAAAGATGAGTTTGTGACGGCAGGAGGGGTAGAGCTGAAAGAAGTGGATTTCAAAACCATGCAGAGCAAGTTGTTTCCCGGTTTGTATTTCGCCGGTGAGGTGCTCAACATTGACGCCATTACAGGCGGGTTCAATTTTCAGGCAGCATGGACGACGGGGTGGATTGCGGCGAGGGCGATCGCTGAGCGTTCATAGTCCATCATGAATTTCATGCATTAACAATTCCGATTAGATTTGCGCAAATCATTTTAACCGCATGTCAAACCAACTACTCAAAGGAAAGAAGGGCATCATCAGTGGTGCGCTCAACGATAAGTCGATAGCCTGGAAGGTGGCCGAGAAGGCCTACGAGCAAGGCGCCGAGATTGTGCTCACCAACGCACCGATTGCGATGCGCATGGGTGAAATCAACGAGCTTTCAGCCAAGATTGGCAACGCTCCCATCATCGCGGCTGATGCTACGAATATGGAAGACCTCGACAACCTCTTCACCAAGAGTATGGAATACTTCGGTGGTAAGGCCGATTTCGTTCTCCACAGCATTGGCATGAGTCCCAACGTGCGCAAGGGTAAGCACTACACGGAAGTGAACTACGAGTGGTACAAGCAAACGCTCGATGTGAGCGCCACTAGCTTGCACAAGATGTTGGCCACCGCCTGGAAGAAGGACGCCCTTAACGATTGGGGTTCAGTAGTGGCCTTGACCTATATCGCGGCACAGCGTATATTCCCTGATTATAACGATATGGCCGATGCCAAGAGCTTGCTGGAGAGCATTGCCCGTAGCTTCGGATATCACTACGGCACAGCGAAGAAGGTTCGTATCAACACCATTTCACAGTCACCAACCGTAACCACTGCAGGCAGCGGAGTGAAAGGCTTCGACGGCTTCATCAATTACTCCGAGGCGATGTCGCCGCTGGGAAATGCCGATGCCAACGCCTGCGCCGACTATTGCGTAGCGATGTTTAGCGACCTCACCCGCTATGTGACCATGCAGAATCTTTTCCATGATGGTGGATTCAGCATTACTGGGGTGACGCAGGAAGTGGTGGAGAAGTTTGCAACGAAAGAGTGAAAGAGTGAAATGGTGAAAGAGTGAAATGGTGAATAGTGACTAGTCACTAGTTACTGGTCACTATTCACTAATAATAGAAAATTCCATCGGCGGTTGTCGGTGGTTTTTTGTAAATATCAATGGGAAAAGACAAACTCAAAAAATGGGCGGAAAACAAAACCTTTCCGCATGTATACGAGCCCGAGCTCTTGCCTATTATCAAGGAAGGTAAGACCTACATGAAAGGGGAGTGGCACGCCAAGGCTTTTGGCAACACCAATCCTTTGATATTGGAATTAGGTTGCGGCAAGGGTGAGTACACCGTTGGACTTGCGCGTTTGCATCCCACTGTGAATTTTCTTGGAGTGGATGTGAAAGGCCATCGCTTTCATAAAGGTGCGAAGGATGCGCTGAGCGAAGGGCTTTCCAACGTGTGCTTCTTGCGCACACGGGTGGAATTCATCGAGTCGTTCTTTAACAAGGATGAGGTGGATGAAATCTGGCTAACCTTCAGTGATCCGCAACCACAGGACAAAGTAGGAGTGAGGCGCATTACTTCGAAATACTACGCAGAAAAGTATCGCTCGTTTTTGAAAGTAGGCGGATGCATTCACATTAAGCACGACAATCCGGAGGTTTATGAAATGGCTTTGTCGGAGTTTGGCAGTGACCCGCGCTATGCCATCGAAACACATTCGTTCGACATCTACGGCGAGTACATGCAAACGCTCGATGCCTATTGGCAGGAGGTGCTCAACTTCCGCACCTACTATGAGCAGATGTGGTTGGATGAGGGACGCAAAACCAAGTATGTGCGCATACGCTTGGTGTCATGAGGGATCCGAATTTTTTTCAAAACGTATATGATGTCGTGAGGCTCGTGCCGCGCGGCCGTGTGACCACCTATGGCGCTATTGCCAAGCACTTGGGTGCGGCTCGTAGTTCGCGCATGGTGGGTTGGGCCATGAATGCCTCACATACCCAACCCGACATTCCCGCTCACCGCGTGGTGAACCGCCAGGGCATGCTCACCGGCAAAATGATGTTTGCCTATCCCATGCAGATGCAAGAGTTGCTTGAAGCGGAGGGCGTGCTCGTGCTCGATGACCGGGTGGTGGATTTTGTTCGGGTGTTTTGGGAGCCTGTATCGCTTGGTGAATAATCACTCATGAAATACAAAAGAAAAGGGCCACCCTCGGGCGGCCCTTTTTGCTGAGTTCGATGAACCCACAATAAGTCTTATCGTACTACTAAGATTTGAGTCTTGGAGTAAGTTGTACCATTTACACGCAACAAATACGTCGAAGGAGACAATTCGCTCACCTGAAGATTCATGGTGGAGGTGCCTGCAGTAACGTTGCTCTGCTGCTTCACTACCAATTCACCTGTCATGGAGTAAAGTGCAATTTCGAAAATATCGTCGCGAGTAGTGCTAATTTGAACATTGGCAACATCTACGGCAGGGTTTGGATAAACGCTGAGCATAAATGTCGAAGCATTGTCAAATTCGTTGCTCACAACCATTGAACGAGTTGTGCCAGCAGGAGCTGTGCAAGTCAAGTGACCATTATCTACGGTGCCATTATCGAAGTTCTCGTTAATGGTTGTCAATACGGCATTTAATGCAGCGAAATCAAAAGCATCTGAACAACCGCCGATTACTTCATTAGCAGCAGCAAGAATATCCGAAACAGTCATGCCTTCGAAACCTTCTGCATCGGTGAACAAATCACCCAACGCTACATCGGAACCTGCAAAGTCAGCATCGTACGCATCGAAACCTACGTTCAATGAAGCTGCTACTAGTTGACCGGTCAATACCGTCAAGTTAGGAAGAGCCGAAGCAGTGCTTCCTTCTGGAAGGAAGT
>Ga0315902_10004377_pt1 | contig 20459 bp, 11 predicted proteins | sample LakEriMetagenome_9_FD_203523 | JGI IMG/M metagenome (GOLD analysis project Ga0315902, IMG submission 203523) | Freshwater fungal communities from buoy surface, Lake Erie, Ohio, United States - Buoy 12 MA117 | ecosystem: Environmental > Aquatic > Freshwater > Lake > Lake biofilm | place: USA... | reverse complement strand
AGCCATCCGGATTCGCGCATCCGCCGCAGCACCGTCTCCTGCCTGCGTTTCGCAGCGGCGGGATTTGCGTGCGGATTCAGCCGCGTCGGATTCCACGGCAGCCCCGCGAGCAGCGCGGCTTCGGCATTGCTCAGATCCGCGAGCGGCTTTCCCAAATAATGGTTCGCCGCCTCCGCGATGCCGAAGTTGAGGTTCCCGAAATCGAGCCGGTTCAGATACGCCGCGAGGATTTCCTCCTTCGTCCAAATCTGCTCCAGCCGCATCGCCGTCGCCATCTCGATAAACTTCGTCCGCAGCGTGCGCGGGCGCGGCACCGAGAGCTTGATGACCTGCTGCGAGATCGTGGACGCGCCCGAAGTCTTGCGCCCCGCGCGCACGCCCGACACCGCCGCGCGTCCCGCCGCGAGCCAGTCCACGCCGGAGTGGGAAAAGAACCGCTTGTCCTCCGCCGCGAGCATCGCGTGGATCACGTTCTGCGGGATCTCCTCATACTTCACCTCGCGCCGGAACCGCTCGCCCACGCGCGTCTCGCGCAGCGGCTTCCCGCTGCGATCCGTGAACTCCACGCTCACCGGCGGCGTGCGCAGCAGCGCCTCGGGCACGGGCACGAACTTCAGCGCGATCCACGCGGCGAGAAAAAGCGCGAGCAGCGTGAGTGCAGTGCGCTTCAGCCATCGCACCCATCGCCGAGTTTTTTGCGGAGGCTTCACAAACAATGTCACGCACCGGCATGGTACCGGGCGCTTCAATTCATTTCAGCGCGCTGCCTTTCACCACAAGCGATGCGCTCAGGCCGAAGCGCTCGGGGTGATACATCTCCTCGATCTTCGCGGGCGGCGCGGTCGCGCTGCCGGTGGCGCGCACGCGGGCGAGGTAGCGGATCTGATGTTTGCCGGGCCACATCGCGTTGTGGAAAAACAGCGCGCGGTCGTCGCGCAGCTCGGTGAAATCCGACGCGAACACATTCGACAGCGCCTGCCCGGCCATCGCCTGTGACTTGAACTCGGGATTCACCGCCTCGAAGACGGCGGGCAGCGGGTCATCAATCACGATGTAGCTCGAACGTCCCGGTGCGGTGATGTCGAGCGTCACGAGCACGCGGTCGCCGATGCGCGCCTCGTCGAGCGGCGACAGCGAGCCGTCGTCGTTGATGCGCTGGTAGCTGCGATTGATCGTGTAGCCGCGATCCTTGCGCTCCGCGACGAGCGTCCTCGGCTGCGACTCGACTTTCACATGCGTGAAGATGCGGCCCTTGCCGGGATTGCGCAGCGTGATCGCCTTCGCCGCGTCGAAGGAAAACTCCTGCTCAAAAAACGCGCCCTTCGCCGCGAGCTTGAAGTCTGCCGGCGCACCGCCGGAAACGAGCGCGCCTTTCACTTCCTTGCGATCCGTCTCCGTGCGCCGGATGTATTCCGCTAGGCCGAGCACCGCCCATGCGTTGCCCTGCGTGGTCATCCAGTGACCGTCGGTGCGTGCGTCAAAAATCGCGGTCGCGATGGCATCCGCCGCGCTGGATTTCGCCGACAGCTTAGACCACGCGAGCAGGCGGACGCCCTGCGCGCGAGCGACGGAGCCGAACCAGTAATCCTCCTCGACGGCCTTGTCCTGCATCTTGAGCAGCGTGTCGGCCATCTTTGCGCCGCCCTTCGTTTCGAGCGCGGCGAGCGCGAGCAGCGCACGGCTTTCCTGCGTGAGCACGTCGCGTTTCTTGAACAGCGCCTCATGATATGCCGCCTCGGCCCGGCCCGCGAGCGCGAGCGTGTAGCACGCGAGGGCACGCGGCGAGAGCTGCCATTTTTCATTTGTGTCCGCAGCGCCGCGCAACTCCTTGCTGAGATAATCAAGTACGCGCTTCAGCGAATCCTCGTCCACTTCGATGCCCGCCTTTTTCGCCATCACAAGCCCGAGCGCGCCGTACGCGCTGCCCCAAAAATCCGCCGTGTGTCCGCCGGGCCAATACGCGAGCCCGCCGTTTGATGTCTGCATCGTGAAGATCCGCGCCACACCCTTTTCGAGCACCGCCTGGAACTCCGCATCCGTGCGCTTCAGCTCCGGCAGCACGTCGCGAAAATCGCGCAGCCCGAGCCACGGCAGCATCGAGGAAGTCGTCTGCTCCACGCAGCCGTACGGATAGTGCAGCAGTTCGTTCACGCTCTCGCGCAGCTCGAAGATGCGCGAATTCGCGAGGCTCACGCGCACGATGCCCTTGCCCTGCATGAGCGCCGGGTCGAATCCCGCGAGCACATTCGTCTCCGCGGCATCCACGCGCTTCTGCTTCACCTCGTGCAGCAGCGGCGCGGGGAAAGTGATCTTCAGCCGCGACTCCACCGCATCGCGAAACTTCGCGCCGCCGCCGGTGAACTCCGCAGTCCACACCCACTTCGCGTCGCCCGTCTCGCGAATCTCGACCGGGAAATCCACCGCGATCGATCCCTTCGCCGGCAGGCTCACCGTGCGCTCGCTCTCAGCCGCAGTCGCGGTCGCATCGAGCTGGATGCGCACCTTCACCTCGCCCGCCTGCTCGGTCGTGTTGTGGACCACAACACGCAGCACCATCGTGTCGCCGACATTTGCAAAGCGCGGCATCGCGGGTTCGAGCATCACCGGCTTGTTGATCTCGAAAGCGCCCTCCGCATTTCCGAACTGATCGCGCTTCGTCTGCACGACGGCCATGATGCGGTAGCGCGTGAGCCCGTCGGGCACGACGAAACCCGCATGCACCTTGCCCTCCGCATCGCTGCGCAGCGACGCGGCCCAATATGCGGTGCCGAGAAAATTCCGCCGCACACCGCCGTCGCCGCCCTTCCCGAATCCGCCGACGAGGTAGCCCTTGTTTTCAAACAGCCCCTCGGCAATCGCATCCGATCCTTCGCGCAGCAGCTTCTCGATCGTGAGACCAGTCGTCACATCGAGCCGCAGCAGCTTGCTGAAAAATGTGAGCGGGTCCGGCGTGTTGAAGCCCGTGAGACTCAGCACGCCCTCGTCCGCGGCCCACAGCGTGACGTCGGCATTCGCGACCGGCTTGCCGTCCACGTCGCGCACCTCGGCCGTAACCTCCGCCTGTTCGCCGGGCTGATACGCTGCGCGCGACGGCTTCACGTTCACGTAAAGTTTTGCATCAGGCCGAGCGATGCGCACCTGCGTGTAGCCGATGCGATACTCGGGCATCTTGAATTTCTTCGTGCTGTCCTGCGAGCCGCGCAGCACGACCACGGAGACGAACACATTCGGCGCATCGCCCTCCTCGATCGGCACGCGGATCGCGGGCGCATTGCCTTCGAGCTTCGTGAAAAAGTAGCGCTTCACATTCTCGCGCTCGACCGTCACGAGCGCCGGGCCGTTGATTGGCGTCTTCACCAAAATGATCGCCTCTTGTCCGCCGCGATACTCGGGCTTGTCCGCGACGAGTTCGATCTGGAAGCGGTTGCGGTAATTCCAGGTGAGCTGCTCCTTGCCATACACGCTCACGGTCGTCGTGGTGATCACATCGTGCCCCGCGGCGTCGCGCGCGACGGCGGTGACAAGATACAGGCCCGGCTTATCGAGCGTGAGCGACGTGTCCTTTTTCTCCGGCTCGGCGAGCAGCCACTTGCCGCCATTCTGCACGAGCTTCGCCGACTTCACCTGCGCCTGCCCGATGAGCTGCACGATCGGCTCGCTGCGGAAATTTTCCGCCTCATCCGCGTCCTCCACGCGGTTCGTCTGCCACTCGATGCGCGTGAGCTTCACCGTCGCCTCGACGACGTCGGGCGTCGGCGTGCCGTCCGTGCGCACGGCGATGACCTGCAGCGGCAGCGCCTCGCCTTCACGCACGACTTCGGGCATGTGCCGGATGCCGAGGTAAAAGTCCGAGCTGTGCGCGAGGAACTCCGTGCGCTCCGCGACGGTCTGCTGGTTGATGTCCGTGATTTCCGTGAGGAAGCGCACGCGGCGCGGCTGCGGCATGCGCGAATTCTGCGGCACGTTGAACGCCACTTTCACCGCACCATCTGCGCCGACATCGGCGCGGCCCTGTGCCGAGAAACGCGGCTCGCCACCGAGTTTCTGCTGGAGCCGCCAGTCGAAAATCGCCTCGGTGAAAACAAAATCCTCGAAGCCAGTCGGCGCGAAATGCTCATCCATCGCGCGCACCGACCACGAGAGCTGCGCTTTCGAGAGCGACTTGCCCATGTAGTATTTCGCGGTCACCGGCAGCTCGATGGGCGCGCCGAGCATCGGGGTCTGCGGCGGCGTGACTTTCACCTCGAACGCATTTGGCGAATACTCCTGCACGGACCAGCCGCACATGATGTCGCTCCAGTCCTCGTCCTGATTTCCCGCGAAGAAAAGCTGCGCGGAAAATCCGCCGACCGTGTCCTTCGGCAGCTTGATGTCTGTGTCGAACGCGCCGGTATCCGACAGCGTCACCTTGCGTTCGATGAGCACGCGGCCCTTCGGCCCCTTCACCTTCAGCGTCGCGGCCATACCCGCGGCCATGTGCGACTCGCCCGGCGTGTAGCTGCGCACGATGCCCTTCACGTGCGCAGTCTCGCCCGGACGATACACCGGCCGGTCGCTGAACAAAAATCCGCGCCGCTTGCCGCCCTCCACAAACTCATCCGCGCGGATGTCCTCCTCCTCGCCGAAGACATTGATCCGGAAGCGACCAAACTCCAGTTCACCACGCTCGGAGTCGAAGCGCATCAGGTGCTGGTCTTCACCCTTGGAAACGAGCAGCCACTTGGCGGCCACGGCATTTTCGTCCTGCTTCGGCATGCGCACGGTGCCGTCGGCAGCAGTCTTTTTTTCCAAAATCTTCGCGCCGTCCTCGCCGAGCAGGCGCACCGTCGCCCCGCTGACCGGCTCCGCCGTCGTGAGCGAGAAGACATGCAGGAAGCTGTCCGCGCCAGCTTTCCACACCACGCCGAGATCGGTCACCTGCACGAGCGCCTGCGTGCCCACGCGCTTCACATTCGGCGCGGGTTTGTTCGGCTGTTCGGCGGTGAGAAAAACCGCGCCCGTCTTTCCGGGGCCGAGGATTTCATCCCAGTTCAGGTTCGTCACGTTGCGCGTGTCCACCGCCGCATCCGGCGCGAAATCCTTCTGCCACACGACGGTGCCGGGCACGGTCTTCTCGTCCACCTTTTGGTAAAACTCGTCGTCCTTCTGATCATCCTTCGTGTACTTCGCATACGCGTCGAACGCCGCGATCACGCTGTCCGCCGGGACGCGCTTCGCGGTCACGTACATCTTCGCGACGTTCACGCTCATGAGCCCGAACTGCCGCGACCCCGCGCGCTGCTGCTGCGCCGCGAAGCCCTGAAAATACAGCCGCGACGCGACGGGCGCGAAGCTCGCCTTGCGCACCGCCGCTTCCGCGAGCGTGAACGGCGCCGCCGACGGCGTGCCCGCTGCGACCGTGATCGTGTAGTCCTTCCCGAGCGCAAAATCGCCGGTGATGAGCAGCGAATTGTTGTCGCTGAAAAGATTGTCGCCCCACGCGATTTTCAGTTTCTCCGGCGAGGGCTCCACGCTCACAAATTTCGCCGCGTCCTTGCGCACCGCCTTGCCGAGCGGCTTGCTGAATAACAGCGTTACGCGCTTCCCCGACACCGGGAGATTTTCCACGGTCGCATGTTCCAGCGTGAACGGCTTCACATCGCCGATTTTCACCAGATGCGCGCCGCCGAGCTTCAGCGTGCCATCCGCCGAAGGCACGCCCTGGGAGACGATGAGCTGCCAGCCTTTGCCCGGCATGAGCGGCTTTGCGGGCGTCACAAAAATCGCGTTCTTCAGCACCGGCACGGCCTTCGGTGCGGGCTGCTCTTCTTCGTCGTCACCGTCCTTCGGCGCGTTCGGTTTTACAGGTCCGCCCGCGAGATGTTCGCGCACCTGCGCCTCCCATGTGAGCACGCTGCGATCATCGCTTTGGTAGGGAGGAAAATATCCGTCGTCCTTCCCCGGACGCCGCACGATCGCATCCACGCTGTGCTTTTCCGCGTCCACAAATTTCACCTGCGCCGCGAGCGCCGCCGGGTCCACATCGGCGCTGAAAAGGAGCATCAGGCGCGGCTGCGCGGACGCATCTGCCGCGTCGAAGTAGTCCATCATGTTCACGCCCTTCACACGGAACCCCGGCGTGCTGAACGATTCCTTCACCGTGCCGCGGAAAACTTTTCCATCCGCCGTCTTCAGCCCGTTCGCGAGCGACACCACAAAAGTCGTCGCCATCGTCGGTGGCGCACTCGGCTGGAAGACACCGCTCTGCGTCGAGACCCAGCGCCATTTCCCCGTGATGCCCGGCCGAATCACGAGCGGCGATTCCACATCCTTCCCCACAGATGCCTCCGCGACCATGGGCTCCGCAAAGCGAAGCTCAAATGCGGACGATGGCTTGAGCACGTGATTTTCCAAAGTGTCCACAAGAAGTGTGACAGGCGCATCCTTTGGCGCGGCGAAGAGCGTGAGGGAAGACAGGAGGAGGAGGAGCGGGGAGAGTTTCATGGCGTCGGTGAAGTTAACGTTTCGTGACGGGGGTTTCTTTCAAGCGAATGCGTGGAATTGCGAGCACCGTGTTTTGCCCGCGGAAGGATGCGCGCAGCCCGGTGCCAACCGGAACAAATCACCCTGTCCGTGTTTTTTCTCGCCTCACCGCGGGCAACCTCGCCAGCGTCGCATATGCCGAAAAAGAGCGCAAAACTGACCGCCGAAAAAATTCCTGACGACACTTGGCGCGCGCTGTACGAGGCGGCGGATGCGCTCGGGGAATTGCAGCTTTGGCAGCTCATGGGCGATGCGGAGCTGCTCGGCGTGGATGATCCGCACACCGGCGAGCCGGTCCTCGGCGCAGTGATGGGCCGCTTGGGCGAAGTATTCGGCATTGCCATTCATCACGGACCCGCGGGGCTGCGCTGGATACTGGAGCTGGCCACCAGTGATGAGCCGGAACTCGACATGGACGCCTTCCTTGCCGTCGCAGTTCTCAAGGTCGAATTCGTGAAAAAGGCGGAGCTGCCGGCGGAGGACAAGCGGCGCGTGAAGGCGCTCGGCTTCACTCCCCGCGGCGGGATGCGCGCACGATGGCCGCTTTTCGAAAGCAAAAGACCTGATCACATGCCAGGGCCGATCCACGCGGAGGACGCGCGCCTCCTGCTTCACGCGCTGCCGCGGCTCACCGCGCTCGGCGCGGCGGTCATGCCGATTCTGGAAAAGGACGATCCGGTTCCCGCGGACGGATTCGCATTCTGGCCCGCAGGCAAAACGCCCGATGAGCCGCTGCGCACCGAGGACATCGAGTGGCGCCATGTGACGATGCCGTCGGAACCGGCTCCCGCCATTTTTTCCGCGGATGAAAAAGCCATCGCGCAACTCGCCGCGCTGCCGAAACACCCCGGGCTGGTGATCGAGCTGGATGCCTTTGCCGGCACCGCCACCATCGCGGCGGATACCGGGCTGCAAACCATGAAAGCCGCACTCGCCGCCGAGAGCCGATCCGGCTCCATCGTCGGGCTGGAACTCGGGGTGACGCCTGCCGACACATTGGAAAACATTGCAGGCCGCGCGCTCATGGCCGGGATCAAAGCACTCGGAATTTGTCCCGGCACCGTCCAAGTGACGAAGCGCAACCTGCTTTCCGCGCTCGCGCCGTTCGCGGCAAAGCTCGGCATCCGGATCGTCCACTGCCACGAGCTGCCCGCCATCGAGGAGGCGCGCGCCGCGATGCCGCCGCATTTCGGACTGGGCCGCTGATTCGGGCACCCGGCGGCGCATCTGAAATGTCGCGCGCGGGCCGCGCGGTAATCCGGCTTCCGGCCTTCCCTCATCGGCCGCATCCCTCAGCACCTCCCGGCATCTCGAAAGTTGCGCCTCGCCGCACGCATCGCTATCCTCCGCGCATGAGTTTCGCCGAAGTGAAAAAGACCATCCGCACGATGCCACGCTCCAAACGGCGCGAGCTCCTGAGCTTTCTCACCTCCCTCGAACAGTCGGATGACCCGAAGTGGCTCGCTGAGATCGAACGCCGGAAAACGGAGATGAAGGCCGGGGGAAAAATCAGCAGGGAGGAAGCCATGAGGATGCTCGGCATCACCGACGGCGATCTTGCTGCCGCACGCTGATGCGGCGATTCCGGCTGTTCTTTTCGCACGAGGCGGTGGCGGCTCTCGCCGCTATTCCTGCCCGGCGCAGGCTCACGCTTTTCAACCTCATGGATGCGCTCACGCTGTTTCCACACGACGGCGCGGAACTGCAGGGCGCAGGCAAGAAGCAGCCGACCTACACGCGGCGGTTCAGCGAATGGAATGTCGTCTGGTGGGTGGATGTCCCAGTCGGTGAAGTACAGGTACTCCTCATCGAACGTCGGCAGCGCCACTGATCCTCAACACCACATGACCGCGACCGACACCCTCGCCCGCCTGCACGCCGCAATCCCGACGGCGGGACTCTTCGCGGAAAAGGACTGGCTGCTCTCGCCGGAGCCGTTGCGGCTCGACGCGGCATTCATCGAGGAACTCGAAAAGCTCGGCCACCGCCTCACGATCTTCCAGCGCGCGCAGAATGAACTCTACCACCGCAGCGTGAACGGCAAGGCACCCGCGTGGATCGCGGACTACCTCGATCGCGGAAAGCCGCCGGAGCTGATCGAGTTCGCGCGCCGCAAGCAGTTCCGCAACGACGTGCCGCAAGTCATCCGCCCTGATCTGCTGCTCACCGCCGACGGCTTCGCGATCACCGAGCTGGACAGCGTCCCCGGCGGCATCGGCCTCACCGCGTGGCTGGGAAAAATCTACGCCGAACTCGGCTTCGACATCGTGGGCGGAGCCGACGGAATGCCCGCCGGTTTCCGCAGCGTGCTCGGCGAAAATGCGGACATCCTCGTCTCCGAAGAATCCGCAACCTACCGCCCCGAGATGCAGTGGCTCGCCGACCGCGCGAACGAACCCGGCGCGCAATGGCGCGTGCGACGCGCGGAAGACTTCAATCGGGAATCCAAAATCGAGAATCCAAAATCCCTCTACCGTTTCTTCGAGCTGTTCGACCTCCCAAACATCGCCGCCGCGCAGACCATCCTGAACGCGGTCGCAGACGGCACGCGCATCACGCCGCCCATCAAACCGTGGCTCGAAGAAAAAATGTGGCTCGCACTTTTCTGGTCGCGCCCGCTCCGCGAATTCTGGCGGCGCGAACTTTCCGAGCGCAATTTTCTCATCCTGCAAAAGCACATCCCGCAATCCTGGGTGCTCGACCCCGCACCGCTTCCGCACCACGCCGTGCTGCCGTGGCTGAACATCTCGTCGTGGGACGAGCTGAAGACATTTTCGCAAAAGGAGCGCGACTTCGTGCTGAAGGTCAGCGGCTTCTCGCCCGACGCGTGGGGCAGCCGCGGAGTCACCGTCGCCGCCGATGTCCCGCAGACCGAGTGGGCCGCCGCCATTGATCGCGCCCTCGCCGACTTTCCGCATCACCCGCAAGTCCTCATGCGCTTCGCCCACTCGCGCATCGTCGAGCATCCGTATTTCGATCCCGCGAACGGCGAGATCCGCACCATGCGCGGCCGCGTGCGCCTGTGCCCGTACTACTTCGTCGCCGGCGGCGACACGAAACTCGGCGGCATCCTCGCCACGATCGTCCCCGCGGACAAAAAGCTGATCCACGGAATGCGCGACGCGATCCTCGTGCCGGTCGCGGCATCCGCCTCTGCGCCATAAATGGGCTGGCAGGCTTCGCTAATCCCCCTCCGCGATGAACTGCACGAGATCGCGGATCGCGCGCTTGCTGAGCACCTGGCCGAATGCGGGCGACATCGGGCTCGGCACCGCTTTGGCGACGGGCGTCCGATGAACGACGCCCGTGAGGCCCGCCCGCAATCTCCTCCAAAAGCGGAGTCGCACCCATCGCTTCCCGCCGCAATCCACGGCGCCGCCCGCATCATTCCGCGCAGCGTGACCCGCAATCACCGCTTGCGGATCAGCCACACCTTCACGGCCTGCGTGAGCGTCATGTAGCAGGGCGGTGCAGGCCGCAATGCGGCATTGCGATGAAGACTGGAGACGGTGCCTGCGGTTCGATTTCACTTACGTCACGGTTCGTTCCTTGGCATCGCCGCATCATGCGCTACGAAGTGGCACACGCACCGGTGGCCGCTGGAAAATGTCCGCTTCACCGCGAGCCGCCGCAATCCATCACTCTTTCACACCATGACCGGCCATCTCATCGAACCCGCCATCAAGGCGCTCATCGAATCGCGCAATTTCACCGCGCTGCACGAACTCTTCGCGGAATGGACGCCGCCCGAGATCGCCGACTGCATCGTGGATTTTCCCCACGAGGAACAGGCCATCGTCTTCCGCATGTTGCCGCAGACGAAGGCGGCGGATGTGCTCGAATATCTGGATCACGACGCACAAGTCATCGTGCTCAAGGCGATGGGCAGCGAAGCCGCTGCGAAGATTCTGAACGACATGTCGGACGACGACCGCACGCGCTACCTGGAGGAGCTGCCGCCCGCCGCCGTCACCCACACGCTCGCGCTGCTCACGCCCGATGAACGCAAGCACGCGCAGGCGCTGCTCAACTATCCCGAGGACAGCATTGGCCGCCTCATGACCTCCCATTTCGTCGCCGTCCGCGACGATTGGACGGTGCTACAAGTCTTCGATCACGTTCGCAAACACGGCAAGGATTCCGAGACGCTAAACGTGATCTACGTCGTGGATGATGGCGGAAAATTGATCGACGACCTGCGCATCCGCGAACTGCTCCTGCGCCCCTTCGACACAAAAATCGCGGACATCCGCGACACGCGTTTCGTCGCACTCCGCGCGGCCGATCCCGCAGCCGAGGCCGCGCCCGTCTTCAGAAAATACGACCGCTCCGCACTCCCCGTCGTGGATTCGGATGGCCGCCTCATCGGCATCGTCACCATTGATGACGTGCTCGACGTCATCGAGGAGGAGACCACCCGCGAAGTGCAGAAGATCGGCGGCTCGGAGGCACTCGACGAGCCCTACACCACGACTCCGCTCATGCGGATGGTCAAAAAGCGCGCGACATGGCTCATCGTCCTCTTCTTCGGCGAACTGCTCACCGCCAGCGCCATGCAGGGCTACAATGGCGAGATCGAAAAGGCCGCCGTGCTCGCGATGTTCCTCCCGCTCATCATCTCCAGCGGCGGCAATTCCGGCTCGCAGGCCACCACGCTCATCATCCGCGCCATGGCCGTCGGCGAAGTGGGTCTGCGCGACTGGTGGAGGATCCTGCGGAGGGAGATCGGCTCCGGCGCGTGGCTCGGGACCATTCTCGGCGTGCTCGGCTTCTTCCGCATCGTGATCTGGCAGTCGCTGCACCTCTACGACTACGGCCCGCACCACATGCTCATCGCGATCGTCGTGGGCCTGTCGCTCACCGGCGTGGTGATGTGGGGCTCCATCACCGGATCCATGCTGCCCTTTCTCCTGCGCCGCTGCGGGCTCGACCCCGCCACGTCCTCCGCGCCGTTCGTGGCCACGCTGGTGGATGTCACCGGCCTGTTCATCTACTTCAACGTCGCGCTCGTCGTCCTGCGCGGCACGGTGCTGTGAGGCCTTACCCCGCCGTCACCGGCACGAGCGTCATCGTGTCGTTGCCGAAGATGTCCACCACCTTTACGGCGATCGTGTAGCGGCCTGCCTTGGGATACGTGTGCGGGCCGCTTTTAAGTTCCAGTTCGCGGCTCTGCCGCGTGCGGAAGCTCTGCCATTCGTTCTCGAAGATGTAGGCGCCCGTCCAGCGGTCCTCGAAGTCCACGAACTCCCCCGCGTCCGCCTTCACCACTCCGGGCAGTTCGCCTTCCACGCCCATGCGCTTCGGGACTTTGATGATCTCCTTCCGGTTTTCGTAGTCAAAATCCACGGCCCAATAATCCACCCAGTCGGTCCATTGCTTCGTGAGCACGTCGCGGGTTTCGATGCCGTGTTTGTCCTTGCTGATCTTGATGAGCTTGCCCTGCTCGCACACGACTTCGCTCTTGCCGGCTTTCAGGTCCGCCGCAATCGCATCGGCGATGCCCTGCGAGTAATAGACGGAGAAATCCGTCAGCTCGACGGCAATGGCGAGCGGATGCTTCTTGTCGAAACGCGGCGTGACCTCGATGTAGGCCACGTCGTGGAAACGCACCTGGCCTTTCTCCACGGCGCGCTTGTCGAAGACTTCCGGCGGGATGGTCTTCGGGGCGAGGTCGATGCCCTTCTGCTTCGCCTCGTCCAGCACGGCGGGGAAGAGGCCCATCTCGAACTCGAACGCCAGCACGTCCACGCGCGACGCCCCGCGCTTGCGGCATTCCGTGATGACTTCCTCCACGAAGAGCCGCCCCACCGGCAGGTTGATCGGGCCGACGACCACGAGCCGCCCGCCGTTCTTGCCGTGGAAGAAGGCGGCGTCCGGCAACGGCTCGGCGCGGTAGGCTTTCAGGATCAGCTCGCGGAACTCCTGTTCCTTGCGGGCGAGGGCCTTCGCCTTCGCGTTGCCGGTGAGCCGCCCGGCGACGTTGAGATAGGCCTGGCGCTCGTAGCGGCCGAGGTTGAGCACCTCGAAGGCGCGGAATGGCCTTCCGCCGGCCTTCAACTCGCGCTGCACCTGGATGAGCCGCTTGCGCGTGGTGTGGATGCCGAACTTGCCGAGGTCGGTGGCGATCCATTTGCGCCCGAGCTTTTCGGCCACGGCGGCGGTCGTGCCGCTGCCGCAGAAAAAGTCCGCCACCAAATCGCCTTCGTTGCTGCTGGCTGAAATGATTCGCTCCAATAGGGCTTCGGGTTTCTGTGTCGGGTAATCAACGTTCTCTTTGCTCTGCTTGACGGAGTTGCCGCTAACATCCGTCCAAACATTTGGCCTCTGCTTTCCTTTTTCGAGCCGCTCCGAAAGGTAATACTTCTCGCGAATCGAATTCTCCGTGAAGTAAAGGCGGTTCTCTTCCTCAAGCCCACGCATTCGACTTTCGTTGAATCTCCATCCCTTCGTTGGCGGTGGCCAACTCCTGCCCTTCTTATCAACGTAGGTGTATTTCAGGTTTTCCCGATGTGCAGGATTGATGATGGGTTGCGTGTTGTAGCGGCCCCTCCCATCGCCATCGTCGAGGGTGAATGTCGCGATGTCTTCTTTGCTCAATCCTTCGATCATCGGGTTATAGCTGTAACTATCGCCTTTCGTGGACCAGAGGATGTAGTCAGCGTTCTTGGGAAGGTTGTTGAAGACCGGTTTGCCTGCCGATGTTCGCTGCCAGATAATTTCGTTGCGGAATTTATCTTCGCCGAAAATTTCGTAGATGACAAACCGCAGATGTGAACTTAACCGCAAATCGCAATGCACGTAGATGCTGCCGTCGCTGTGCATCAAATCGCGCATGAGGATGAGGCGTTCGTAAATCATGGCGATGAAGGAATCCGCGCCGCGCCCCCAGGTGTCGCGGTAGGCGATTTGTTCGAGGAGGTTCGGCTCTTTGTGGAAGGTCTCGCCGCCAATCTCGATGTCCATGCTGAAGTCCGCGCCCACGTCGAAGGGCGGGTCAATGTAGATGAGCTTGAGGCCGCCGGCGTCCTCGATCTGGCGGCGGAGCGCGCCGCTCTTGAGGGAGGCGAGGATGAGCTTGTTGTCGCCCCAGATGAGTTTGTTGGTCCAGCCCTTGACCTGCCGCCCGCCGGTGTCGAGGCCGAGTTCCTCGTCGTCGCGCTTTTCCTTCCGGGGCTCGTCAATGTGTTCGAGGGTCTGGAAAGGGAGAATGGCGGTGCAGACTTCGCGGGACTTGCCGTTCCAGACGAGTTCGACCTCGCGCTTGTCGGCAAAGAGGAGGAAGCGGTATTTCTCCGGGAGCGGTTTGCCCTGCTCGATGAGCTTGATGAGGTCGCGCTTCTCGGTGTCGGTGAGGTCGTAGTGTTCGGTGGATGAGCGGGACATTGCTGGAAAATTTCTGTTGGCGAAGGGAGCGGGGCGTGCTTTTTAGGGAGGTAGCGACCAGTGTGCTTCGGACCTTATCCGGGACCGCGGCTTATGCCCCTGGCCGCTCCTTTTTTTGCTGGGATTACAGCCATGCCATCTTGTCGGGCGTGGGTTAGACCGCCGGTTTGGCGCGGGTGGCCGTTTCGAGGATTCCATCCAGGACTTGGGAGACTTCGGGCGCGATTTCCCCGATTGGAATAGCTTCGGCAAGGCCGTGGTAGTCCCGCTTGTAGATTCTCTGCGGAGTGCCCAGCCGCTCATAGAAAAGCTTGAAGAGCGGATCGAGAAAGTCATCCGTCACCTTGATGTCCGGCCCCCACGGGTCGGGCTTGTTCGTGAGGCGGAGTGCGTTGACGAGTTCGCCGACGCAGGTTTCGAGGATGGAGAGGCGGTTCCTGCGCTCCGCCTCCTCAATCAGGTCGTCGGTGCGAAGGCCCATCTGGACAAAGGCGCGCAAGCTGGCCGGTGTGACGAGATAGTTCTCGATTTCCCTACGAGCCCACATGCGTTCGGTGAGCTGGGAGCCGGAATGGAGTTCCTTTTCGAGCCTGTCGAAGAGCGCAAATCCGGCGAGGTCCGGCTTCGCCTCCCGGAGCCCTTGGAAGTGATGCCGTGCGTCCTGCGGCTGGTTCGTGCCGATGTAGATGACCGGAACGGAATCGTGAAGGACTGACGCTGCCGGGTGCTGCATCCTTGCCGCAAGGCTCCTGAGGATGGCGAGGTCCGTGGAGCCTTCGAGGTAGAGCATCCAGCCCTTCTGCTCCGCGAGGTAATAGTCAGCCATGCGGATGCTTTCGAGCGCCTTCTTCACCTGCCCGCGCGAACGGGTGTCAATGCGATGAGGCTTGCCGACAAAGGCCATGACCACGTCGCGCTCGGCGGCTTCCTGAAGGACGATTTCGGAATGGCTGGCGGCGACGATCTGCGAGCGTTGCTGCGCGGCGATGTCGGTGAGGAGATTATAGACATCGCGCTGGCGGAGGATTTCCAAGTGGGCGTCCGGCTCGTCCAGCAGGAGGATCGCCCCCGGATTGGCGAGCATGTAGCTGAGGAGGAGGAGAACCTGCTGGCATCCGCGACCGGAGGATGACAAGTCGAGTTCGACGCCCGACTGCTCGCGATAGCCGAGGGAAAGCTCGGCACGCTCCTTGATATAAATCGGCTCCTGCAGCGTGATATGAAACAGGCTGCGGATATGCTCAACGAGCGATTTCCACGCGGTTTTGTCCTCGCGGGAGGAGAGTTGCCAGCACAGGTTGCGGAGCACCTCAGCCGTTCGTCCCTCCCCGATGAGCACGCTGATTTCGCCACTTTCCTTGCGATGCTCGCGCTCGGTGAGACCTGACATCGGCGGGAGAAAAACGATGGCGTGCCGCCGCGCTCCCTCCGGCACTTTCCCATCCGGTGCGTCCTTTAGGCGGCAGTAAAAGGATTCCTCATTGGCATAGTAAAATTCCATCGAGCAGGTCCACGGCTTGTCTTCGTGAATGCCCTCCGCTGTGAGCGTGATGTAAACCTTGTCAGTCCGCTGTTTGCCATCCTCAGTTTTGGTGTCGTTCGTATGAAGATTATTCCAAAGCAGACGGGAACTGGGGATCGGAATCGGGTAGAGATCCCGACGATTGATGGTGACGCCCTTTCGCTCACTGGCGGAGCTTTCATCGCGCTTTTCCGCCCAACGGCGCCAGCCGACGTCCCAAAGGGTCATTGCTTGCAGCGCGGAAGTCTTGCCTGAGTTGTTCGGCCCGATGAGCACCACGGCGTTGCCAAGTTCCAGCGTCGCGGAACCAAGTCGCTTGAAGTTGGAGATGATGAAGCGTGTGATCATGCTCGGTATTCCATAAAGCTGGCAGCCAGTGATGCGAATGTTTTCGGCTTGTGCTTCTCGTAGCCGAGTTCATCCACGAAGACGAATCCGTATTGCTGCCCGTTCTCCTCGGCGGCATTGGCATCCGCGCACCATTGCCGGAGCCGGGCCATCTTCTGCGGGAGATCCAATTCCTCGCGGCCCTTCGTCTCCACGATCCAGATTCTCCGGTCCATCGTGCGGACGATGAAATCGGGCGTGTAGTTCGACAGGTCGCCATTGGCCTTCACGTAGTCGAGCTTGAAGCCGACCGCGAGGTAGTTCTTGGCAAAGGCCTGCACGTCGGCGGCGTCTTCGAGGAACGCGGCGAAGCGGAGTTCAAAGGCGCCGGAGTTTGGCTCGCCGACGATGCGGTTGAAGATGCACTTCTCAGCCGGGAGATGCTGGCGCCACTCGGTGCGGAAGGGGCGCATTTCCTTCAGGCGAATCCGATCCTCAATATGCGTCGTGCCCGTCTCCTGCACGGTCAGTGCATTGATGGCGACCTTGAACGCATCGTAGAGGATCTTCCCCGCATCCGGCTCCGAGAGATTGCGGAGCACGACGGGGTCTTCGAGATTCACCGGCGAAGGGCTGAAGAGGTAGTCGCGCATGAAGTCGCGGACCTTCGGGTAAAGCACCTCGTAGCCGCCGACGAGCCGGAGATCCTTGAGCAACTGGCGGGCGAAGAACGCGACGACGGAGCGGTAGTCCGCCGTGCCGACACCATCGAGCCGGATGGTGTGATGCACCGCGGCGTCGAGCATCTGCTTGAAGATGATCTCACGCGTCTCCTCCTCGGTGAATGGTTTCAGCGCGAGGGTCTGGTTGCCAAGCTTCGCAGGATCGAGGGCGTCGAGATTCTTGAATTCGCGCTGGTAGCGGCGCGTGAGTTTGGGGAGCGGGATGTCGAGTTCGTCGAGGTTCTTTTCCTCGCTCTCCGTGTCCACTTCTACGATGAGCGAGTCGTGCCGGGTAGTGCCGCCGCCCATCGGCACATGCTCAAAGGTGACACCCTCGCTCTTGATGGATTCCACGAATTCCATGAACGCAGGCGTGCCCATGACGGAGACAGTCTCTCGCACCACGTCGTTGCCGAAATACATCCGGCGCAGGCCGCGCCCGAGCGTCTGCTCCGGGAGGATGTTCGACTTTGCGGCGTAGGCACGCAGGCCGCAGATCACGGTGACATTGCGCACGTCCCACCCCTCCTTGAGCATGAGCACGGAGACGATGGCCTTGTAGGGGGACTTGAGCGTGTCAATCGCGTTGGCCTCCTTGCGGAGGAGTTCCAGTTCCTCCTTGTTCTTGCCCGATGCGGCTTCGGAGATTTCGCCGTTGTTCTTCGTGTGAATGACGAGCACCGCGCCCTGCAACTCGGGGCAAATCTTTTGCAGATACTCGCCCACCTCGTCACAGTTGCGCGTGTCGTCCACCATCACGAACAGCACGGCCTTTTTTCCCAGCGACTTGTGCTCCGCCGCGCTCTTTTTCCATTCCTCGACGCCGAGGCGGAGGTAGTCGTCGTATTTCTCCGTGAAGATGGCGCTCTTCTTTTCCACGAGCTTCGTCTGGCTCGGGATGTCGGGCAGGATGGGATGCTTGACGACGTTCTGATGGATCGCCTCGACGAGCGGATAGTCGGAAACCGTCTGGACAAAGATCGCGCCGTTGTCGTGGCGCGGCGTTGCGGTCACGTCCACCTGCAACGCAAGCCGTCCGTCGCGCTGGAGCATCTTGTGATGGATGTCCTGGATGTTTTTGAACCACGCCATGCGCGGGTCGTGGATGTGGTGCGCCTCGTCGTTGAACACGGCCAGTTCTTCAATCTCGCGGATGATCTCGCCGAGGTCCGTCTTGCTATCGGTGGTCTTCCCCGCCGGCTTTGCGCCAAAGGCATCCGCGAGGAAGTAATCACGCAAATCGTCGTCTTCGAGCGAAGGGTCGGTGACCTCGCCGAGAAAGACGCGGTGGATGTTTGTGAGGAAAAGATTCCCCGTCTCGCGGACGACGCGCACGTCATCCTGAATGTGCAGCGTGAGTTGGAAGTCGTCCCGCCAGTTCCGCCCCTCGCTGCCGTTTGGAGGCAGAATGGGATCGTTGAAGAAAATCTTCAGCCCGTCGAAGTCCGCACGCAGGCGATCGAGGACAATGATGTTCGGCGCGATGACGAGGAAGTTGCGAGAGAGCACGGAGTCCGCCTCGTAGAGCTTGTGGAAAAAACTCCACGCAATGAGCAGTGAGAGGACTTTCGTCTTTCCCGCGCCGGTCGCCATTTTGAGAACATAGCGCGGCCAGTCCTCCGCAAACATTCCGCTCGAAACCGCGCCCGAGGCATCGAAGCGGAGAAGGTCAAACTTGTCCCGCGCCCGGCGGACCTCATGGAGCCAGATGATCGTCTCCACCGCCTCGCGCTGGGCGAAATAGTAGCGGAAGGTGGAAAGCGAACCGTCCGCATTCTCGATCAGGTGGTCGCTCTCGAACCAGTGATGCAGCAGCGCAAGCGATGTCGCCGATGCACCGGCGTATCCCCCGTTGCGCCACGCGTGGACTTCCTTTCGGACCTTTGCCACGAGAGGCGGCAGCAGCTTCTCATAGGCCGTGCTGCGCATCTCCTCGGCAGCGGGAAACCATCGCTGCTCAGGTATCAGCGGAGCATAAGGCGACGCGGGAAACTGGGGGTGGAGTGCCATTTGGTTTTACGATTGGGCCACGAGGTGGATGGACGTGTCCTTTAGGCTCTTCACCGGGGCTTTCCATATCTCATCGCGCATCACGTAGCGAAGCGTGCATCGAATGGCACGCGGGAAATGCAAGGAAAGGCCCGGGGTGTGGCGAGGCGATTTTTGGCGCACTTTCCCGCGTGAAAAAAATGTGGAATACGTGGCTTTCGGCCGTGGCGGGGATTTCCGGGGCCGGGCATTTTGCGGGCACGGAAGCCCCCCCTTTCTCCAACTCTCCGGCGACAACATCCGTCGGGTGCGGAAGGGGCTTCGACTGAGGCATGAGAAGTTCAACGGGCTGATCACTGCGTTGCGGCGGCAGGCGGAGCGCATGCTGTCCCGCATGCTTGCCAGCGGCGCTGGATTCGGCGAGCTTGCGCCATGGCCAATGCACTCATCATCGGGACCGGCGGAGTGGGCTCTGTCGTCGGCCAGAAATTGCACGGCTACGCGGCGTTCGACCGCATCTTCCTCGGCGATGTGGACACGACGTATGCGCAGCGGCTGCACGAGCGGACGAAGAAGAGCCGGTTCGAGGTGGTGCCGATCAATGCGATGGATTCCGCGGGGCTCGCCGCATTTTTGCAGGAGAAAAAGATCGCGGTGACGCTGAATGCCGCGACATGGCAGGTGAACCACAGCGTGCTCGATGCGTGCGCGCAGGCGGGCTCGCATTACCTCGACATGGCGGCGGACATCTATTCGCCGCCCGGCGTGAAGCGCCCGGCGAAGAACAGCTACGAGGCGGAGATCGAGAAGTTCGACGTGCGCTTCCGCGAAAAGAACCTGCTCGGCCTGCTCTGCATGGGCTGCGATCCCGGCGCGGTGAATGTCTTCGCGCGCTGGGCGATGGACCGGCTCGACACCGCGGAGAGCATCCGCGTGCTCGATGCGGACAATGCGGACGTGAAGGGCTACCGCTTCGCCGTGCTGTTCTCGCCGGAGACGCTTTTCGAGGAACTCGGCGCGGTGCCGTATTTCATAAAGGACGCGCGCGTGGTGTCCGGCAAGCCGCTGGAAACGGAGATGGAGTGGCACCGTTTCCCGCCGCCGCTCGGGCTGATGAAGACGTACGCGGTCGCGCACGAGGAGGGCGTTTCGCTCGGACTCTACAAGCCGTTTGTGGACAAGGGCGTCCGCTATTCCGTCTTCAAATACACGCTGAGCGACAAGGTCGTGCAGCTCGCGAAGAGCCTCGCGCTGCTCGAACTCGACTCGTGGAAAAAGGTGAAGGTGGACGGCGTCGAGGTGAGCCCGGTGCGCGTGGCGTGCGCGAATCTCCCGAAGCCCGCAACGCTCGGTGCGACCGCGGACGGCTACTCCTGCGTAGGCACCGAGGTGCTCGGCATGAAGGACGGCAAGCGCGTGGAGTACTTCATCTACACGATGGACAGCCACCATGAGACTTACGAGCGCTACGGCTATTCGCTCACAGTCGTGCAGACGGGCATCCCGCCCGCGCTCGCCGCGCGGCTCATCGTGGAGGGCGCGATCCCCGAACGCGGCGTGATGATGCCCGAGGCGCTCGCGCCGGATGCGCTGATGGACAATTTCTCGAAGGAAGGACTGAAAATCTTCGTGGAAAAACGCGAGGTCTTTGAAAAATAGGCCATGCAGACACGGCTTTTCATCGGCGGAAAATGGATCGGGACGGCGGCGACACTGCCGGTGCGGAATCCCTTTACGGGCGAGGAAATCGCGCGCGTATCGCTCGGCGACGCACACGCGATTGACTCCGCGATCGCCGCGGCGCACGCGGCCTTTTCGCGGACACGCGGCGTGCCCGCACACGAACGCGCATCGCTGCTCGCACGCATCGCGCAGGCAATCGAGATGCGGCGCGAAGAGTTTGCGGAGATGATCGTCGCCGAGAGCGGAAAGCCGATCACGCTCGCGGAGGGCGAGGTCGCACGCGCGGTCTGCACATTCGCGACCGCCGCCGA